>JFJP01040316.1_pt1 | contig 11461 bp, 12 predicted proteins | sample 431651 | NCBI WGS metagenome assembly JFJP01 (sample SAMN02602958, study PRJNA72255) | Microbial mat metagenome, whole genome shotgun sequencing project. | biome: fresh water; feature: sink hole; material: water; isolation source: purple microbial (photo- and chemosynthetic) mats found in... | reverse complement strand
TCTTAAAAAGTATAATAACGAGGATAAGGTGGATTCAAAACCCACGGATCTGGCTGAAAAAATTGATGACTATAAAATGTCTGAAAAATATAAGAAGGATTATCAATATGCTCGTGCTTATGACTTAATTCGTGGATTAATAATTAGAGAAAAGAAAAGTAAATAATGTGTTTAGAAATTTGAAAGACAAGGCGCTTATAAAACAATATCTAATATTTTTTAATATAGCTCTGGGGATTATTTTATCTGTTTTACTAACTTCTTGGTTTGCCTATGTCAGGCCTAGTCAGATAAATTTAGCCATTGCCCAAAATCAATATGGGTACTATGATATTAAGAATTTGCCGAATAAGACTGGTGAAGTTGAAGTTGATTATTTTGGCAAATCAAAAATTGTAGATTTAGAAAACAGTAATGATCTTGCTTCTGATAGTGAATATGTGAAGCCATCTTCTCTTGTTAATAAAGAAGAAGAGCTTGATAAAACTAATAAAATTCTAGTATCTTCTGAAGAAAAAAAACAAGAGCTTTTAGGAGAAGGTGGCGAGCCATTATCTTTAACAAGCGAACATTCTACCAGTAAGCCAAAAATTGCATTGATTATTACTAACCTTGGTCTAAACCGCAAGTCAACTGAACTTGCTTTAACGTTGCCAAGCGAGTGTGCTTTAGGCTTTTTACCTTATACGAAAACGTTGAAACCATTATTAAATAAGGCTCAGAATAAAGGTCATGAAATTTATTTATACTTACCATTGCAGACAACTAAGTCTTCCGATAATCATGGTAAGCATGCCTTGACCACCTCATTAGCACCAGAAGAAATGGCTTTAAGACTGCACTTAATATTAAATTCTCATATAAAATATGATGGAGTGTATTCAAATTATAAAGAAGTTTTTACTGATAATATAAAGGCATCAACGAGTATTTTTGATCAAGTTGCTGATAAAAATTTATTTTTTATTATGGGAAAGGGCAGAACTGATAAAGTAGAAAGGCATTTTAAAATGCATAAAAATATAATACCTTCAAATCTTGTTTTAGATGAAGAAGTTGATAAAAAATCTATTAAGATTAAACTAGAGGCTTTGGCTAGTTTAGCGGAAAAAAATGGTGTAGCTTTAGGTTATTCTCAAGGATTTGTTTTAAGTATTGAGATGATTAGAGACTGGTTACCTTCACTCCAGAAGAGAGGTATTTTAATAGTTCCTGTGTCTAGCCTTGCAATGGAGCGAAAATAACGATGTTAGGAAAAAAATTAGAGAATTCAGAATATAATCTACCTTTCAGGCCTGGTGTGGGTATGATGATTATTGATAAAAGAGACCGAATTTTTGTAGGTAAGAGGGTGGATTCAAAGTCTAATGGGTGGCAAATGCCTCAGGGTGGAATAGACTTGGGAGAAACCCCAAGTGCAGCCGCTCTCAGAGAAATGGCAGAAGAGATAGGTAGTGACAAGGGAAAGATAATTGCTGAGAGTAAAAGATGGTATAGCTACCGATTGCCAGAGTTTTTGGTTCACAAACTTTGGGATGGTAAATATTGTGGTCAAAGGCAAAAGTGGTTTTTAATAAGATTTACAGGTCAGGATTCTGATATCAACGTTAAGACTAAGCACCCAGAGTTTGATAGCTGGCGATGGATAGAAATACACGAATTACTTGATAATATAATTCCATTTAAACATAAATTATACTCAAGAATAATTGCAGAATTTAAAGAGTTTATTGTTTCAAAAGAAAGATAAGCTATATAGCTTTATTAGCTTTAATTAGCATATGCTAATTTTGCAAGTTTCGTCTGTGCTCACGTATTTATATACGCTTCGCAGCCTCGCTTTGAAATTGACATATACTAATTCAACTACTTTCGCTGTAGTAAAATACTTACTTATTTGGTGCTTTTGCTTTATAGTCATTTAATTTTAGCAGATTCATCCCCTTTAAAGGTCACAATTAATTAAAACTGTCCACTATTGTGATTAAATTGCTCACATGACGTTATCTAGTTGATCTAAGCTAGTTATTTAAACTTACATCTCGAAACTTAGGCTATCTTTTCCAGATAGTTCTGATTCACATTGATCACCCCATAAATCAGCAGGAAATGTAAGTTTTAATTTAGTGTAAATAGGAGAATCTTGCTCTGAAGAAAGTAACGAAAGATCTATACGACGTGAAGATGAATCTCCAGGAAATTCCTTAGTCTTAGTTGGGGTTGTTGGATGTGAACGTGAATGCATTAAAGATCCATCGACAGGTAGAGGTTCATCAGTATGCGGAATAATAGAATCGATGTCTTCTGGGATTATAAGAAGTGGCAAGGTTTTAGATATATCTTTTGATGGAGAGTCTATAAGAGGTGTAACAGGAAATAAATATTTATCTTGTACTTGATCAAGTGGTGTTAATTTTCTTTTCATACTATCCCTCAATAATTTTGTTTATAAGTTAATAGTAAGTACCATTATGACAAGACTTTGTTAATAAAGAATTAACTCTAGTTTTAAGGGGAGATGGAAGTATTGAAAGATAATGGTTTATCGAATTACTGATTGAAATGCCTTAAGCTTGAAAAAAGGTAACATACCAAGAAGATGCTCAAAAATATTAGCTTGAATTTCCTCGTAATTAATCCATTTGGTATCTTTGGTAAAGACATAAAGTTCTATTGATATTCCGTTGGGAGTTGGGTCAAGTGTGCGTATTAAAAAAGTGAAACCTTCTTGATGAATATTTTTGTTATCTTTTAGACATTGCCCTATATAATATCGAAACATAGAAAGATTAGTGGTTTGATTTTTGTTGTCAAATAACGATTCATTTTCTTTGGCAAAATCATTCATGTAAGGTAGATTTTTTATGTTAGCTAGTTCATTCTGATCGCATATTTTTATGGTGTCCATATCTATACTAATTGCTCGTTTGATTCTACGACCACCAATTTCGAACATTGGACGCCAGTTTTTTACTCCACTTGTTAAAAATGCTGAGGTCGGAACCGTTGTATAAGTGTTATCAAAATTACGAATTACTACTACAGTTATAGTGATTTTTACAATATCTCCGTCTGCATTATATTGGGGCATTGTTACCCAATCACCAATTTGAATAATATTTTGGAAGGTTACTTGTAAACTTGCAATTAATCCAAGTATTATATCCTTAAAAACAAAAGTTAGTAATGCAGTTGCTGCGCCTATGCTAGCAAATAAGGATGAAATAGAAATACCAACAACTAAAGAAAAAATAGCTAATATTGCACACAGAACTATGAAGATTCTGAAAATTTGAGTGTGTAATTCAATTGCAATTTTTTTGTTCAATCCTCGGTTATTATATAAATCTGCTGTTATATTTATAATAGTTAGTATTAATGACGTAATGGTAAATATAATATATGCTGTAATTACTACATCTTTAATCTTAGTAGTTACACTAGTCATTAAATTAGACTTATCGAAAATATCTGCCCAAAATACCATGTAAAGTGCTAAAAATACTTTTATAATTTGATTAGATAATTTGTGTTTACTTAAAAGTTTTGGATAAAGCTTATCTTTGACTCTTATTAATTTGCCCATTAGAGGCAATAATATATTTTTCGTAATTAGAAAGAATGGATAGAAAGAAATAACCATTATAGAAAACATTATTAACAGTTGATATTCTATGTATAATGTGTAAATATTTTTTATAGTAAATAGATTTTCCATGAATAAATATACAAGTTTAAGTAGGTAAACAAAAATCCTATTAACAGGATTTGATCAGAAAGATCTCTTTATAATCTTGGTTTAAGATGTAAGTTTTAAAAATATATCATATATAGTATAATTCCTAAAGCTATAATATAGTCTGAAAGATTCTAAAAAATCTTTGCATCCTAATTTATTTAGTTGAGATGTTCAAAATATTTGTTATTCTAACTTTAATAAAATTTAAGGAAACAAGAGTTATGCGAGTTATTTTTAAGACTAGCTTTTTATTATATTTGATCTTTTTTGGTACATGTCAGTGTGTTTTTGCTGCTAATAAACCAGCAATCAATAAAAAAATCAAAAATATAAAAACAGAAAAGATAATAGAAGAAGATGCTAGTAATATTATTCAATATCCTAACTCTACAGCTATTACGCTAAGAGCAAAGCAAGTTTTAGTTATTGATTATTCCACAGGTAAGATTTTGTTAGAAAAAAATGCTTATGAGCGCATGGCTCCTTCATCTATGACCAAAATCATGACTTCTTACATTATTGAAGAGAAAATCAAAAAAGGTGAGCTGTCTTTAGACTCTGAATTTATCGTAAGTGAAAAAGCTTGGAGAATGGGAGGATCAAAGTCTTTTATGCCATTGGGTGAGAAAGTACGTCTTGATGATATTTTGCGTGGAATTATAATTCAATCTGGTAATGATGCTTCTATTGTAGCGGCTGAGGGACTCCATGGAAGTGAAGAAGAATTTGTCGATGTTATGAATTCGAAAGCTCAAGAAATGGGTATGAAAAATACCAATTTTGTTAATTCGAATGGATGGCCAGATGAAAATCATTATAGCACTGCTTATGATTTAGCTCTTCTTAGTAGGGTTTTGATAAAAACTCATCCAGAGTTTTATCCTATATATAGTGAGAAGAATTTTACTTTTGGCAAAGACCAAAAGGGGAATCCAATTACTCAAGGAAATCGTAATCCTCTATTATACAAAGATCTAGGGTGCGATGGTATTAAAACTGGTTATACAGATTTAGGAGGGTACGGTATAATTGCATCTTTTGTTGATAAGGATAGACGTTATATAGCTGTTATCAATGGCTTGAATTCGATGAAAGAAAGAGCTAATGAATCAGCAAAAATAGTTCAATGGGTAAAACAAAATTTTGTTAATAAGAAATTTTATTCTAAAGGAGATGTAGTGGGAGAAGCTAAAGTATGGCTTGGTGTTAAAGACAAAGTTCATTTAGAAGTTTCAGAAGATGTAGTAGGCCTTGGGTTACGTTCTAAGCAACAAAATGAAATAGATACAAAGATTGAAGTCCCATCCCCACTTTCTGCTCCTCTAAAAGCTGGAGACCTTGTAGGTAAAATGGTTGTAACTATTGATGGTGAAGTGCAAGAAATCCCAGTGATTGTTAATGAGTCAGTGGAGAAAGTTGGGTTTTTTAGACAAATTATAGCGTATATTGCTTCAATATTCTAAGAAATTGTTAAATGTATCTGCTGGTGCCCCTGGCTCCAAAATGGTTAATTAGACAAACAAACCATCACTGACTGTGTTATTCCCGTTATCATGAGCGAATTTACTACCCGCCTCGTCGTCATTGCGAACGAACATATTGAGTGCGGCAATCCAGCAGTAATACATGGCCACGCTTCGCTCGCTATGACGGGGTTTAAGCCTCTCTATTTGTCTTATTATGAGCAGGTGTGAAGTGATCTAGGCCTTTTATAGAGAAGAGCCACTTCGCTTCGCTATTCGCAATAAAGATTTTTTAAGCCAACCCCTTGAATCAACAGATATGTTAAAATATTGTGAGTATTAGGTGGTGCGGTCGAGAAGATTTGAACTTCCACTCCTTATCAGAACAGCGACCTCAACGCTGCGCGTCTACCATTTCGCCACGACCGCAAAAGTTAACAGTTTTATAGCAAAAAAATCAGTGTAAATCAACTAAGAAGTTGGAGGTTCACAACAAATTTATCAACCAGAATTACACAAAAATTTGCTTCCCTCACCTTTTATAAAACCCAATAACCTCAAGTTCTAATATTTGGAGGAGAGAATATTCTATGAATCGAGATTTATGTTATCTATAGCATACTCTAAATTTCCTAAACATTCAGTGGGTTGATTTTGGGAAATAAGGAATGATGCAAAGGGTAAATCATGAACACACTTTTTTTCTATTTCTAGAGGAAGTGGTGATAGAGGGTTGTGAGCTTTGCATACACCAGAAAGAAAGAAAAAGTTTTTGTCGGCAAAATCTTCATATTGATTAAACTTTCCTTTGCATTGTTTTAAGAATTTGGCAGCTAAAAGTAGATTTTCAAAATTGATATCATTTTCCTGAACAGAGTCTAAAAAATATGATTCAGAAAATTCTGGAAATTTGTTTTTGAAGTAAGACATACAGTAATTAAACTTAATTTCAAGATTAATTAGGTTAAGCGTTTCTATAGCCTTTGGAGATTTTGTCCCAATACTATTTAGATCAATATGGGTTAGGCTTGTATTATTATGTAGACTTGATTTTACTAATTCTACTAAATCGTCTTGAAAATCTGTAAAAGAAGTTTCTAGAAAAGTATTAGGATTCTCGTCTTGAAAAGATTTGTTGGAATTCCAAAGAATTTTGCGACTAATCACAAGATTAGTTAGTGTTTTATTACAATTTAGCATCTCAAAAATATCTTTTGGTAATATACCACCACGCTGTGCGGACAAAATCATACCCCATTCAGTATCATGATTACCATATAGTTCGTCTTCTTCAAAATCTCCACAACCTTTTATTGTAAGCTCCTTAAGCTTATTATTTGTACGTAATGACTGAAAAATCATACCCATTTGTTTTGATCTTGCCATATCATAGCTCAATACCAATTTCTTGCTTGAATCTAAGTCGTTGATTACTTCTTTTACGTTGTTTTCATCTATACATTCCAACTCTTTCACTTGGACATCTTTATCTAAAAAACCTGACTGTGAATATAAGTGGTCAGAGGGGTTTCTCCGCATATCTACTTGAATATGTTGTTGTCTACTTGGCGCATCATTTTCATTAATTCTTTTCATAATCTTCTTCTTCATTATTAATTTTTTCTTAGTTATAGCAATATAACCATCGGTTATCAAGCAAAATTAATATATACCCTTGGTATTGTAAATTTGATGCAAAAAAGTGTTGTCAGATGTTTTTTTATAGAGAATGTTTAGCAACTCTTGTTTAGGTGATATTAACTAATCTATATATAACTTATAAATAAGCCACTTTTATTGAGTAAGTTTATAGTTTCTGTCGGTTTAACAATAATTACCCTTGCTTTTTCTATGGCAAGACCATTGTAGCCGTGTTTTGCAAGGTAGAAAATAGTATCAGGGCCTATTGTGGGTAAATCAAGACGCATATCCTGACCTAATTTTGCCATTTTAACTAAAACACCACCTTTGTTATTTTTTCTAAGAGATTCACAGCGCCTAATTAGATTATCAGTTCCTTCTGCTGCCTCAATACCGAGTACATAACCATCTGAGACAATAACTGATTGACCAATATCAAGATTGCTAAGGGATTTGAGGGGTTTTATACCTAGTTCAGTATCTATTTTATCTTGCTTCGAAGGTGTGGCGCTAGTTTTATGAAATCCATCATAATTACTTAATTCTAATAATTTTGTAGGTGATATAACTTTAAAACCTTTTGATTCGATAAAATTAGATATTATTTTCAGGGCAGTGTCGTCACCCAAAAATTTTTCTTTTAAAATTTTTGCTATTAAAAAAGAGCCAGTCACATCAACTTTAATTGATTTTAAATCAGGTCTTGTTATAGCGCCGATAATAATTACTTCTTTTACGTTGTTTTCAATAAAATACTCTAGCAATGCTCCGACTGATCCTATGGGAAATTGTTTGTACGTATAACTAGTAATTGATGAAATATCAGTTTCTCCTTCAAGAGCTGCGATAAAAACCTTGCCAGCAAGCTTCTGATGTAAGCTTGCTATTTCTGATGGTAGCAAACCTCCTCCTGCAATAATGCCAAGATTTGGAGGTTGGTTAAGATTTTTTTCTTTATTTGAAAGCACAAAAACTCCTATTTTTGTCAGCGAGAAGAAATTTTACTATTTCTTGCACAATTTTATTTTGTGGATATTTTTCTTTAGCTATTTCTATACGTTTAGTGAAAACATTTTTAGATTTTTCATCAAATATTTCCTTTATTACTTTGGTTGCTTCTAGAGATTGTTTTTTATCAAAACCGCGTCTATTCATGCCAACTAAATTAAGACCTTCAAGATGAGCCCTGTCGCTCGTTGCAAGACCATAAGGCACAAGATCCCTAACTACCGCAGATACTCCGCCTATCATTGTGTGAGGTCCAACTCTTACAAATTGTTGCACAGCAGATAACCCTCCAATAATCGCAAAATCGCCAACCTCAACATGACCAGCAAGGCTAACGTAATTTGCAAAAATGACATTATTACCAACGGTGCAATTGTGAGCAATGTGTACTCCTACCATAAATAAGCAATTATCGCCTATTATGGTACGCATTGAACCATCTTGGGTTCCGTGTTGTATTGTTACATATTCACGAATGGTATTGTTTTTACCAATTATAATTTCAGAATCTTCTCCTTGGTATTTCAAGGTTTGCGGATAAGATAACGACGCAAAAGGATAGATAATCGTTCCCTCGCCGATCGTAACTCTACCTTCTATCACAACGTGCGATTTTATTTCTACATTATTGCCAATAACAACCTTATCACCAATAATGCAAAATGGACCTACTCTTACATTTGCTCCGATTTTAGCACTCTTGCTGACTATAGCACTTTTGTGAATCATCTAGTTTAACCTTTATCTTTAACCATTGCAGTGAAAGTAGCTTCTGAAGCAATTTTATCGTTTACTTCTGCCCGAGCTTTAAATTTCCAAACGGACCCTCGATTTTGAATTATACTGGAATACATGACCAAACAATCACCAGGTTCAACCACTTTTCTAAATTTCGATTCATCAATAGACATAAAAAACACTTCTTTATCTTCAGTGCTATCCATTGATTTAGCAACCAATACTGCTGATAACTGTGCCATTGCTTCGATAATTAAAACGCCTGGCATAATAGGTCTTGAAGGAAAATGCCCAGTAAACTGTGGTTCATTAGCAGTTACGTTCTTGATCCCAATTATCGATTTTCCTACCTCTATTTCCCTAATTCTATCAACCAATAAAAAAGGATACCGATGAGGTATTATTGACATTATTTCATTTATATCCATTGATGTATTTTCTTTTGTACTCATTTCTTTTTTTCATTAATTAATTTTCTTAACATTATGGTTTGTTTATGCCAGTCCCTTATTGGAACTGCAGGAGTTCCTCCCATAATGCCTGGTTCTTTTATATCCTGAATTACCCCACCTTGGCCAGCAATTTGTACGTTGTCTGCAATAGTAATATGACCAGCAACACCTACTTGTCCTCCAAGTGCACAGTAAGAACCAATCACACTACTGCCAGCTATACCAACTTGGGCTACTAGAATTGTACCTTTTTTAATGTGAGCATTATGACCTATCTGAACCAAATTATCTATCCTGCATAAATCTTCAATTATTGTGTCATTCATAGAGCCACGATCAATAGTTGAATTAGCCCCTATCTCAACATCATTACCAATCAGAACTGTTCCAGTATGATATATTTTTTTATGTATTCCTCGACTCGTGGCAAATCCAAAACCATCTTGTCCAATTCTAGCACCAGATAATATAACTACATCATCACCTAATATTGAGTAAGAGATAGATACACTAGAGTCAATTCTAGCTCTATTACCTACTTTAACACCGTAGTCGATCAAACTACCTGATTCAATAATACAGTCATCACCTATTTCAGCATTTTCTTCTATTACAACGTTATGGCCTATATAACAATTTTTACCAATTTTGGCAGATTTAGCTATAAAAGCAGAAGGTGCTATCCATGCCCTTGTTTTTTTTGCACAGGTATAAAATAAATCGACTAATAATGCATAAGAATAATAAGGATTTGGCACTTTAAGTAGAACAATATTGCTATTAGGGTTTGCTACAAAATCTAAAGGTACAAGGCATGCAGCAGCTTTGCAATTTGCAACTTCAGAGATATATTTTTTGTTACTTAGGAACGTTATATCAGTATCAGTTGCTTCTTTTAAAGATTTTACATTATGTATTAAAATGCCACTTTGATTATCTGGCACGCTTGCGCCAATAATAGGGGCAATTTCTTCTAATTTAAATGGTCCTAGATTTTTATAAAAACGTCTTGTGGGCATGTCAAAAACTAAATTCTAATTATATAAATTGATGTTAAGAATACTAGAAGCAAGATTCTAGTAAATACAATAAATGTTATTTTTTGTTACAAAATCGTAATATATAATTATGTCGTATGTTTTTGCAACAAAAGGTTGTAAAATTTAGCTGGTTAAATTATTATCAGCGATCAAATTTAATTATAGTTTATTTAGTTGTTAATTAGAAAATATGAAAGAAATGAGTATAGTAGAGAATTTTCAAGACATTAATATAGAAAGTTCAAGATTTGTTCCTATCGAGGCTAGGAGTATTTCATGTTCTTTGCCCACAGCCTATTGGGATAATATTGCTAAAAACAGTTGTTATGTTAGTTGGAAAGATATAGCTGTCCAAAAAGATTCTTTGCAAATAGTAGCTACGCAGCAATTGATACAGGAATTACAACCAAAAACTATAATCGAGTTTGGTAGTTTTAAAGGTGGCTCTGCTTTGTGGTTAGCTGATATACAGGAATCTTGCGTTCTGAATGGAAAAGTAATTAGTCTAGATATAGATTTGGGTAATGTTGATTTTAAGGTAAGACATGATCCAAGAATCGAATTTATTCAAGGGAACAGTAATCATATAGAGGTAGCATTGCCTATTCAAAAAATTAAGGATTTTTTACATCCAATACTTGTAATTGAGGATGCTCACATAAACACGATAGGTATCTTGGACTATTTTCATAAAAATCTTTTTAAACCAGGAGATTATTTTATAGTTGAAGATACCAATATAGATTATAACAATGCCTGTTACAAAATATGGCTAGAAGAGTTTGATCATTCTTATTGTAATAGCAAACTTGAAAATCTAAATAATAAAATTGTTAACTTAAAAAATTGGTTACAAACTAAAGATTCTAGATATTTAGTAGATACAAAATATGTAGATCCATTTGGTCTAGTTAATGCTACAAAAAACTGGAATTCAGTAATAAAAAAAGTGAAATAATTCGTTAGTTTTATTTTTATGCACAAGTCAATGGCTAAATGCAAGTGAATATTTATTTAGATGATATTAATATAGAGGATTTGTCTTTAGATAAATTCTGTATGAATCCTATATTATTTACAAATTATTTTAAAAAATATCTCGAGAAAAAGCATCTGTCTTTTTCTCGCCAAGTAACTCAAGCTATAAGAAGCAATGCACCACTGCTACATATAAAAAACACTACTATAAAATCATATAATGTAGCCACACCTTATTGCGGAAAAGTGCAATCAGATACCCCAAAAGATTTGCTATCCAAGATGGTTGCTTTGATTGGTATTATTGGGACATATCCTTTCAATTAACCTTAAGTTTTAATTGACGTTGTGTTACAATTCACGACTGTGAATAAATAAGTAAAAATTATGTCAGTAACAAGT
>JFJP01005918.1_pt1 | contig 11461 bp, 12 predicted proteins | sample 431651 | NCBI WGS metagenome assembly JFJP01 (sample SAMN02602958, study PRJNA72255) | Microbial mat metagenome, whole genome shotgun sequencing project. | biome: fresh water; feature: sink hole; material: water; isolation source: purple microbial (photo- and chemosynthetic) mats found in... | reverse complement strand
TTCCTCACCAGCTGGCGGGTTTTTCAGCAGATCAATCAGGTCTGCCGTTTGCTGAGCAGTCAATGGCAACGCGGGAATACCCAGGGTGGCGCGCTCAGCAACGTGGGCACGGTAGGCTTGCAACATAGTAAAAACTCCTTTTTTTAATCAGGTCAGGGAAACGGTCAAAGCGCGCAACAGGTCCGAATCAACGAACCGTGCTATCGGCCATAGGGGGCATCGGTACCTCTGGCAAGCCGGGGCGCAATGCCACAGGCAAAGGCTCAAGCAGACTGGGCGGCGGGTTTTTGAGCATGGCATCAGCAACCACAACTTGTGCAGCGGTCATGCAGGCATCTGCCATGCGGGAGCCGGCTTTATGGTTCATCAACATCGATTTGTTGGCCAACTGGAGCCAAACCGCACCAGCCGCCGGATCTTCCAAGCGGATGGCGCCCGTGCTGCTCACCACCGGGAACATCCTGAATTTGAATTTTTGGCCGGAAACGTCAAAGTAGCCGGGCATACGGGGATCGGCTTCCACCGTGACAAAGGCGCCGAGTTCACAAGGCATCCGACCCACTTCCACCCGCTCTGCAATCGCCAGCTCCTGGGGGCTCAGCGCGGCCTCCGCAGCGCGCAAACCCGCCGCCATCTGATTGGCCTTGGTCTTGAGTTCTGCACGACTTGGCGAAACGGGTTTGATCTGTTTGGGTTTTTTTGGCAAGGCCTCGGCGTGCACGGCGACGGCAAACGCTGCCACGAAACACAAGCTGAGCGCCATCAGTGGCGCGCGCCACATGGCTGCTTTGCGCGCATGTTGCAGATTCTTCATGAAAGTCTCCTGTCATTCATACCACGGGCTCAGGCGGTGAAGTACTGATAAGCCGGATCCTGACGCTGCAGACGCGCGGTCTGATGTGCCTTTTCAAGCACTTGCCAGTAATAACGGTAACTGGCACGGTCATGCAGCACGCCAGACACTGAAATAGGCGCCCACCCGGCTGCCTGGGCTTGGCAAATGATATGACTGGCCTGTTCAACCTCGCTCTGCTCGGGGGTAAAGGCCGCCAGAATGGGACGGATCTGGTCTGGATGAATGCTCCACATGCGGGTAAAGCCCAGTTCCCTGCTGGCCCGCCGGGCGGCGGCCAGCACCACATCTGGCCGCTTGAACTCGGTCACCACGCAATGCGACGGCACCTTGCCAAACGCATGGCAGGCAGCGCTGATTTCGAGCTTGGCACGCACCACCAGCGGATGGCTGAACTGGTCATGCGGCGCCGCCGAGCCAGACTCAGCCACCGCCATCGCAGACGCAGGAATGGCGCCACCGTGCGCCGACACAAAGTCCATCAAGCCAAAACTGATCGACTCCACCCGGGGATGCGCGGCAATCCGGGCCAGTTGGTGCACCGCCATAGGTGATTCGACCAACACATGCAAAGGCAATGGGTCAACCCGACGTGACTTGGCCAGTGCCGCATCAATCACCTGCGTCGCACGGTCAATGTCAGCGGCCGAGTCCACCTTGGGAATCATCACATGACACCAGGCGGCAGCGGCATCACCCAGCACGATCTCAACATCCTGTTCAAACGCCGGATGATCCACTGGATGAAGCCGAACCGCGACCCGCCGGACGCTCGTCACAACTTTGCTATTAATAGCGCTCAGCCCTTTAGCAGCAAGGGCGGAGACCATAAAAGCATGTTCTTTTTCACCACCAACCGGAGCGCCATCCTCACAGTCCAACGTGACGTCAAAAACGCAGGCGCCAAGTGCCTGCGTCATCTCGTCCTGCAGAGTCAATGCCTTGACCATCCGCGGCTCCGTGCCGCAGTAGTGGTCGCATACAGGCAACGCCGGGGCGACTGTCGCGCCCAGCAGGACGTGACGAGGATGGGTCTCGGTCTTCAAATCAGCGGCTGCGGCTTACAGCAAATGGGCGACGCCCGCTTGCTCTTCCTGCAGTTCTTTGAGCGTCTTATTGACGCATTCCTGGCTGAAAGCATCAATGGGCAAGCCCTCCACGATCGTGTATTCGCCGTTGACACAGGTCACCGGGAAGCCAAACATGGTGTCTTTGGGAATGCCGTATTCGCCATTGGACGGGATGCCCATGGTGACCCACTTGCCGTTGGTGCCCAGCGCCCAGTCGTGCATGTGGTCGATGGCAGCGTTGGCAGCAGAGGCAGCAGACGATACACCGCGCGCCGCAATGATGGCCGCGCCACGTTTGCCCACGGTCGGCAGGAAGGTGTTGGCGTTCCAGTCATGGTCGTTGATCATGTCCTTGACGCTTTCACCGTTGATGGTGGCAAAACGATAGTCGGCGTACATGGTGGGCGAATGGTTGCCCCACACTGCCATTTTTTCGATGTCTGCCACGGCCTTGCCGGTCTTGGTAGCCAATTGGCTCAGCGCACGGTTGTGATCCAGGCGCAGCATGGCGGTGAAGTTCTTGCGCGGCAGGTCTGGCGCACTCTTCATGGCAATATAGGCGTTGGTGTTGGCAGGGTTGCCGACCACCAGTACACGCACATCGCGGCTGGCGACAGCGTTGAGCGCCTTGCCCTGCGCTGTAAAAATTTCAGCATTGACCGCCAGCAACTCGGCACGCTCCATGCCTGGACCACGCGGACGCGAACCAATCAGCAGCGCGTAATCCACATCCTTGAACGCCGTCATGGGGTCGCTATGGGCCTCCATGCCAGCCAGCAGCGGGAAAGCGCAGTCTTGCAGCTCCATCATCACGCCTTGCAGGGCTTGCTGGGCCTTTTCAACCGGCACTTCCAGCAAACTCAACACCACGGGCTGATCCTTGCCCAACATTTCGCCGGAAGCGATGCGAAACAGAATGGCGTAACCGATTTGGCCGGCGGCACCGGTGACAGCAACACGGACAGGTTTCTTGCTCATAGTAAAACTCCAGTTATTTAGAAAGAAAATTCAGTGGGTGTCGGAGCAGATGATCCACATCCATCGGCGCCAAGCTTTTGGAGTGTACCCTTGAAAAACGCCAATCGTCAACTTGTCTTATATCTTATATAAGATATGATTACCAAAAAACGATAACAACCTTCCGGAGATACTTTTTCATGCAAATCCTGCCCGAAACGAGTGAGGCGCCAGAACTGGTGCCGGTAGCTGATGTTGCCTCCATCGCCGCAAGCGCCACCCCGGCTTTCAGCCCCTTGTACCAACAAATCAAGGGGCTGATTTTGGGCAGCCTGCGTTCAGGTGAGTGGAAGCCGGGCGAAGCCATTCCCAGCGAAATCGAACTCGCAGCGCGCTTCAAGGTCAGTCAGGGCACGGTGCGCAAAGCCATCGACGAGCTGGCTGCCGAAAACCTGTTGCTTCGCCGCCAGGGCAAAGGCACTTTTGTTGCGACGCATGCCGAGCAGCAGGTGCAGTTCAGATTTCTCAAATTGGTGCCTGACAGCGGCTCGCGGGGCAGCGAAGGACCGGCACAGCGCGACATCATCGAATGCCGCCGTGCCAGGGCCAGCGCCGATGTGGCCAAGGCTCTGGCCGTGCGCTCGGGTGACACGGTGCTGCAGGTTCGCCGGGTGTTGAGTTTTGGCGGGACACCGGTCATTCTGGAAGACATATGGCTGCCAGCCACCACATTCAAAGGGCTGACCGCTGAACGCCTGACCAGCTACAAGGGCCCCATGTACGCCCTGTTCGAGACGGAATTCAATGTGCGGATGGTGCGCGCGGAAGAGAAGATCCGCGCCATTGCGGCGACAGACACGCACGCCAAGCTGCTGCAGGTGGCTTTGGGCACACCCCTTTTGAGCGTGGAACGACTGGCATACACCTATCAGGACGAACCCATGGAATTGCGCAGAGGCTATTACCGAACCGACACCCACCACTACCAGAATGACATGAACTGAAGATCGAGGCGTAATCCTCGCGTCAGACTGCCAAAAAATCTGCCCTAAAGCCTTTTTTCACAGCGTGCAAGCCCATCCCACAAGTCAAATCAACCCTGAAGCGCAGCGTATGATGCTGCATTGCAATAGAATTTTTGGCAGTCGGCTTTTCGCCGGTGACAAAACAGTTCCTCCATTTCAAGAAAGCAAGTTATGTCAGAAACAGCGGCGAGCACTCCAAAAAAACGTCCCGAATTTCGCAACATTGACGGCGCTAGCCTGATCAGTTACCGCTGGCCATTGGCCTCTTTGGCCTCGGGCATGCACCGGGTCAGTGGTGCCATCATGTTTTTCCTGCTGCCGTTTGTGATCTGGATGTTCGACACGTCCATTTCCTCAGAAATCTCGTTCGCCCGTTTCAAAGCAGCGTTCAACATTGGCATGCTGGGCATTCCCGGATTTCTCTGGAAGCTGGTTGCCTTGGGTCTGATCTGGGCCATCCTGCACCATTTCATCGCCGGCATACGCCATCTCTGGATGGACACCCATCATCACCACGTCACCAAAGACATTGGTCGCCAAACTGCGGCTCTGGTCATCGGTTTGACGCTCAGCCTGACAGTGGTACTTGCTGCCAAGCTGTTTGGCCTTTATTAATTCAGGAGCAATACATGTCTGTTAACTACGGTTCTCATCGCACGGTCGTGGGTGCGCATTACGGTATGCGTGATTGGTTGTCACAGCGTGTGACAGCGGTGGTGCTGGCGCTTTTCACTGTTCTGGTTCTCGCGCAGGTCATCTTCAGCAAAGGCCCTGTCAGTTACGAGTTGTGGTCAGGCATCTTCGCTGCGCAATGGATGAAAACGCTGACCTTTGTTGTCTTCCTGTCCCTTTTCTATCACGTGTGGGTGGGCATGCGCAACATCTTCATGGACTATGTCAAACCCTACTCGGTGCGTTTTGTGATGCACGTGTTCGCCATTCTCTGGCTGACGGGTTGTACCGGCTGGGCGATTCAGGTCCTGTGGCGCCTGTAAGCCTTCTTCATTGATCAGAAGGCGTCAGCCAACCCGCATGGGAAGTGCTGAAGCTGGCTATCCATCAACAAAACACAAGATTCATCATGACTGCTACCTCCAAACTCACCACGCGCAAATTTGACGTTGTCATTGTCGGAGCCGGCGGCTCCGGCATGAGCGCCTCCCTGCGCCTGTCCAACGCCGGCTTGAACGTGGCCGTCTTGACCAAGGTTTTCCCCACCCGTTCGCACACTGTGGCCGCGCAAGGTGGCATTGGTGCCAGCCTGGGCAACATGGCCGAAGACAACTGGCACTATCACTTCTACGACACCATCAAGGGCTCTGACTGGCTCGGCGACCAGGACGCCATCGAATTCATGTGCCGTGAAGCCACCCAGGTGGTTTACGAGTTGGAACACTTCGGCATGCCGTTCGACCGCAACGCCGATGGCACCATTTACCAGCGGCCGTTTGGTGGCCACACCGCCAACTATGGCGAAAAGCCGGTGCAGCGCGCCTGCGCTGCGGCTGACCGCACCGGCCATGCCATGTTGCACACCCTGTACCAGCAAAACGTCAAGGCACACACGAACTTTTTTGTTGAGTGGATGGCGCTTGATCTGATCCGCGACGCCGAGGGCGATGTGGTCGGCGTCACCGCACTGGAAATGGAAACCGGTGAAGTCCACGTGCTGCGCGCCAAGACCGTGTTACTGGCCACCGGCGGCGCGGGCCGGATTTTTGCTGCTTCCACCAACGCCTTCATCAACACCGGTGACGGTCTGGGCATTGCGGCGCGCTCTGACATCCCGTTGCAGGACATGGAGTTCTGGCAATTCCACCCCACGGGTGTCGCTGGCGCTGGCGTGCTGTTGACCGAAGGTTGCCGCGGAGAAGGTGCCATTTTGCGCAACAGTGCCGGCGAGCGTTTCATGGAGCGTTACGCCCCCACCCTGAAAGATCTGGCGCCGCGGGACTTTGTCTCGCGCTGCATGGACCAGGAAATCAAGGAAGGCCGTGGTTGCGGCCCCAACAAGAACTACATCAACCTGGACATGACCCACCTGGGCGCCGAAACCATTGCCAAGCGCCTGCCCAGCGTGTTTGAGATCGGTCATAACTTTGCCAACGTGGACATCACCAAAGAGTCCATCCCGGTGGTGCCTACCATCCATTACCAGATGGGCGGTATTCCGACCAACATTTACGGCCAGGTCGTCACCCCCGACGGGCAAGGTTCGCAGAAAGTGGTCAACGGTCTTTATGCAGTGGGCGAATGCGCCTGCGTCAGCGTGCACGGTGCCAACCGCCTGGGTACCAACTCGCTGCTCGATATCGTCGTGTTTGGCCGTGCCGCGGGCAAACACATCGTTCAGTTCAACAACGAGAACGATACCTACAAACCCGTGCCAGAAAACGGGGCAGACATTTCGCTGGAGCGTCTGAACCGCCTGGATACCTCCACCTCCGGGGAATACGCCCAAGTGGTGGCCGATGAGATCCGCAACACCATGCAAACCCATGCCAGCGTGTTCCGCACCCAGGCCAGCATGGACGAAGGGGTTGTCAAGATCGCCGCCATGCGTGATCGGGTCAAAAACATCACCTTGGCGGACAAGTCCAAGATCTTCAACACTGCGCGCATCGAGGCGCTGGAAGTCGACAACATGATCGAAGCCGCGCAGGCCACCATGGTGTCTGCAGCCGCCCGCCATGAATGCCGTGGCGCGCACACCGTGCTGGACTATGACCGCCCGGCAGACGACGCCACTTGCCCGCTGGGCCGCGACGACGTCAACTGGATGAAACACACCTTGTGGGACCGCCAGACCAACAGCCTGAGCTACAAACCGGTGAACCTGAAGCCGCTGACCGTGGCTTCCGTGCCGCCCAAGGTCCGCACATTCTGATGTTGACCACAGCCCCGCGGCTCTGAACCCTACCGAACAAGAAAGCACATCATGGCAAAACGCACTTTCCAAATCTACCGCTACAACCCGGACACCGATGCCAAGCCCTACATGCAGACCATCGAGGTCGAACTCGACGGCAGCGAACGCATGTTGCTCGACGCACTGGTCAAGCTGAAACAGATTGACCCCACGCTGTCGTACCGCCGCTCCTGCCGCGAAGGCATCTGCGGCTCTGATGCGATGAACATCAACGGCAAGAACGGCTTGGCCTGCCTGATCAATATGCGCACCCTGCCTGGCACCATCGTGCTCAAGCCGCTGCCCGGGTTACCGGTGATTCGCGACCTGATTGTGGATATGACGCTGTTTTTCCAGCAATACCATTCCATCAAGCCGTACCTGATCAACGACACCCGCCCGCCAGAAAAAGAGCGCCTGCAAAGCCCTGAAGAGCGCGAAGTGCTCAACGGTCTGTACGAATGTATTTTGTGCGCCTGCTGCTCCACCAGTTGCCCGGTGTTCTGGTGGAACCCTGACAAATTTGTCGGCCCAGCGGGCTTGTTGCAAGCCTACCGCTTTATCGCCGACAGCCGCGACGAAGGCACCAGTGAACGCCTGGACAACCTGGAAGACCCTTACCGGCTGTTCCGCTGCACCACCATCATGAACTGCGTGGACGTGTGCCCCAAGAGCCTGAACCCCACCGCCGCCATTGGCAAGATCAAAGAGCTGATGGTGCGCCGCGCCATCTGACCCGGACGCGCCCCATGGAGAACCTTGCGACGGCGGCACCGGACGATGTGATCAACGAGCGCGTGCTGAGCAAGCTCAAATGGCGCAGTCGCCGCGGTTTGCTGGAAAACGATATTTTTGTGGATCGGTTTTTCAAGCGCTACGAATCCTTGATAACTGTCAAGCAAGCGCAAGGTCTGATGGCTCTAATGGAGCTGAGCGACAACGATTTGCTGGACCTGCATCTGGGGCGTAAAACCCTGGCGCAAGTCCAGCCTGATCTGGATCGCGACGATGTTTCTGAAGTGTTGACTATGTTGAGAGCAAACCCGAAAGGCCAAAATGAAACTAGCTGAAAACAAAGCCACCCTGTCGTTCTCGAACGGTAGCCCCAGCGTCGAGTTGCCTGTTTACCAAGGTAGTGTCGGCCCGGATGTTGTTGACATCCGCAAGCTGTACGCCCAAACCGGCATGTTCACCTACGACCCAGGTTTCCTGTCAACGGCCTCCTGCCAGTCTGCCATCACTTATATCGATGGCGACAAGGGTGAGTTGTTGTACCGCGGTTACCCCATCGAACAACTGGCCACGCAATGTGACTACCTCGACACCTGCTACTTGCTGCTCAAGGGCGAGTTGCCCAAACAGCAAGAGCGCAGCGATTTCCATAAGCTCATTCTCAACCACACCATGGTCAATGAGCAGATGCAGTTTTTCCTGCGTGGTTTCCGCCGTGATGCCCACCCGATGGCGGTGCTGACGGGCCTGATCGGCGCCTTGTCTGCGTTCTACCATGACAGCACCGACATCAACAACCCTGAACACCGTCATGTCGCAGCCATCCGCCTGATCGCCAAAATGCCAACCTTGGTGGCCATGGCCTACAAATACGGTGTGGGCCAGCCCTACATGTACCCGCGCAACGAACTCAGCTACTCAGGCAACTTCCTGCGCATGATGTTTGGCACCCCCTGCGAAGACTACAAGGTCAACCCGGTGCTGGAGCGTGCACTGGACCGCATCTTCATCCTGCATGCCGACCACGAGCAAAATGCCTCCACCTCCACCGTGCGGCTGTGCGGTTCATCGGGCACCAACCCGTTTGCAGCCATTGCGGCTGGCGTGGCTTGCCTATGGGGCCCGGCACACGGCGGCGCCAATGAAGCCTGCCTGAACATGCTGGAAGACATTCAGCGCCAAGGCGGCGTGGCCAAGGTCGGTCAGTTCATGGAACAGGTGAAGGACAAGAACTCCGGCGTCAAGCTCATGGGTTTTGGCCACCGCGTGTACAAAAACTACGACCCGCGTGCCAAGCTCATGCAGGAAACCTGCAACGAAGTGCTGGCCGAACTCGGTCTGGAAAACGACCCCATGTTCAAGCTGGCCAAAGAGCTGGAAAAGATCGCTCTGGAAGACGACTATTTCGTGCAACGCAAGCTGTACCCGAACGTGGACTTCTACTCCGGCATCGTCCAGCGCGCTATCGGCATCCCGGTCAGCCTGTTTACCGGTATCTTCGCGCTGGCCCGTACCGTTGGCTGGATTGCCCAGCTCAACGAAATGTTGGCCGATCCCGAGTACAAGATTGGCCGCCCGCGTCAGTTGTTCACCGGTTCTGTTTCCCGCAATGTGAAGCCCGTGGCCGAACGCTGATCGCAGATCTACCTGCGAAGCCCGTCGGCAGAACATGCCGACGGGCTTTTTATTTGGCTGGTCGACACCACGGGCCAACCCTCAAGTGATGGACCTTAAAATCGCTGCCTCGAACACCAACACGCCAGCACGCATGGAATCAAACTCGCACGCACGCACCCTGTATGACAAGCTCTGGGACGAGCATGTCGTCCATACCGAAGAGGACGGCACGACCCTGCTTTACATCGACCGTCATCTGGTCCATGAGGTCACCAGCCCACAGGCTTTTGAAGGTCTGCGCCAGACCCATCGTCCACTTTGGCGGGTAAGTTCAGTTGTGGCAACCGCTGACCACAACACGCCCACCAACGGCTGGGAGCGTGGTTATGACGGCATCACCGACCCCACCAGCAAAGAGCAGGTGATGACGCTGGACGCCAACATCAAGGAATATGGCGCTGCGGCCTACTTTCCGTTCCTGACGCGGCGCCAGGGCATCGTTCACGTCATCGGGCCTGAGAGCGGCGCCACCCTGCCGGGTATGACCGTTGTGTGCGGCGACTCGCACACCTCTACCCACGGCGCTTTTGGTGCACTGGCGCATGGCATTGGCACCAGTGAGGTAGAGCATGTGATGGCCACCCAGACCCTGCTGGCCAAAAAAGCCAAAAACATGCGGGTACAGGTCGATGGTCTGCTGCCGCGTGGCTGTGGTGGCAAAGACATCGTGCTGGCAGTTATCGGGAAGATCGGTACCGCTGGCGGCACCGGCTACACGATCGAGTTTGCTGGCGCAGCCATCCGGGCGCTCAGCATGGAAGGCCGCATGACCGTCTGCAACATGGCCATTGAAGCCGGTGCCCGCGCAGGCCTGGTGGCAGTGGATGACAAAACCATCCAGTACATCAAAGGGCGGCCACTGGCCCCCGGCTCCAACGCACCCAACGATGCAGCCGCCGCGTTGGAGTGGGATCAGGCCGTCACCTACTGGAAGACGCTCCAATCCGACACTGGGGCCCATTTTGATGCCGTTGTCAACATCGATGCATCCAACCTGGTGCCGCAAGTGACCTGGGGCACCTCACCCGAGATGGTGCTGGGTATCCATGAGCGTGTGCCAGACCCCGACAAGGAAAAAGACATCAACAAACGCGGCGCCATCGAGCGAGCACTGGCCTACATGGGGCTGGAGCCGGGCAAGGCCCTCAACGATCTGTATGTGGACAAGGTCTTCATCGGTTCTTGCACCAACAGCCGGATTGAGGACATGCGCGAGGCTGCTGCGGTCGTGAAATCGCTGGGACGCAAGGTGGCGCCCAATATCCGCCTGGCATTGGTCGTACCCGGTTCTGGTCTGGTCAAGGAACAGGCCGAGCACGAAGGGCTGCACGAGATCTTCAAGGCTGCGGGTTTTGACTGGCGCGAGCCTGGCTGCTCCATGTGTCTGGCCATGAATGCCGACCGGCTGGAGCCGGGTGAACGCTGTGCCTCGACCAGCAACCGCAACTTTGAAGGCCGTCAGGGCGCGGGCGGGCGCACCCACCTGGTCAGTCCGGCGATGGCAGCGGCCGCAGCGATTCATGGCCATTTTGTCGATGTCAGACGGTTTGTCTAACGCTCTCATTCAGGAACGCTTCATGAAACATCTCACTTTTTTCGCGCTGATCACCGTTTTTCTGGCCCTGACCGGCTGCAACACCGTCAAGGGCGTCGGTCAAGACATTCAAAAAGCCGGCTCGGCCATTGAAGGCGCAGCCAAGAAATAAGACCTCATGCAAAAATTCACTTTACTCAGGGGCCTGGTGGCACCGATCGACCGTGAAAACGTCGACACCGACGCCATCATTCCCAAGCAGTTTCTCAAGTCCATCCGGAAAACCGGTTTTGGCCAGAACCTGTTCGACGAATGGCGCTATCTGGATGCCGGTTTTCCGGGCCAGGACCCCGCCAGCCGCCAACCCAACCCGGACTTTGTGCTGAACCAACCGCGTTACCAGGGCGCGTCAATTTTGCTGGCGCGAAAAAACTTTGGTTGCGGCTCCTCGCGTGAACACGCGCCCTGGGCCCTGGACCAGTATGGGTTTCGCGCCATCATTGCCCCCAGCTACGCCGACATCTTTTTCAACAACAGCTTCAAGAACGGCCTGTTGCCGATTGTGCTGACCGAGGTGCAGGTTGGCCGTCTGTTTGACGAGACACTGGCATTCCCCGGCTACACGCTGACGGTTGACCTGGAGCGCCAGGTGGTGATCAAGCCCGACGGAGACGAGTTGCCCTTTGATGTGCAGGCGTTTCGCAA
>JFJP01000417.1_pt1 | contig 11461 bp, 7 predicted proteins | sample 431651 | NCBI WGS metagenome assembly JFJP01 (sample SAMN02602958, study PRJNA72255) | Microbial mat metagenome, whole genome shotgun sequencing project. | biome: fresh water; feature: sink hole; material: water; isolation source: purple microbial (photo- and chemosynthetic) mats found in... | reverse complement strand
TCTGGAGGAACGCCGCGTCCCGGCCTTCAAAGTGCTGTTCCAGGAGCAGACCGGGCTGGGCTGCCAGGGCCTGCACATGGAAGGTCAACAGCTCGTCCTCAAGCAGGCGCAGCCGCTTTTCCGCAGCGCGAAGCTGCTCCAGCTTTACCGTCAAGGAGCCAAGCAGGGCTTCGTCGGGCGCTCCCAGGAGGGTCCGGAGCGCCGCATTGCGCTGTTCATGGGCTTCCAGGCGTCGGCGCGCCCGGCCCCCAGCGAGGAAGAACAGGCGGACGCCTCCCCGGATAGGCTCGGTGCCCAGGAGTTTCAGGCACTCCAGTTCGGCGGTGCTCCGCAGATGGGTGCCGCCGCAGGTATTGAGATCCAGTCCCTCGATGGCCACCAGCCTCACCTCGCCCTGGTGTCCCTCGGGGAGTCCCCGGGACCGGACCTTCATGGTCTGGTAGGTCTCCAGATCCACCCGGCTCACGGTGATGGCGCGGGCCTCGCGGATCGCCTCGGCCACGGCCTCCTCCAGGCTGGTCAGCTCCTCCGGCCGGGGGGTTGGGGTCGCCAGTTCGATATCGCAGCGTTCTTCCCCCAGATGGAAGGCCGTGGTCTCCCAGCCGAACCGTTCCTGGGCCACCGCAGTGAGCACATGCTGCCCCGTATGCTGCTGCATATGATCGAAGCGCCTAGGCCAGTCCAGCCTTACCTGAACGGGACCCAGGGACACGGAGGAGGCAAGGAAGTGGCGCACCTCCCCCTCGGCTTTCTGCACGTCCAACACCTCGATACGGTCCAGGAAGCCCCGATCCGCTGGCTGCCCGCCCCCTTCCGGAAAGAGGATGGTGTCGGCGAGGACAGCATAGGGCCGCCCCCGGTCCTCTCCCACCCGCAGGACCACCGTATCGAGTTCCGTGCGGTAGGGTTCCCGTTCGTAGGCAGACGTGGTATCCGGGCTCAGCCCGGGTACCACGGGGGGGAGCACGAGGGGGGACGCAGAGGGCGCGAAGCGACCGGGCGGTCCCCCCTCGTTCATGTCAGGCAGAGGGCACATGGTGGAAGGTTATCATGACGGTCACGGACTCCGGGATCGCCAGAATCCACCCACAGGCCCTATGCTGGAAGAAGCCCCGCAGCCCGCCAGGAGCCCTTGCATGTTCGCGCCCGAGATCTACGAGGAACGGCGGAAGCGGCTCCAGACCAAGCTGGGCAAAGGATTGGTGCTCCTCCTGGGCAACGAGGAGAGTCCCACGGAGGCCTCCGGGAACCTGCCCGTCTTCCGCCAGGACAGCACCTTCCTCTACTTCACAGGGGTGGACCACCCCGGTTTCTCCCTGCTCATGGACCTGGAGCAGGACGCCACCACCCTGTTCTCGGACGAGCCTTCCTCGGACGCACGCATCTGGACGGGAGTACCCCCCAGCCTGGCGGAACTGGCCTGGCAGGCAGGCATCGCCCACGCGGCGCCCGGTGCCAAGCTGGCGAGCCGCCTGCACAAGGCCATCGCAGAGGGGCGGCCGGTGCGGTTCCTGCCCCCCTTCCGCCCGGGCAACAAGCTCAAACTCTTCCTCCTCTTCGGCTTCCATCCTGACCACCAGGCCCTCAGCGCCTCCGTGGACCTGATCCAGGCCGTCGTGGAGCAACGGATCCGCAAGAGCCCGGAGGAGGTCGCTGAAATCGAACGGGCGGTGGACCTCTCCGTGGACATGCACAGGGCGGCCATGCGCATGGCGCGGCCCGGCATGGCGGAAGCTGAAATCGTGGCGCGAGCCACGGAGATCGCGCTGGCCTCTGGAGGCGGCCTGGCCCACCCCATCGTGGCCACCACCCATGGCGAGATCATCCGCAACCGGCACCATGACCTGATCCTGGAAAACGGGCGCATGTTCCTGCTGAATGCCGGCGCCCAGACCGCCCGGCACTACGCTGGGGATCTCACCAGCTCCTTCCCCGTGAACCGGACCTTCTCCGCGCGCCAGAAGGAGGTCTACCAGATCGTCCTGAACGCCCTCCAGGACGCAGCGGCCCTGCTGAAGCCGGGCGTCTGGTTCCAGGACATCCATCTGAAAGCCTGCAAGACCATGGTGGAAGGTCTGAAGGCCCTGGGGCTCATGAAGGGCAGCGTGGACGATGCCGTGGCCCTGGGCGCCCATGCCCTGTTCTTCCCCCATGGCCTCGGGCACCTCCTGGGCCTGGACGTCCACGACATGGAGGATCTGGGGGATGAGTGGGTGGGCTATGAAGGCCGGCCCAAGAGCACCCAGTTCGGGCTGCATTCCCTGCGGCTGGCCCGGGAGCTGCGTCCCGGATTCGTCTTCACCCTGGAGCCCGGGCTCTATTTCATCCCCGACCTCCTGGATCGCTGGCAGTCGGAAAAACAGTTCGCGGACTTCATCGACTACCCGCGCCTGGAGCGGGGCATCCGCATCGGCGAGAACCACGTGCTGCAGGAGCACGGCACCCGCCGGCTGGGCAAGCCCATGCCCCGCATCCCCAGCGAGATCGAGGTGGTGCGGGGGGGGTCGTGAGCCGGGGACTCCCCGTTCGATCCTTCAGTTGGTCCCAGGCCAGCGCACACTGCGGGCCCCAGGCACTGTCTTCACCGTGTAGCCACGCTTTTCACCCCATGCTCTGGCGGCGCCGACCAGATCCTCCTGACCGCAATTCAGGTATTCGTCGGCTAGGTCCCTATCGAAGGACCGATTCAGCAGGTAAAGCAAGTCGGGAATCTGCAGGATCTCGCCCCGCGCGATCAAGCCCCGGGCCATGCGCCTCTCGAGATCGAAGAAATAGCCCCGGTCCGGAAACAGTATCGTCGCCGCCAAGGTGTTTCTCATCAACTTCGCATCGGCCTTGTCCCGGACCACTTTCAGGAAGACTTCCTCCCAAGTCTCCCGTCCCGATTTCACGCTCGCGGCGATCCGGACAGCCTGGTCTGTCGCCCCATCGGCGATGCACCTCAACACGGCTTTGTCGCTCAACCGGGTCAGAGCGCTCTTCGCCACAGCGCGGTCAGTGGTCTTGATGGCCACCCTGGCCAATGCCGATGGATCCTTCAGCCGACAGATCGCCGCGAGGCAGACCTCATCATGGGGCCCCTTCAGCGCCATATCCTCCAACGCTCCCGGGTTTGTCTCCGCTGAGATCCTTTCCATCAGCTGCCCCCGAAGCCGCGCCGCTTCTTCCAGTGCGAGGCCTGAAGCGGCATCAGGCGCCCGATCAGCGGCTTCCTTCCGCAACTCCCTGGAATATGCCTCCGTGCCGATCTGGATAATCGCCCTGGATGACTTCAGGGCTCCAACCGCCGCCAGCCTGACCTCGTCAGAGAGATCATTGTGGCTGATGGCCAGCAGCAGGGCCTCGTCCGCCACTCGGCGGACTGCAGTCAATCGGATCTCCGCCAAGGGGCAGGCAGTTGCCAGCTGCGAGAGTATCGCCTGATCGGTCAGCTGATTGACCGCTGCCCGACGGATATGCCACACGGGATCCTCCACCGCGATCCTGGCCAACAGTGCCTGATCCGTGAGCTTCCTGACGGCGATCCCCCGGGAGGCGGTATCCCGGTCCTTGACCGCGATCCTGGCCAGTGCAGTCTGATCGGTCAATCTCCTGATGATGTCCCAGTGGATCGTTCCCTCCCGATTCTCCGACTCCAGCGCGATCCTGGCCAGTAAGGACTGGTCGGTCAATTGCCGGACGGCCATAGAGCGCGCGTCATGGTCCCTGTCCTCCAGCGCGATCCTGGCCAGCAGGGGCTGATCGGCCAGCTTTCCAATGGCGAGCGAACGAACGGTCCACTCCTTGTCTTCCACCGCAATCCTGGCCAGCAGCGCCTGATCATCGAGTTTCTTGACAACAATCTTGCGAACGTTCGTCGCCTTGGCTTCGCTTAGGATCCCAGCCAGCAAGGCCTGGTCTGTCACGCAGTAGGCGGCGCTCTCCCGGACGCCCTGGTTCCTGTAGTCCGGATCGCTTGAGCTGATACCCCAGGAGCTCTGGCGGGGATCCCCATCCCTTTCCTCTCTCGCGATTTTCGCCAGGAGGGTCTGGTCGGTCATCACATGGACGGCGTTCTGGCGGATGTAGCCCACCTCGTCCTCAACCGCGATCCTGGCCAGCAAGGCCTGATCCTTGAGCCTCGCGACGGCGCACTGGCGGATGACGGGATTCTTGACCTCGACCGCGATCCTCGCCAGCCAGGCCTGGTCGGTCAACTTCCGTGTGGCCTCCGCTCGAATTTTGACCCGGTATCTTTGGTCCTCCGGATCATAGAAGCCTGAGTGCGCTTCGAACCTATCCTTGGTCTCGAAAGCGACCCTGGCCAGCAGAGCCTGATCAGTCAGCTTGTCGAGCGCGGCCCGACGCACTTCCCAGCCGGAAGCCTCGATGGTGACCCCGGCCAACCGAGTTTGATCCGTCAACCCCTTGACAGCACCCAGCCGGATAGCCTCGGCTTCGTTCCCGGTGGCGATCCCGGCCAGCGCTGCCTGGTCCGTCAGCTGCTCCACAACATTCCTGCGACGGTCCGATTCCGAGAGGACGACCCGTGGCGCACACCCCGCCAGCACCCCCAGCAGGGTAGCCACTGCACACCAGGCACAAGGCTTAGGCATAGCCCTTCAGGGTAGACCTGTCCCCCCTTTTCCAGGTAAAATTTCTGCTCCGCTGAAAGGATTGGGGCTAGACCCACGCCTCCTTTCGAATCTCGCCATCCACGCCCACCACGACCACTTTGATGGGCACCTTGCGGATGGCGCGCTCGGCGGCGGCCTGGGCCAGGCGCAGCAGTCCGCCGCAGCAAGGCACTTCCATGATCATCACGGTGATAGTGTTCACCTGGGCCTCATCGATGAGGGCCGTGAGCTTGTCGAGGTAGACCGTCTGATTCTGGTCCAGCTTGGGGCAGGCGATGACGAGCCTCTTGCCGGGCAGGGCCTTCTGGTTGAAGTCCGCCATGGCGAAGGCCACGCAGTCTGCGGCGATGAGGAGGTCCGCCTTGTCGAACACGGGATTCATGGGGGAGATGAGGTGCAGTTGGACGGGCCAGTGGCTGAGCTGGCTCACCAGGCCTTCCTGGGGAGTGGGCGCGGCAGCATGAATCAGATTGCGGGGGGCGGAACCGGGGCAGCCCTCGTGCATGGCTTTCTCCCTGAAGGCGGGAATGGGGACCTGGCGTTCCTTGAGGTAGACGAGAGCCTGGTCCAGGAAGGTGGTCTGGCTGTGTTCGTAGAGGTGCTTGAGGTGGGCCTTGAGGGTATTGGCCCCCTTGGGAATCAGAGTGTCGAGAGTCAGGCGTTCATCGTAGGGAGCCGCTTCCCGGGTCTCCACGGTGATGGCACCCTGGGGGCAGTCTCCCACGCAGGCGCCCAGGCCGTCGCAGGTGATCTCCGAGACCAGCCGGGCCTTGCCATCGATCATCTGGAGAGCCCCTTCCGGGCATCCGCCGGCACAGAGTCCGCAGCCATCGCACTTCTCTTCGTCAATCCGGATGATCTGGCGTTCCATGGCGTTCTCCTCAGGAGCTTCCAGCATGGGATGCCGGAACCAAGAGCACCTTGATCAATGTCAAGTCCTGAAAAAACCACACCGTTCAGGCATCCATCTCCCAGTGAGCGACCAGGCAGTAGGTTGCGTTCCTACCCTTATGCGTTCATGAGGGAAAGTGCGGTGCCTCTCAGGCTTGAGGCCACAACCTCAAGCCTGGTCTGGAGATCCTGCTGGAGAGGATCGCCCGGAAAGCGCCGCAGTCACTGCGGCGTCCAGGGTTGCTTTCTCGGGCCCCTTGGGCTCTGCTTCCAGCACGCTGTCAACAGCATCCTGGCTCTCGCGTGTACCCATACAGAGCAGGGCTCTCAGAGCTGCAAGCCGGATGGAAAGAGGCTCTCGGCTCTCTCCGAAGAAGCTGCGGCGCCGAGCCAATAGTTCGACAAGAGCCGGTATGGAGGATGCGGATCCCAGATTCCCAAGCACCTCCAATGCTCTTCCCCTGACCCGTTCCTGCTCGGACTTAAGCTTGCCTTTCCCCTCCTTCTTCACCAAGTCGATCAATGCAGGCACAGCCTGCCTGGTTTTCAGCTCGTTGATGATGAACAGCACCTCTGTCTGGATGCCGGGGTCCCGGTGGCCCAAAAGGGAAATCAGGGACAATTCAGCGGCACTCCCGCCAAGTCGGCCGATGGCGCGAATGGCAGCGCCGGCGACACGGGAATCCGGATAGTGCAGGAACGGCAGGAGGTCTGGCAACCGCTCGGGTCCTGACACTTCTCCCAGCACGATAATCGCGTTCCGCAACACGAACCATTCCTCGGATTTCAAGGATGCCAGTAGAGGCGCTTCCGCAATTTGCCCGCAGGCCTTGAGAGCCTCAAGCAGATGGACTCTCCGCCCACGGTCTGGCTCGTCCGAGAGGCGTTCCACCAGATAGTTCGCAGCCGAGGGCCCCAGCATCCGGAGGTAGGGATGGACCCTGTAGCCAGCTTCCTGGCGATCCAGGCTGAAGAGCTGAACAAGCACCTTGTTCATACGGTCTGGTGCACCCAGCCGGGCCAGGAGGTCCCCCGTGGCCAGATCCTTCCATGGAGCCGGCAGGCTGAGTTCCGTCACGAAATCCTGTAGTTCGGAGAACAGCGCGTGGGCCTTGGCTGGATTCCCACTCTCGACCCAGAACCAGAGGATATGCTCGACAGCCTTGGAGATCCATTGATGCGCCTCAGGATCCTTCTCGCGTCCAAAGCTCCTGGAGAGGATTCCCATCAGCTCGTCCATCGTGCCGAAAGGCATCCCAGGAATGTCCACCCAATCGGCGATTTTCTCAAAAGCGTCCGCCACGGTGACTCGGCGGGCTACCGCAGGAACAGTCAGGCCCGTGGCGTATTGCCGCAGAAGCTGCAGGAATTCTTCACTGCGACCCGCTTCCAGCAGCTCACGCATGAAGGCCAGCACCTTCTCCAACGGCATCTCGAAGATCCGCTGCCCCCCCATCAACTTGGCAAGCTTGGCTCCCATGGGTAGATTCCCCCAAGTCATGATGTCGACCAGGTCCCGCAGCTGGCCTTCCGTCATGCCTTCCTTACGCAGGGCTTCCACCAGTTGATCTCCCCAGCGTTCAGGACTGGGGCTTAAGTGTTTGAGCTGTCCTGAGACATCTGCGATTTGCTCGACAGAAAGCGAACCGCGTGCAAAAGCCGCCGCAAAGTTAGGGGCTGCCATGACGTTCGAGATCTGACTAAAAAGAGTGCGTAGAGGCCCAGGAGGGAGCTGGGCAGCCCCGCGGAAGAGTTCGATCTGTTGTTCGGGGGTCAGCGAACCCAGAGCTTGCCTGATGGTTCCTTGGGTACTTGGCTGAGCTCCCCTATGATCCATGCCCAGGCTCTGAAGGTAGCCTCCAAGCCCCGACAGGTCTGGCGCATCCTGCGTTCCAGTGATCCTGCTCAACAGAAATCCGCGCATCTGAACTACCAGGTTTTTTTGGTCATCGCCTTGAGCACCGACTCCGCCAGTCGCTCGGGCAGCGAAGGAGGGACTGGGTGGGAAGGACCCTGAAGCATTGGCCGGAGCGCCTGGTTTGGGTGAGGGACGATCGGCGGAGGCCGGGACATGCGCGGCCTCGAAAGGGAGGCTTCCCACAAGGCCTGCCACCGAGTCAAGCAGAGCGGCCGTGATTTCTCCTGCTTCCGAAACATCGTCAAGCCGGACCGCAAGGATCCGGATCCGGGTGACGCCCATCTCCTCCAGCAGTTTCTTGGCACCCCCTCGGAGCTGCACTTGGCTCGGCTTCAGGCACAGAACATCGATCAGGGCCTGCAGCTCTTCCAGGGTGGCACCCGGATAGAGAAGCAGGGCGTGGATGCCGCGTTCCTCGAACTCGCCTGCCAGCGCTTTGAGCTGGAGATTCTGCGAATCCTCCATTACCTTGTCGACGAACATCTTTCCATTGCGAGCGGCGATCTGGACCTGCGGTTTGCCCTTGAGAAAGCGCAGATAGCCTCCCTGCAGTGCGGCAACTCCCTCCAGGTTCCTGGCGTGCGAGGGACCATAAAGCTGACAGATTTTGAGAGCCCACTGGAAGCTCACAAGGAAATCAAGGGAAGCACTCATGGGATGTCTCCCAGAAAAAACAGGACAGGTGGTTTAGTTTACCAAGCTCACCCTACACGAGTCGTGCCTTGAAAACTGGAATCTGCCCAATGTTCAGGAGCGAAAGGACTGTTTCCAACTGGCGATGCATCCCTTTCTCCTGGGCGTGATGCTGCTTCCAGAACGTGGCATGACCTCTCCGCCACCTCGGTGGTATCTTTTCCCCCGAGCCATTCAGGAGAGAACATGGACCTTGGGTTGAGCCGACCGATGTGCGGATAGGCAAGGCTGTCCATGCGCACGGCCTGCTTCGACACTCACAGTCACCTCCAGGATGAGCGTTTCGGCCAAGGGCTGGATGCCGTGCTGGACCGGGCCCTAGCGGCAGGGGTTACTCACATGGTTACCTGCGGCACCGAGCCGTCCGACTGGGGAGCAGTTCTGGAGCTTGCGAAGCGTCGGCCCTGTGTGGTGCCGATGCTAGGCCTGCATCCCTGGTTCATCGAACAGGCTCGGCCGGACTGGCTCAATGCTCTGAAAGGCCTCGTCGAGGAACAGGTCATCGGCATCGGCGAGTGCGGCCTCGATTTCGCCATGGAATCCTTTGACCGCGACGCCCAGGAGGCGGCCTTTAGGATCCAGCTTGCGTTGGCCCGCGAAGCGAACCGGCCCATCTCCATCCACTGCCGGAGAGCCTGGGAGAGGCTGGAAGCCATCCTTCGAGAAACCGGCGTTCCCGAGGCGGGGGCGGTGATCCACTCCTTTTCTGGCTCTGCGGAGGTGGCTCTGCAACTGCAGCGCCTGGGCCTGTATATCTCCTTCTCCTGCTCCCTGGCGAACCCCGCCAACAAACGCGTGGCCAAGGCTGTGGCGGCCGTCTCCCTGGACCGCCTCCTCTTCGAAACCGATGCCCCGGACATCCCACCGCGCCACCTGCCCGGCTTCGTCGAAGGCACCCTCAACGAACCCGCCAATATCCGCCTCGTGGTCGCCGCCGCCGCTAGGCTGCGCGACCAGGAGGAAGATCTTTTGGCGGAACAGGCTTATCACAACGCCCAGAAGGTGTTCGGTGGGCTCTTGCAACCCAGCTTGTAGACCGGAATCGTACCCTTACGGGGCCACGGGGGGTATAGGCGGCGCCTGCGTTTCCTTGGGTGCGGGGATGATCAGCTCTCCCGTGGAACGCATCAGGAGGGTGTAGACCAGGTTGGGGGTCAGCCGACCGTAGACGGCCTGGCCGTGCATGGCCTTCACGCCGGCCCGCTTGGCCAGGGGCTCGCTGTTGGCCACTTCCCAGAACCTGGCCCAGAGATCCTTCTCGAAGGGACTGCTGGTCGTCTTGGCGGCGTAGATTTCCGGAGGGACCCCGTTGCGGTCCAGCACATAGCCATCATCGGGCTTGACGCGGTTGGTGAAGAGGCGCCGGAAGAGCAGCAAGGCCTTGCCCTTCAGGGGATCGCTCTCCTCCACAAAGTGGTCCTCGAACTTGATGACCAAGGTGTCCACGTAGACCTCATCGCCTTTGATCTCCAGCACCCGCTGCTCGCCCACCACCCCGCCCTGGGGATCCAGTTCCGTGAACCGGAGCTTGTTCACAGTCTCGCCCGCGGAATCCTTCGTCTGGGAGATCACCTCCAGTTGGGCCCGGCGCTCCGTGTATTCCAGCAATTTCAGATAGGTCTTGAGCCGAAGGGTCTCTGATTCCAGCTTGGCCACCTTGGCCTCCAGGCGCCGCCGGGGCGCCAGCACGAGCTGATCCGCCAGGTAGACGCTCCCCACTCCGACGCCCACCACCAGCACGGACCACAGGAAAAACCGGTAGGGAAAGGGTCGCCTCTGGACCTTGGGTGGAACCGGATCGCTCATGAGAACCTCTGCAGCGCAGTTTACGCCCAGAACCCGATTCCCTTCAGGAGGCGAAGGCCTTCCGATAGATTCCGGGGGTAATGCCAAAGCATCTCAGAAAATGGCGATTGAGATGGCTCTGATCCGAGAAGCCCACAGCCAGAGCCGCTTGGCATGGCGAGACGCCCTGGCGAAGCAAGGTTGCCGCCTGCTGGACCCTCACCTGGACCAGATAGGCGTGGGGAGGCATCCCCAGTTCCCGGGTAAAGCTCCGCACCAGGCTGTAGGGGTTGATCCCGACCCGGGCGGCCAGTTCAGGCAAGAGGATGGGGTCCGGGAAGGTGGCCTCGATGACGCGCCTCGCCGCCAGGACCTCCTGCCGCAGCTTGGCGGGCGGACAGTCCACGCGGGAAACGCCGTAGCGCCGCAACACATCCTGGAGGACCATCCCCAGTCGTGCCTGGCGCTCAAGAGGTTCTGAACCGGGGTCCTCGCACAAGCGGTGCAGCATGGCGAGACGCCTCGCGAGGGCGGGATCCCAGACCGCACCGGCCGGGATGAAGGGCATCCCCTGGGCCTTGGGGTCCAGGCTCCTCGCCACCGCTTCCAACTGCGCCGGAGCCAGGTAGAACATGCGATAGGTCCATCCGTCGGAACCCGCCGCCCTTCCCGTGTGGGCCTCGCCGGGAAAGGCGAGATTCACCCAGCCAGCGGTCGCCAGGATCTCTTCCCCCCGGTAACGAAAGGCCAGCCCCCCGGCCTCGATCACACCGATGGCAAAGCGTTCGTGGGCATGCCGCGCAAACGTCCGCGTCCGGAAGGTCGCCTTCAGAAGCTCTGGCTCACCGGGGTCCGGCAGCCGCCACCACGAAGCCTGCTCCTGCATTCCCTCACCCAAGCGTCAAGAACGTCCAAGACCTGCCAACGATCAAGGTCCAGTCTCCCACCCAGGACCCCATCCCGTCCATGCCCGGAGGCTTCCCATGATTCCCTTCCTCGTCGACCCCGCCTGGTCCACACGCTTTCCTGGCGCGCGCATGGGCCTGCTCGAAGTCCATGGCCTGGAGCCCCTGACCAGCCACCCTGAACTGGAAAAGGCTCGGCTGGAGCTGGAGGACGAACTCCGCCGCTGCTATGGCACCTGGGACCGCAAGCGCCTCCGGGAGCTTCCGGTCCTGCAGGCCTTCGAGGCCCACTACCGCCCTTACGGCAAGACCTACCACGTGCTCCAGCAGCTCGAATCCGTGGCCTCCAAGGGGCGCGCCATCCCTTCCCGCCTCTGCGCCGTCACGGCGCTCTTCATGGCCGAGTTGAAACATGGACTGGTGGCGGCGGGGCATGATCTTGCCTGCCTCAAGCCGCCCCTGCGGCTGGCCCCCTCCCTGGGCGGGGAGCGCTATACCAACCTGGGGCGAATGGAGTCGCTCCTGCCGGAAGGCGACATGATGCTGAGCCACGAGGGCGGCATTCTGTCCTCGGTCCTGCAAGGCCCCGATCTGGCCACACCCATCGGGCCGACGACCCGGGACGCCCTCTTCACCATCTACGCCCCGGGCGC
>JFJP01040315.1_pt1 | contig 11462 bp, 6 predicted proteins | sample 431651 | NCBI WGS metagenome assembly JFJP01 (sample SAMN02602958, study PRJNA72255) | Microbial mat metagenome, whole genome shotgun sequencing project. | biome: fresh water; feature: sink hole; material: water; isolation source: purple microbial (photo- and chemosynthetic) mats found in... | reverse complement strand
TTGAGCCAGATAAAAAAGAATCTTTTTTTAGACAATATTTATGGCTCACTATCAGGTATTTGAATATAAAAACCAACGATAGAATCAATACAGCCATACTCATTTCGCAAGCCCCCATTATTGCTTTGCTCACGTGCTGGATTTTCAAAGACATTATGCTTCCCGTGCCGTTTATGATGGCAATTTCGGCTATTTGGTTTGGTGCAAGCAATGCCGCCCGTGAAATTGTGGGCGAATTGCCAATTTACAAGCGCGAACGAATGTACAATATGCAAATTTTTTCGTATATTCTTTCCAAACTCACTGTACTTACCTTATTTTCAGCTATTCAGGCTGTGCTGTTTGTGGCTATACTGCTGCTGGTGTACGGAAACCGCGATGCCTCTATGCTTGAACTTAGCCACCCATCTATGGCAATCGGATTTATGATATTGGTGGCGTTTGCTGCCACAACCATGGGCTTGCTCATGTCGGCATTGGTAAACACTACAGAAAAGGTTATGACTCTGATTCCCATAGTGTTAATTCCACAAATAATGCTTGCCGGAGTGATAACAAAAATAGAAAGCAGTGAAGTAGAATACATTAGCTATGTTACCATTTCGCGTTGGGGTACAGAGGGGTTTTGCAACATTCAGGAACGCATAGTGCAGCCGGTGTACGAACCCAATTTCGATACAAAAAGTATTCAAAAAAACGATAGTACAGCCACCGACAGCATTTCGTTTACCTTAGAACATGATATTTTCGATGCCGTAAAACATGAAAACTATGGAATCGTCCATCAGTTTCACCCCGATTACAGCAAGGGTACACCTTTTGGCAACCTGTCGGGAACATTGAAACTCGATATTATTATGCTTTGCATACTTGCGGCTTTGTTTTTGATTTCCACAATCGTTGCTTTGCGAAAAAAAGATGTGGTGTAAAATTAACGTGCAAACTTTTTTCAGATGAAATATCTTGTACTTCTCGGTTTTTTAGGATTTATTTCGATGGTATCTTGCACGGGTGATTTCGATGATGTGAATACCAACCCTCAGCAAACCAACGAGATGGATGCAAAATATCTGTTTACGTATTCGTTGCGAAGGGGGAGCCTCGATGCCTATATTTATCAGCGTTCGCAAATGTTGTTTGCCAACCATTATGCGCAGTACTACGCCAACTGTGCCACCTATTTCGAAACCGACCGATACATTTCGAACGATGGCTGGCTGACAGAATTTTGGAACGAAAGCTATTCAATTTACCTTGCCAATATAAACGAAGCCATAAAAATAAGCGAAGCCGAAAAAGATATAAACAAAGTAATGATGAGCCGAATATGGAAAGTATTTCTTTATCATAGGCTTACTGATTTTTTTGGCGATATTCCGTATTTTCAAGCATTGCAGGGGGCAAGCAATAGCGATTATTTGAAGCCACCTTTCGATACTCAGGAAAAGATTTATCTTGATATGATAAACGAACTCTCAGTGGCTGTAAATCAATTAGATGAGCAAGGAGCAAATTTTGGAGCCGCCGATTTGATTTACAAAGGCAATGTACTCAAGTGGATAAAGTTTGCCAATGCCCTAAAGCTGCGTTTATCTATCAGAATATCAGATGTTTTACCCGATTCGACAGCGAAATTTGTACAACAGATAATTGCCGATGGCAGACTGATGGTTAGTAATAACGAATCGGCTGCTTTACCTACCGAAACATCAGGGTTTTCGTATCGAAATCAGAATCCGTTGGCAACCATTGCTTTTTGGAACGAGTTTAGAGTAAGCAAAACGGTGGTAGATTGGCTCGATTCGCTCAACGACCCTCGCTTAGAGATTTATGCACAGCCACTTGCCGATGGTAGTATAGAAGGTTTGCCCAACGGACTGAGCAAAGACCAATTGTCGCAGCCCGAATTTGCCACTCAAAATTACTCCAATACCGGAATAGTGTTTCAACGACTGGATTACCCTACCTACTTGTTTCACTATTCCGAATTTTGTTTTCTGATGGCTGAAGCCATTTACAAAGGCTGGGCAAACGGCGATGCAGAAGAATATTACAAACGTGGAATTGAAGCATCGTTTGAGCACTACGACATAAATAGCGATGAAACAAAAAACAACTACATAAATTCCGATGCCGTTAAATTTTCGTACGAAATAGTTATGCAACAAATTGTTACCCAAAAATATATTGCCAATTTCAACGATGGTTTTGAGGCGTGGGCAGAGTATAGGCGTACTGGCTTCCCCGTTTTGCAACCCATTGCCGACCCTGCCGGTGGTCAAACATTTGGCAAAGTACCTTTGCGGGTTCCGTATCCGTTTATTGAGAACAGGTTGAACGAAAATAATTATAATCAGGCAGTTGCACGATTAAAACACGGAGACACCATGATTTCGCCTGTGTGGTGGGATGTGAATTAATCAATATCAACATACATTATGTTGATTTTTGTTGTAATTTTGTGGCTCAAATAAATATATTAAATTGATTTTAAACCATTTAAAAAAATTTCAGTGAAAAAGTCAATGTACATTTTAGGAATTATTGCTGCGACACTCGTTTTTGCAAGTTCCTTTCTCAAAATCAGCAATATCCCTTTATCTGGTTTAATGCTCATACTTGGTTTTTCTATTCTTGCCTTTGGTTTTTTGCCCTTGGTGTTCTACATGAAATACACCGAAAACAAAAACAAAGGCTATGTTCCATTTTATATCATTGGTTTTGCTACTACTTTTTTGCTTACACTCAGCGGACTTACCAATGCAATGAATTTTTCGTGGGGATTAACCATTAGTATTGTTTCGGTTCTCATGCTTTATACCCTTTTTTTGCCTTTGTATTCGTACTACATTCATAACGCCTCCAAAAACAAGATTACAAATTTCACGGTCATTATAGCTATCATTGTAATTTCGAGTTTTCTTACCTTTTCAACATCTAACAACATAAACCGTAGCTTGTTGGATGCCTTTGCGTTTGTTGACGAGTCTATCTCGGTTGCCAATGCAAATATTGTGGAGATGAATAAGCTTTTGTATAACCAAGTGAGCGATTTTCCGAACAATTCCAGAAATAAAGAAATGCTAAAATTTGCTGCCACTCTGCAACAAAAAACCGATAGTGTGATTTTACTTACCGATTCACTTCGCAAAGAATTGATAAAGAGAAGTAATGGAGAAAAGTTTACATCTGAAGATATCATTTTTATCAAAAGAAAAGATAATACCGAAATTCCAGCCGAAGTGCTTTTAGCCGAAAACGGTGCATTTCTTTTAAAAATGGAGATTAATAAGCTGAAAAACTTCATTTTAGAAAACACTGATGAGGAAGAAAATCGCATTTTTATTATTCGGTGTCTTTCAACCGACGATGCGAAGGATATGACATGGGAGCAGAAAAAATTTGAGTATATGCCGGTGATTTCAGTCATTAATGAACTGAATACCATAAGACAACAAGTAAATATTGCCGAACACTATACCCTCGAACAAATTATTTTACCGAATTTAGATTAGTGATGTTTTGGCAATAACTTCGTTGTCTGTGAGGACACCATAGCCGTCAGGTTAATTTATTAATCTATTGATAATCAATAGCCCCGACCTTTAGGTCGGGGTAAACGAGGCTCCCCCCCTTTTTTGGCTTTAGCCACCAATTATGGGCTAAAGCCCTGATATTTGGTTGGTTAACTATACCCCGACCTAAAGGTCGGGGCTATTCATAAATCCTTAGCCTGACGTCTATGGTGAGGACACAGACAAAAGCAAATGCCGTTGTCTGTGTCCTCACAGACAACGAAAAAGCCTCCACTCTTTTTTAGATGAGTGGAGGCTTTTTTATATAAACTATTGATAACGATTTATTTATCAATAATTTTTTCTTTGGTAGTTTCTGCCAGTATTATTCCACCCGAATCGCGTGTTACAACGGTGGTGGTAATTTTAATGGTTTTCTGCATTTCTTCAACCGTTGAATTAATTTCTGTAACATTTCCGTTGGTAGATGTTTCAATGGTATTGCGCGTAGTGCCATCGGGCGAGGTGGTGGTTTTGCGGGTAGTGCCATTTACAAGCGTTGTTTCTTCTACTTCCGAACCATCGGTGTATGTAATAACCTCAGTTACAGTGCCATCGCCATTATCTTTTTTAACTCTGCTTTTTTCTTCTGCGGTACCTCCAGAGGCTACCACATTCTCATTTCCGTTTTCATTATTATCGTTCTTTTTGCGCTGAAATTTCTTATTCGATGCTTTTGGCATTATCACCCTGATAACGCCAGTGTTAGCAACTCCCGTAATATAGTCGGGCTTATATTTCAGCGAAACAACTTGACTATTGGCAGTTTCAGCCGACAATACTATTGAAAGTACAATAAGTGCTGCAGATATATATTTTACAATTTTCATGGCAATTGAATACTTTAAATTATTTAAAATCAATTTCTTGTACGAATATTAGAATTTGAAAATCCACGCGTCTTTAAATCTGCTTAATATGCTATTCAGATTTACTTTTGCTCTATCCGGACTTTCAAATCTGTCGGTATAAACATAATAGCGATTGCGGTCTTTATTGAATGCAATTTTTGTATTCAACCCTCTGGTTTTAAGAGTATTAACACTCGTTTTGGCATTTTTAAGTTCAATAAACGATGATACTACTACATAATAACCTTGTTGCATAACCACTTCGGAGTCGTTTACTGGGTCTATGGTAAATATTTGGTCGGTGCCAAAATCGGCAACATTTGCATCACCATACATCGAAACCGTACTTTTTGAGAATTTCATCACCCATGAAGATGGGAAGTCGCCTTTAATTGCCTTCTGTGTATTTACAGCCGATTGTGTGTCCGAAACATCGTATTTATCTGAATACAAATAGTGTGCTTCTTTGTTGTGGTTGTAAATTACAGTATTTACAATACCACTTGTGTTCAATTCTTCCGATTTTGAAAGGGCTTCGTCTAAGCGGGTAATTTCTGCAAGCACCACATACGCACCTTCTTCTATAGGATTTTTGTTGTCTTCGTTCGCGCTCACAATCACTATTCTATCGCCAGAATAATCTCTAAATTCTTCCACTTTATTTCTATCAGATACGTACACATCTGCTGCTCTTCCTTTTAATGTATAAACCCAAGCCCCGTTAAAACCTTTAGTTCTTTGTTCACGGCTTTTTTCCCAAGCATCTTTTTCCTGATTTACGGGGAAAGCATTTGTGTAAACATAGTGCATTTCCTCATCGCGGTTGTAAACAATTCCCGATTCAATGTTCAGTTCTTTGTATTTTGCCACTGTTCGTTCGGCATTTTCGCGTTTTACAAACGAGTGTACCACCACATAGCTACCGGGCTCAACATTAAAACCGTGAGTATCTTCTTCTGAAGAGTGGATTACATTGTCGTTTTCCGAATAATTATTATTGCCACCGTTGTTTGCATTATTGTTTCCGTTATTGGTATTACCGCCAGCATTGTAATTTGCCGAATTGTTCGAACCCGATTGGGCATTTTGAAGGTCGGTTTCCAATTTTTCTTTATCTGTTTTCAACTGTTCAATTTCTTCTTCAAGCAAGGCTATTTTATCTTCAAATCGTTTGTTTGCCGATGTCAGAATAGCATCACGTTCTTTTTCTTTGTTTTCGGCAGATGCCAGCAACTCGTTTTTCTCAATGATGTCTTTCACGCTTCTGTTGCGCTTTTCGTCTTCTTTGCCAAATTTGTAGGCTGTACCACCGGCAAGTAGCAACTGAGGACCGTGTCCGCTATACGGGGTAACATCGGCAACTCCTATCATTGCACTAAACGGAATTTTCAGTATTTTCCAATTTAGCGTTACTCCTGTATTGAGGTTTAAGCCAGTCCATTCCACATGAAAACTGGAATAATTGGTAAGCCGTACTTGCATAGCTCCAAAGGCAAAAGTACCATCGGGAGTTGGGTTAATATCCGTTTGATTTAAACCTTTGTACGCAAAACGCCCAACACCTGCACCTAATGTGTACGAAAAGCGCGACATAGGGTTGGTTTCGGCGAAGGAATAGCTCAAATCGTGTGTAAAAGCCAAGTATCCGTTCCAGCCTGTATTAGTCAAATCCCTATCTTGATTTTTACGCGGAAACATATCACCTCTATTTCCGTACAAATCGAAAATACCCATGTTTTCTCCGCCCACGGCAACGAAAATTCCGTTGGATATATGGCGGTGCAATTTCATACCCACATTATATAAGTCAGCCTGCGAAACGTCGAGCATATTCAAATTCAATTCTACTCCAATATTTCGCATCGGGTTACCAAATCCGACTCCAGAAACAAGAACTAAATCAGCTGTTTGCTCAAAATCGGCAAAAGTTTTCATCTGAGTTAAATCTTTGTGCTCTGGTGTGGTCGGTCCCTTCATTGCACCACCAAAATAAACCATATTTCCCCAAGCTCCAATACCGCCCGGAACAGTCAACCCTTGCGAGAAAGCAGAAGCTGAAAATAATAGCAGAGAAAATGCAATGATGTATTTTATTTGACAATATTTTTTCATCACTCTATAGTATTAAAGATTAACAAATCAAACTTAAATAGCTCAAATATTGAAATTTAGCCGATTGTAATATCAACAAACCACATACATCAAAAACGTTGCCATTTTTTGTTTTCATTTTTAACGATATAAAAAACATTCAAATTTTTGTGGCATGAAAAATGATATTGGGGAATAATAACAGTGAACAAAGGGGAATAAATTATCGGACAATACTATTTAGAATGCAAACACAAATAATGGGACAGTTGTAGATAGTTTTAGCCCTTTAAACAATTTTGTCAAAATATTTCGATTTAATAATCCGAAATTTGTAATTTCGCATATTAATTAATATAACGAAAATATAGTGCTAATTCAATAAATTTTACAAATATGAAAAGAGTTTACTTATTTCAATTGGTTTTAATAATGTTTGCAGTTGCGTTTTTACAAGGCTGCATTGGCGAAAGCACAAAGGAAACTGACGAAACAGTGGATACGAACATTGTGGAAGAAACGAATGAAATGTCGTATTTAAACGATCCCAACACGGTAATTAAAATCCCTTCGCCATTTGAACTTTACAGGTATATGCAGGTTAACAATGTAATTTTTGATGCAAAATTGCTCAATCCGGTTGAAAATATTGAAAAATATTACAGTGCCAAAAGCAAAGCCTTAAATTTTGGAATCTACGCCTCCGACCTTGCCTACACTTCGGTTTACAACGAGAATCAAAAAACGTTTTTCTACTCAAAGAACGTTAAAAAGTTGGCAGATGCTATTGGTCTTACCGAAGGTTTTGACGAATCGATGGTAAAACGTGTAAGCGACAACATTAACAATGCCGATTCGCTTTATAATATTACTTCCGATGCCTATTCGAGTGCGTGCAACTTCCTCGAAAATCAGGGGAAAGACGACATACTTTCCTATATAATTGTAGGGGGATGGCTCGAAAGTGTACACATTGCAATAAATTCGGTTAAAGAATTTAATCCTCAAAGCAATTTGGTGAGAAGAATTGCCGACCAGCAACTTTCGCTCGAAAGTTTGGTAGAAAACCTTTCGCTAAAAGCCGATAACGAAGAAGTAAGCCAAGTGCTCGACAAACTATTGGTTATACAAGAAGCATTCGATTTGCTATACGAAAATCAGAATGTACCCATGACAGAGGAGCAATTCAAAGAAATTTCGAAACAGATAAAGGCTTTTCGTAACGAAATTATAAATTAGTAAATATATTTTAATGATATATGCAACTTTTATAAGAATGTACCGTACAAAGGCATTAAACCAACGAGTTTTAGTAAACACGTTTTGGTATTAAATTTGAGTTTACTTTGGCAATAATACCATCACAAAATTGGATACATAAATCAAAGGAGATATGAAAATCAAGCAAATAAACAGTTTAATAGTAGTATTTTTATCTATTGGTTTTTTTTCGGGCATATATGCTCAGGGAACGCAAAACTGCGCAAAGCAAACTTTTTGCGATGCAACGCTCTACGGTGATTTTGAATATAAAAGTCAAACACGTTCGGCAATTCTGTCGCCCGGAGATACAGTGCGAACCACTGTTGTTATTTACTCAGACCAAATTACGCGCATCTTACTTTGTGGCGACCCACAACTTGGCAAACTCAAATTTAAGTTGTTTGAGCCAATAAAGGAAACCCACAAATACGTAAAACAGATAAACAAATCGTCGGAATGGGTAGATGTAGAACAAACAGATGCCAATGGCAAAGTGATAAAAGACGATTGGGGCGATCCGTTAATTGTTCAGAAAGAAGTAATAAAACTCGACACCGTTTTCGGTAGAAAATTGGTAATGAGCGAGGTAGAAATTTTTGATAGTGAAAACAATAATACCGGCAAATCGTATTGGCAGCAGGAGGCTACTAAGTCGAAAAGACTTATCATTGAGGCAATTGTAGCCAAGGGAGATGCGAGCATTGAAGGCTGTGTAAATGTTGGAGTTGGGTTCAAACTCAAAAAACAAAAGCAATTCAAAATGGAATAATTTAACGTTCCTATCAATAAAATGAAAATCTTAAAAAAAAGCTCCTAAAAAAAGGGGCTTTTTTAATTTAATTTACGATTTTTGGAGTTTTAAAATTCCGTTCTACAAAACCATTTGTAATTCTGAGTTTTTTTGTATCGTTAAAACAAAATAAGCATCTGCTTATTTCAACACCCTGAAGTAAAATGAGTGAATCAATTCTCAAAGCATTAATGCAACTTTTTGCAATCATTGCTCATGTTGACGAGGATGGTGTTTCAACCAGTGCAAAGCGTATTGTAAAATCGTATTTGGCACAACACCTCAATCAGAGGCATGTGAGTGAGTTTTTGAATCTGTTTGAAGAATACATCAATTTTCATCACCGCGATATTACAAAAAATGACGGAACAAAAATCAGAAAACGTACTGCTGCCAACTCTGTAAAAGTACTGATGATTTGCCGTCAGATAAACGAAGAATTGCAACAACGCCAAAAAGTGTTGGTGCTCCTCCAATTATTCGAATTTATAGTTGAAAATAAAGTAATTACCGAAAAAGAACTTGATTTTGTTACCACCGTAGCCGATATTTTTAATATCACCGAAAAAGAATTTAAAAATATGAAGGCTTTCACCATTGATGGACTTGAAAGCGCACCCGACAAAAGCCGCATTCTTCTCATTAATGGCGAAAAAACCGATGCACAAGGATTTAAACATATTTTCAATCCCGGATTGATTGGCGAAATAAAAATTCTCAATATTCGAAGCACAAATATGTATGCCTTTGTGTATAAGGGCGAAAACGATATTTACCTCAACGGACACAATATTTTCCCGGGTAGAGTAAATATTCTCGACCAAGGGGCATCTATACGAAGTCCGAAAATAAAACCCATTTATTATAGCGATGTTGCCACCAAGTTTCTACAAGAGCGAACCAAGTCGAAACTCGAATTGATTGTAAAAGATGTTGAATTTCGATTTTCGAACAGCGAAAATGGGATTCACAAATTCAATTTTTATGAAGAATCGGGGCAGTTGGTTGGAATTATGGGCGGTAGCGGAGTAGGTAAATCTACTTTACTCAATGTGCTCAATGGCAATTTGCCACCCAATAGCGGTAAAATAACCATCAACGGATACGATGTGTATAAAAACAGAGCAGAACTAAACGGTGTAGTTGGTTTTGTGCCTCAAGACGATTTACTCATTGAGGAACTATCTGTTTTTCAGAACCTTTACTACAATGCCAAACTCTGTTTCAGAGAGCTGATAGAAGAAGAAATTGTGGAGAAAGTGGACGAAATACTCTACGACCTCGATTTGTTTGAAATCAGACACTTAAAAGTGGGCGGACCACTCAATAAGTACATCAGTGGCGGACAACGCAAACGCCTCAACATAGCCCTCGAACTGCTGCGCGAACCTTCGCTTCTGTTTGTTGATGAGCCTACTTCAGGTTTATCGTCAATGGACTCCGATATGGTGATGGACTTGCTCAAAGAGCAAAGTTTGAAGGGTAAACTCGTGATAGTGAATATACACCAACCTTCGTCCGATATTTTTAAGCTTTTCGATACGTTGATAATTATGGACAAAGGCGGTTTTCCGGTGTATGTTGGCAACCCAATTGATGCCGTTGTTTACTTCAAAAAAGTGAGCAACCATGTAAACGCGGAGGAAAGTGAGTGCATACGCTGCGGTAACGTAAACCCCGAACAGGTGCTCCAAGTGGTGGAGGCTAAGGTGGTAAACGAATACGGTAAATTGAGCAGAAACCGAAAAATTCTGCCCAAAGAATGGTACGAACTGTACAAAAATAATCTTGAGGCAAAAATAGAAATACCAGCACCTCAAAAGATTGACTTGCCAGAAAACGATTTCAAACTACCCACACGACTTAAGCAATTTCGGATTTTTAGTGTCCGAAATATTCTATCGAAAATTGCCGACCGACAGTATATGTTGGTGAATTTTTTTGAAGCACCGTTGCTGGCAATTATTTTGGGATATTTTACCAAATTTATTGCAGGTAGTGCCGACAATCCCAATCTGTATATTTTTAGTCAAAACGAAAACCTACCCGGCTATCTCTTTATGAGTGTGGTAGTTGCTATTTTCATTGGGCTTACTGTGAGTGCCGAAGAAATTATAAAAGACCGCAAAATACTCAAACGCGAGTCTTTTCTCAATTTAAGCCGATTTAGTTATCTCAACTCAAAAGTAGTTACCTTGTTTGTAATCTCTGCTATTCAGATGATTACGTTTGTTTTGCTGGGTAATTTTATTTTGGGAATAAAAGGAATGACATTTAGTTATTGGTTAATTTTGTTTAGTGCTGCCGCAAGTGCCAATCTTATCGGACTGAATATTTCATCAGCACTCAATTCAGTAATAACCATTTACATACTTATTCCGTTTATTCTTGTACCACAACTGCTGCTAAGTGGTGTGATTGTAAAATTCGATAAACTACACAAAAACCTTGCTTCGCACAAGTATGTACCATTTGTTGGCGACATGATGATATCGCGCTGGGCGTACGAAGCACTTTCGGTTGAACAGTTTAAGAATAACCGATACAACAAGCACTTTTACGAAATTGAGCAAAAAATTAGCGAAATAGGTTTCAAACAAAATTACATTATTCCAGAATTGGAATTATATATCGAAAAAGCATTGAAAGCCGTTGATGGAGATACGATTGAAAAACAAAATTTGCCACCCACACTGCAAATACTGAGAACAGAATTTCCGGGTGTGGTGCTAAATAAAAAAGCCGATTTTTTAAACGATTTTACAGAAGCTAAATTCAATAAAAAATCGGGAGTTACTGCACGAAAATTTTTGAGAGAACAGAAAAAAATTTTCTCCGGAATTGCTTACGATTACAACCGCGAACGCGACAAAAAGGTGGAATCGCTCATAA
>JFJP01040582.1_pt1 | contig 11464 bp, 7 predicted proteins | sample 431651 | NCBI WGS metagenome assembly JFJP01 (sample SAMN02602958, study PRJNA72255) | Microbial mat metagenome, whole genome shotgun sequencing project. | biome: fresh water; feature: sink hole; material: water; isolation source: purple microbial (photo- and chemosynthetic) mats found in... | reverse complement strand
AGGAAGGTTTTTCCATATTACAAACAATCCTTGCTTCTTCATGTCTTTTTTACTTCAATTCTAATGTAAAAGATGGGTCAATATAGGTATCTACATCTTGCGGAGTGCTATAAATTTTATTATCCAAATTAAATTTATCCGCAATTTTTGTTGAGCCGTAAATGGATTGAAATGTGTCGCCCTTTTCAAATACTTTTTTAGCTTCCTCTTTTGATAAAAAGTGAACCCCTTTCATGAATACTGCATACTCTTGTGGAGTTACACCTACTTTGCTCGACATTATTTTTAACACTTCTTGCTCGTTAGCAGGGTCTTGCATATAATCATAAATGCGGTACCATACTTTTACTACTTTTGCCCAATCCTCTCTTCTGCTACTTAGGCTAGTGGGCGAAACGCACAATGCATCATAGATAAGTCCCGGAACATTTGCACTCGTATAGATGGCTTTTGATCCAGCTACCGACTTCTGCCATGCTCCAATAGCCGAAACTTCGCCCGAAGCCAAAGTTTGTGCAGTTTGATGCGTAGCCACATTTACCAATTCTACATCTGTATCTTTTAAGCCCGCACTTTCCAATGCTTTTACCAATAATAGATGCTCTACAAACCCAACTTCGATACCAACTTTTTTGCCTTTGAGGTTTATTACACTATCAATGCCTGGCGCTGCTACTATCATATCATTGCCGTTGCTATAATCCGAAATCAAGATCATTTGATTGGCAGCACCAGTTGCGCCAGTAACCAATGCATCGCCATTCGTCATGCTTACTGCATCCAATTGACCAGCCGCAAATGCCTCCATCGAAGGTGCATACTCAAACCATGAAAACTCCACATTCACACCCTCTTCTTTAAACCACCCTTTGTCTATTGCTATTTGCCAAGCTACCCAACCTGGCCAATCGCTGTAACCAATTTTCAACGGGGCTGCCTCTTTTTTACATGCACTTAATGCTACTATAGCGAACGCTACGATTAATAACTGTTTCATTTTCGAATAATTTTAAATTGTAAATTTTTTAATTAGTTGAAAACCACTTTTCAAGAAGAGTGCCAAAGTTATTACGTTATTGTAAATTCGTAATAACTATTTTCTATCTGTCTAGCTATCAGATGCAATAAAAATTATGTAATGGAATGCACATTGAAAAAATCCTACATTAATGTAGGATTATAATGTTAATCCTACATTTTTGTAGGAAATTACTCCAGTTATCATATTTCTATTCCGGTATTTTAGTAAATAATTGCTCGATATTACTCTAAATACATGCTGTTCAAATATATGTGACTTTTATTTTGCGAATAGAAATGACTTTTAAATTTGACAATAATCCGTATAATGGCTATAATATGTGACATTATGATATGATAGTATTCTTAAAACTTACATTTTGGTAGCTTTCTGTGTTGCCAAATATCTATTGTTATTTTTATTTGTACACAATTATGGGTTCTCAATTCGTATCGTAATGTGTTATCAATCTATTGCTATGTTAAGCAATTTATAACGTATTGATTAATTATTGAGTTGTTGCTTCACCGAATTTACAACCCGATAGCTATCAAATCTTCAAATTTACACAGCACTAGTTTATTTATTACCAGCACTCTTTTTCCTAAAATGGTTACTGCCTAAGAACATTTTCATTGCTGGATTTCTTAGGTATAGATCTTATGAAATTCATGATTGCAAAGGAACTGTATGTTAGGCATACAAAAAATATTGTTTGAATAATGCAATTTAATACCTGAAAAATAATCAGCTCTGATTTCTTCCAACTTACAAAACAGCAAAGGAGGAATAATTTTAAAATAGCCCCAAATAAAGCATATAAAAAGACATTAGATGACCTAAAGCAATAGGAATTTAATTTATTTGAATGGTTTGCTCCTACATAGGTTAACGCATGGAGGAAGATAAATAATATTCATGTGTCCACTCCGATAAGTGTTTTTAGCGTTCAAAAAATCAAAGGTTGACATATCGGAGCAAACTCATTCATACTTTTTTGTCAATCACAAAGTTGTTTTTGTTTAATTTGTTGAACTCAAAAAATATAGTTTCATGCTTGTTTTTAACATGGATGATATTCTGGTTTGTTATCATGTTTCCATTTATTTCTGCGTATTAAATATTAGATTAATAGCGATAAAGACTTATTGTTCAACGAGTTTCTGTAGTATTTACAAGAAAAAAAATGAATAGGGATTTACAAAATCTTTATGCCTCAATGGATTCGAAGAGTGTGAAATATAATACCAACCCAGAAATTTAAACAAGCACTTCTTAGCTTGAGTAATTTTAGTCTGAAAATGTTTTTGTAACTTTGCACTCAAATCTGATATTAAAAAGACACATATTTGTAATAAAAGTGGCGTAATGATATTTAAAATTGGCTTAAAGCCAATTAATTACAAAAACTACTCATTTCTACTCGCCTCATATAAAAAAAATAAACCACAAAAGACCAAAGAGAAAAAACTCATTAACGAAAGCTATTGCGAATAAATAACTTTCAGTTTTCGTAATACATTTTTTTCTTTTTTTTTTCTAATAATTGATAAAATCCAATTTCTATTTCATTAAGATCCAAAGGTTTAATTCCCTTTTTCTACTTAGGTGGCGCTGTTTAAAGAACGGGAGAGGTCTTAGATTGAACATTATTCTACGCTAGGTATCCTCATGGATGATTTGCAGATGTAATTGTATTAAGAACTGCTGAGGTCAGAGATTTATCAAAAGGGGAATAAGACTATGGATTGACAACTTTACATCTTTGCTTATAAAATCATTATTTTAAAACGAAACTTAGCTACAAAATCCATATCCAACATCCATCGGAAAAAACAAGACTACAATAAGAATCATCGCGCTGCAATCCGGTGTTGCAAATTCTCATATTTGTGATAATAATGAAATAAATAAAATGCCGAAAAGTGAAGCAAAACAAACAATCCAATTGCCAGCGGCACTACTGATATGGTAACCTCATGCTTTTAACCCATTGATGGTTGGAAAAGGATGTAAAGAATGAAGATTGATGGAGCATGAAAAAGCCCACAAAACAGAAATTAATCCTGTTTTGTGGGCTTAAAAAGTGGGAGATTGGGAATTAAATCCTATTTATTTAGCGTAACTTACTGCTCTAGTTTCCCTGATAACAGTAATTTTTACCTGTCCTGGGTAAGTCATTTCGTCTTGAATCTTTTTGGCTATGTCAAACGAAAGTAATTCAGTATCCTTATCGTCCAATTTATCTGCACCTACAATAACGCGTAATTCACGACCTGCCTGAATGGCATACGTTTTAAGTACGCCAGGGTAGGAGAGAGCCAATGCTTCCAAGTCGTTTAATCGTTTTACATACGCTTCTACAATTTCGCGACGTGCGCCTGGACGCGCTCCCGAAATGGCATCACATACTTGAACAATGGGTGCAATTAATGTTTCCATTTCTACTTCATCGTGGTGAGCACCAATGGCGTTGCAAATATCTGGTTTCTCTTTGTATTTTTCGGCCAATCGCATACCTAAAATTGCGTGTGGTAATTCTGGTTCATCGTCGGCTACTTTTCCTATATCATGCAATAAACCTGCACGTTTAGCTTTCTTCGGATTTAAACCTAACTCTGCTGCCATGGTGGCGCATAGGTTGGCGGTTTCACGTGAGTGTTGCAATAGGTTTTGTCCGTATGATGAACGGTATCTCATTTTTCCTACCAAACGAATCAATTCTGGATGTAGTCCGTGAATACCCAAATCGATGGTCGTCCGTTTTCCAATTTCTACAATTTCTTCCTCTACTTGCGTGCGAACTTTAGTAACCACCTCCTCAATGCGAGCAGGGTGAATACGTCCGTCGGTAACCAATTGGTGTAACGACAAACGAGCGATTTCCCTACGAACGGGGTCAAAAGCCGAAAGTACAATCGCTTCGGGGGTATCATCAACAATAATTTCCACACCAGTAGCAGCCTCCAAAGCACGTATATTTCGACCTTCGCGACCAATAATGCGTCCTTTTATTTCGTCAGACTCAATGTGGAAAACCGTAACCGAGTTTTCGATGGCTGTTTCGGTGGCAATACGTTGAATGCTTTGTACAACTATTTTTTTAGCTTCCTTGTTGGCAGTCATTTTTGCCTCTTCCATTATGTCGTTGATATACGACAATGCTTCAGTTTTTGCTTCATCCTTAAGCGCTTCCACTAGTCTTTCTTTTGCTTGATCGGCTGATAATCCAGAGATAGTTTCAAGTTGCACTTGCGCTTGATGACTCAAATGTTCCAACTCTTTTTTCTTTGCCTCAATAGCTATTTGTTGGTGTTCTAATTGTTCTTTTTGCCCTTCTACTTCATTCACTTTGCGTTGCACATCTCCTTGTTTTTGGTTCAGTTGCATCTCTTTTTGTTGCAATCTAAGTTCTACAACCTGTATTTTTGCATTGCGTTCTTGTACTTGTTGTTCGTGTTCTGCTTTGAGTCCAATAAACTTTTCTTTGACCTCAATCAATTTGTTTTTCTTCAATAGCTCTGCTTCGGCCTCTGCCTCCTGCAATGCTCTTTTGTTTACAGGTTTTAAGAGGATATATGATCCTCCAGCGCCTACAACAAGTGCAATTAATGCGAATATGTATTCCATGTTTTAAATCTAAAATGGTTAATAAAAAAATAATTAATATATGATTGAAAATTTGTACCGATAGCTATCGGCATTGAAAGTTTGAAAATTCATTCTATCTTAAGAGTTAAATTCATTCAAATTGCTTATTTATTGAGCATAAAAAAAGCATTGACATCGAAAAAGTATAATTGCTTACTAAAAAGCAAATTTACTATTACAATGTAATGCGGAAAATTGTATTAAAACGACTTTGGGGTTTAATCCTTTGATAATAATGCTTTTAATTCATCATCTAAAGCTTGAATTTTTTCGGCTAACGGTTCTGTGTCTTCTCTCAATTCTTGTTTAGACACCATAACAGCAATTTGAAAAGCCACCAAAGTAAGAATCTGTTCGGTAGGTCGCTGGCTGTAAAGCCTTTGATATTTATCCAATTGCTTGTTAGCCAATTTTTCAGCTTTGCGATATAATTCTTCGTCTTTACGAGGAATTCCAAGCGGCATTCTAAAGCCACCTATAACAACATTTATTGTAAATTTATCGTCTTTCATACGCTCTATTCATCCAAAAGCGCTAAACATTTGTCAATTTCCCGCACCATTTTGGTTATGCGTAGCTTGGATTCTTTCTTTTCTTCCTCTGTTGTAGCCAAGTTTTTTGCAATTTTTAAATGGTCATAATTTTTTCTAAGCTCCAAAATTTCTTGATGTGCGTGCATTAAATCATCTTGTTTTCGAATGAGTTCCGCTTTCATCATGTCGTTTTGTTGTTGCAACAATTTATACTCCGAAATTAATTTTCGCAGTCTTTTTTCAAATGCGTGTATAAGTTCTTCGTATCGATTTGTCATTTTTCAAAAAAAATCTACACAAAAATAGGCTTTTACTTTCAATTAGAAAAATGTTTTGTGCTTTTTTCTATTTATTCTTAATTATAGTGTCTTTTATCTTCAAAAATGTCATTCTTTTTGTCGCTTTCGCGTCAAATCCAACAATCCATTGATTATGGTTAGTGGATGTGCTGGATTTCCAGCAATGTATAAATCAACTTTGTATTTGTCCAAAAAGCTGCGGTCGATGGCCTCGCTACCTGCAAAGACTCCACCACTAATAGCATCTGTTCCTACCAATACGATAATTTTTGGTTCGGGTACTGCATCGTAACATATTTTCACAGCTTCTGCCATGTTTTTGGTAATTGGCCCAGTAATTACAATCCCATCGGCATGGCGTGGTGATGCTACAAAGTCTATTCCGTATCGACTCATGTCAAATTGCACATTGTTAGCTGCTCCCAATTCCCATTCGCAACTATTATCTCCACCAGCCGAAATTTGCCGAAGTTTGAGCGAACGACCTAAAATACGATGAATTTCTGAGCGTACCGTTGTGGGGTTTACTTCCACTTGTTTGTCTTCACCCTCTTTTATTAAAAGCCTAGATCTTTCGTTGCTCGACAATTTGTAATCTTTTGTGAATGATATTTTGGTTGGAAAACGCAATGCGCATTCACCACAAAAAGTGCATTTCCCCAAATCTATCGTTACCGGATTTGGGGTTATGGCATAAGTGGGACATAATTTCGACAATTGATTCTCATCTACTTTCTCTAAACTAATAATAGGTCGCCCTCTGAAAACTCCAGGCACCTCAACGCTTGTTGGGTTGGGAATAAATTGCTTTCCTTGGTGGAATAATATTTTGAGATTGTTTATCATGGTCTTTTTTTGATAATGAGAATCTTTCGTATTTACAAAGTAACTTGACTTTTTGTGTGATTCATTTATCTGAAAATAAATACTCTAATTCATCAATATATTCTATTTGTAACTGACTACATTTTGCATGCGATACACGAAAAATAAAATATTCATCTATAAATGGATACAAAGATAATACATTTGAATAGAAAATGTGAAATCTGATTGTTTTAAAACGATTGAGTCATTTTCTCCCACTACTTTGGCAATAGTACTCAAATTATTCCGAATTTCAATGATAACTGGTCATAAAAACGAGTAAAGACATTCTCCTTACTCGATTATAACTCATTTTAAAATGCTGACATAAAGTACATTGTCATCTCAATAAATAAGGGGAGATATGTCGTGTAGTTTCATTTTGGCTACTAAGGGTGCTTAAAAAAAAGGTTTTTGAATCTTGAAAACCCTTTTTGTTTGTTGTTTCCCGAGTAACCATTAATCAGAAAAAATCTTAACTCTTAATAGCTGTGTTGATTTTCAACTCCCTTATTAAATGAGAATATATTCTGTTTTAATTATCTGTTTTTTTTTTGTTGGAGCTGTCAAACCGCTACAGGAAACATTTTTAATTTTTTTTTAATGGCAATCAAATTCTGCCTGATTGTGTTATGAAATTTCTCAATTCTGCATTAAAATCATCTTTTTCCAGCAGGTCTTCCATATTCAGGTGCAAACGATAGCGCCAGCTAAACATCGAATTAGATGGTACATTAATACGCTCATCGTGTGGATTAGGGCGACGTATTTCGTCCGATATACCCAGCAAATCTTGCATTTGAAAAATTGTCCACATCGCAGGTGAATGTAAATGTTGTAGAATAATATCGCGGCAAATCCACCAATCGCAAAAATAAGGAGCTTCACCCCAATGACCAAGTTGGCTATTATAAAACCGTTGTGTTACACCTCTGTCTTCCTCCCACCAGCCTCGAATAGTGCTCATATCGTGCGTAGAAGGCGATACAACAGATAAATAGGGTGCTTTGGAGGGATGAAAAAATTCTTTTTTATTCGATTTTGGAGCTCGTTGAACTTCTAGGCTTAATATCCCTAATTCTTTCATTACCGAAGTAACACAGTCTGTCATCATCCCTAAATCCTCGCCGCAAATTAGCATATTTGTAGCCCTTTTTAATGCTGGCAGTTTTTTCATTCCCGATTCGTACCATCGCGCATCTTGTCGGCGATAGAAATAATCTACGTACAACTGAGTTAAGCGGTCTTTTGTATAATTGTCTAAATCTTGAAAAGACGACAACGATTCCATCCCAAATCGTGGATAAAACTCTGAACCATGGCTTCCTTCTACCTCAAATAAAAGCACATTAGAAATCAAATCAAACAGTCCAATTTTAACTCTTTCTGTAATTTTGCCCTCTTCAAAGTATTTTTGTACAGCTACTTGGTTTTGATACGTTGGTTTTAGGCGCAATACCCAACCATCCTCTATTTGCAAACAATTTGTTTTTACCCAAGCCGACTCATCGCCAAAGTATTCTAAAAGTATTGCATCAGTAATGTATGGTTTACAAAAACGATTAAAATCAAGCCACAATCCTTTTTCTTCAAATTCATTGGCACTAATAGGAATAGATGGATTTAAATATCCCATTATTCCTTCTACTTGATTAGCAGGTATTTGCCAAATTCTGAAAAAACCTAATATGTGATCGATTCTAAAAGTGTCGAAATAATTGGACATTTGAGCAAAACGTTTTTTCCACCAATCAAAGCCTGTTCGTTCTATTACTTCCCAATTGTAGGTGGGCAATTCCCAATTTTGTCCCTTCACGGCAAACATATCTGGTGGCGCTCCAGCTTGCATATCCATGTGAAAAAGCTCGGGCGAAACCCATGTATCCACACTATTTCTGTTTACACCAATAGGAATGTCACCTTTTAACACTACTCCATGCGTATGAGCATAGGCGGTAGAATTTGACATTTGAGCATGCAAATGAAACTGAATAAAATAATTTAGAGCAATATCATCGAAGTGTGGTTTGTCGGGTTTAGTAAAATCAGCAATTTTACTTTTGTCGAAAATTGCAAAATCAGCCCATTTTCTATAATCGGAAGTTCCTAGTTTATCACGCAAAATACAATAAGCAGCATAAGGAACCAGCCAAAATTCATTATCAGCAAAAAACTTTTTAAATGCTTTGTTTTGCAAGAAATTATCTTTTTGTGTTAGGTATAATTCTTTAGCATAGCTTAATTTATAGTTAATTACGTCTAAAAATTCCACTAGCTCCAATGCATTCCAGTTGGCCTGATTGGTCAAATATTCCTTTTGCAACGGGTGTGTAGATGGAAGTTTACCCATAGCGGGCAAATTCAGAAAAAGTGGATTGAGGGCAAATGCCGAAATAGCGGCATAGGGCAATACGTCGGCATCGGTGTGTGTGCCAATTGTATCATTCAAAGGCAAAACCTGAATAAGTTTTAAGCCTACTTTTTCTGCCCAATCTACAAAAAGCTTTATATCTCCAAAATCGCCAACACCCATACTTTCTTTTGTGCGAATGCTAAAAACAGGTAAACTTACACCTGCCCCTTTCCAACTATCACTAGCAATTCTGACAAAAGCATCTGAAATTTGAACAAGTGTATTATTAGAGTTGATAATGGGTGCAATGCGATCTGCCCCCGATTCAAAATATCTAAAATGATTGCCCTCTGAATCGTAAATGGCATATTTATAATGTACTTCATTTTTACACTTACTCAAATCGACCGCTACTGACCACCAACTTTCGTCGGCGTGGTTCATTTTTAATGGATGCGTGGTGGCCCAATTTCCCATTTCTTCACAATTTCCAATCAAACAAAGGACTTCGTTTTTTTTCAAAAGTGGTACTTTTACTTTGAAAAGATGTGTGGATTTAGCTACATTCGTGGTACTAACGTAACTTTTTTTACCGCCAAATAGCACTTGTTGAAATGGAGTTGCCAAAAACACATTTTCAATGCTTCCTGCTGAATTCCATGCATCTATGCAAAAAAAATGGTCTGTTTGGCTAAGGTCAATTTCAGCAAACCTATCATCACCCCATTCTTCGGTATATCTTCCATTTTGCTCGGTAAACAAAATGTATTTGTAATTTATTCTAAAATTCTCATTTCTGTTTAGCTCTATTTCAGCCGACCAATCTTCAGAGGATTGAAAATTTAGTGCTAACGCTTTATTTATATTACCATTTCCCAATTCAGGAATATTACCACTTACCAACAAGCGTTGACCCCAGTGCGTAAAATAGGATATTTTAAAATGTATTTTCATAAGCTGCTGAATTACAAGTATAATTGTGCTATGCATAAAGATAAATCAAAAGTAATGCTATTTTTTTTTATATGATTTTAATCTACTAAAAAAGAGACTATATTTTATTTCAAACGTTTGCGGAACAATAGTAAAAAAATATTATGGGGCTAAAGAATGGATTTTAAAAATTCTATTTTTTCCAATCAAGACTTTAATGCTAATAATATGAATCAAAATAGACCATTTTCTGATGTATTTCTGCCGTTGTATTTTTAGTTGATAAATATTCATATCATTTTTAAGTACTTTTCATGTCTTCTTAATAAAAAAAACAGTACTTTTGCAAAACTTCCACAAGCACTTAAAAATAATTCTATCCATGCCAGTTTCAAATGCATCTTTTAAGGTTTTTTCGGGTACTAAAAGTCGCTATCTTGCCGAAAAGATTTGCGAAAGTTTAAATTGCCCATTAGGCAATATGAAAATTCAACATTTTTCGGATGGCGAATTTTCAATTTCTTATGAAGAATCTATTCGGGGTCAATATATTTATTTAGTACAATCTACCTTCCCCAATTCGGATAATTTAATGGAATTATTGTTGATGATTGATGCAGCAAAAAGAGCATCAGCCTACAAAATAATTGCAGTAATTCCTTACTTTGGCTGGGCACGTCAGGATAGAAAAGATAAACCACGTGTGTCGATTGGTGCAAAATTAATAGCCGACATGCTAAGCGTGGCTGGTGTTGACCGTGTGATTACCATGGATTTACATGCCGACCAAATTCAAGGTTTTTTCAATATACCTGTCGATCACCTTTATGCCTCTACTATTTTTATACCTTATATTAAGTCATTGAGATTAAAAAATCTTGTTATTGCTTCGCCCGACGTGGGTGGTTCAAAACGAGCTGGTTCTTACTCAAAACATTTGGGCGTGCCAATGGTAATTTGCCACAAAACACGTGAAAAAGCAAATGTTGTAGGTGAAATGACAATTATTGGAGAGGTGTATGGCAAAGATGTGGTGATTTGTGACGACATGGCAGATACTGCAGGCACACTGTGTAAAGCTGCCGATTTGATGATGTCAAAAGGTGCAAGAAGTGTTAGAGCCATTGTATCACATGGAGTTATGTCGGGAGAAGCGTCAAAGAAAGTTTGTGAGTCGGCTCTCACCGAAATTGCATTTACCGATTCTATTCCTTTTGAAGAAAGTAAATGTTCTAAAGCAAATATATTGTCAATTGCCAAAATGTTTGCCGACACTATTTCACGCGTACAAGAAAATAAATCCATTAGCGAACAGTATCTTTTGTGATATTCTTTTATATTTATTCTTAAAAAAACTCCAAAAAACCTGTTTTGGAGTTTTTTTTTGTTGATAGAAGCATTATTTTAAGTGTTTGTGGGAACAAAAAATTGATGCTGTTGTTATTAAATTTGTATTCTGTAGCGGTTTTGATAATTTAAAAGCAAACAATAGGTGGGTTAAATTAAGATTCAAATTGATTTCATTTGTTAAATGAAAAAATAATCCCTTCCTTTTATTATTCGATTTTTTAAATTTATATTTCAATAGAATAGAGTGTAACTAGTTTATAATCAATCTCTTATTAGTGATATTTCGTAACTACTCAGCACCCCAATAAATCAGTAATTATATGTTTATTTGATTGATTTAAAGCAAACTAAGTATCCTGCCCCGCCGGGGCTGACTGTGCATATCGAGTATTTCGAGATTCCGACTTGACGGAAACCCCCAGTGGTACCGATAGCTATCGGTATTGCGATCCCGATT
>JFJP01020139.1_pt1 | contig 11464 bp, 7 predicted proteins | sample 431651 | NCBI WGS metagenome assembly JFJP01 (sample SAMN02602958, study PRJNA72255) | Microbial mat metagenome, whole genome shotgun sequencing project. | biome: fresh water; feature: sink hole; material: water; isolation source: purple microbial (photo- and chemosynthetic) mats found in... | reverse complement strand
CGGCAGCCTGCTGGCCCCCAGCGAAACGCTCAGCCGCTCCTGGCGCCGCAACTACCTGCGCACCCTGATGGAGCGCGACCTACCGCAACTGGGGCTCCCCCTGCCACTCCCCCAGCTCCAGCGACTGCTCCAGCTGTTGGCCCACTCCCACGGCGAGCTGCTGAACAGCCACAAGCTGGGCGAGGCCCTCGGTGTCTCGCACAACACCTTCCGCAGGCACGTGGACTTCTTGGAGCAGGCGTTCCTGATCCGCACCCTGCGACCGCGCGAAGCCAACCTGAAGAAGCGGCTCGTCAAATCGCCCAAGGTCTATTTCCGCGACAGCGGGCTGCTGCACTCCCTGCTGGAGATCGGCTCCTTCGAGGCGCTCATGGGCCACCCCGTGCAGGGGGCATCTTGGGAGGGGTTCGCGATCGAGCAGCTGGCGGGGGCGCTCGGGCCCGAATGGAGCTGCACCTTTTACCGCACGCAGGTAGGGGCGGAGCTGGATCTGGTGCTGCAGAAGGGGGAGCGTCGCGTCGGGGTGGAGCTCAAGGCGTCCGTCGCCCCCATCGTGAGCCGGGGTTTCTGGAGCAGCCTCGAGGACTTGGGGATCGAGGAGGCGTGGATCGTCTGCCCGATCGACGAGAGCTACCCCTACCGCAACGGCGTGCAGGTGGGGGGCATCGCGCAGCTGGTCGCGCATCTGCGCGAGTGATGAGCGGGGGAGGTCGCCTCTTCTGAAAGTGCGATCCGGAAATCAGAAGTGCGAAAGCGCGGGCTTGCCCACCCCGAACACGCTGAAGCCCATCGTGAAGAGCAGCTGGTGGTCCAGGATGTTGCGCCCGTCGAAGACGCAGGCGGGCTGCTTCATGCCCTTGAGGATCCGCATGAAGTCCAGGTCGCGGAACTCCTTCCACTCCGTCACCACGGCGATGGCGTCGGCGCCCAGGCAGGCGGCGTAGACGTCCTCGCAGAACTCCAGCCGCTTGGCGATCTCGGGCTGGGCCAGCAGGTCGGCCAGGTCCAGCTTGGCGTTGGGCAGGGCCTTGGGGTCGTGCAGCGCCACGCGGGCCCGCTCCTCGACCAGCTCGCGCACGATCAGGTTGGCGGGGGTCTCGCGGGTGTCGCCGGTGTCGGCCTTGAAGGCGAAGCCGAGCACGGCCACCTTCTTGTCGCTCAGCGTGTTGAGCATGCGGCGCAGCATGTTGCGCACGAAGTTCTTCTGCTGCCACTCGTTGAGGTCCACCACGGACTCCCAGTAGCGCGCCACCTCGTGCAGGCCGTAGAAGTCGCAGAGGTAGACCAGGTTCAGGATGTCCTTCTTGAAGCAGCTGCCGCCGAACCCGACGGAGGCCTTCAGGAACTTGGACCCGATGCGGCTGTCGGCGCCGATGGCCCGGGCCACCTCACCCACGTCGGCCTCGGTGCGCTCGCAGAGGGCCGCGATGGCGTTGATGCTCGACACGCGCTGGGCCAGGAAGGCGTTGGCGGTCAGCTTGGAGAGCTCGGAGCTCCAGACGTTGGTGGTCAGGATCCGCTCGCGGGGAACCCAGTTGGCATAGACGTCCACCAGGGTCTGGCGGGCGGTCGCTCCTTCAGGGGTCTCGCGCGATCCGATCAGCACGCGGTCGGGGGCGTGGAGGTCGGCGATGGCGGTCCCTTCGGCCAGGAACTCGGGGTTGCTCAGGATCTGGAACTTGAGCCCCTTGGTGTTGGTCGCCAGGATGCGCTCCAGGGCCTCGGCCGTGCGCACGGGCAGGGTGGACTTCTCCACGATGATCTTGTCGCTGTCCGAGTACTCCACGATGGAGCGGGCGGTCTTCTCGAGGAACTCCAGGTTGCTGGCCTTGCCGGCCCCTTCGCCGTAGGTCTTGGTGGGGGTGTTCACCGAGACGAAGATGATGTCCGCCTCCTTCACCGCCGCCTGCACGTCCGTGCTGAAGAACAGGTTGCGCCCGCGGGCCGCGCGCACCACCTCCTCGAGCCCCGGCTCGTAGATCGGCAGCTCGAAATCCGCCGAGTTCCACGCTGCGATGCGCGAGGCGTTGATGTCCACGATGGTCACCTTGTACTGCGGGCACTGCTCCGCGATGACAGCCATGGTGGGTCCGCCGACATAGCCGGCACCGATGCAGGTGATCTTCTTTGTGTAGCTCATAGTGAGGTAAAGATAATTGAAGGGGGCGTTGCGACCGGAGGTCAGTCCCCCACGCTGCCCGATATTCTACCTATTGGAGTCCTTCTCGATGTCGGAACACCCCATGAAGACCCAGGTCGCGATCGCCTCCTTATCGCTGCTGCTCCTCGGATGGGCCTGGCAGCCCGCGCACGCCCAGAGCGTCCCGGACTCCCTCGAGGTTTCCGACGAACCCGCCTCCGTCGCCATGAGCGGCCTCGACACGGTCACGCCAGCACCCTCCTTCGAGCCCGCGCCAGACACGGGGAAGTCTCCTGTCGACACCCTCGCCCACCCCGTCGTCCAGATCGGCCTGGGCCTGGCCTTCCAGGAGGCCCTGGGTCTTGGGGGTTACAACCAACTGGACCTGATCCTGCGGGAGCAAACCAGCCAAAGGGGTTGGAGAGGGGTCGAGTTCTTCTGCTCGGACCGGTTCCTAGGGGGTGAAACCGATGGTGAAGCGGGGCTGGCGTTGACCTACGGTTGGGCAAAACTGTTCCCCTCCGCCTACGCAGGGATCGGAATGGGGCTGGGAATCTACTCCGCCCGCAAGGAGGTGTCGACCCAGAGTTTCGACGGTCTCTGGCTTCCCCTCGAGATGACCAGCGGCCTGCGACTCGGGCCCTACGGGTTGGGCCTGAAGCTGGCCATGCCTCTGAAGAGCATCCCAGATGATTGGGAAATCGCCCCGGTGGTCTCGCTCCAGGTCAACCGTTTCCTGGGGGGTGCCAAGCAGGAAGGGCACGACCAGTCCGCCTCCGACGAACCCCACTTCGAGGCTTCCGGCGAGACACCTCGGGCGACGGCAATTGCGTCTCCCGACACCCTGACCCACACGGTCGCTCGCGTGGGGTTGGCCACTGGGATCCAGGTAGACCCCGAACTTGGGGAGTTGGGCCAACTCGACCTGATTGTCAGGGAACAGACCAGCGGAGGGGGTTGGAGGGGAGCCGAATTCTTCTCTTCCTCGCCGATCTTGGACTTCTCACCCAGCGGCGAAGGCATGACGGGGCTGGCCCTCACCTATGGCTGGGAGACGCTCTACCCCTCCGCCTACGCGGGGATCGGCGCGGGCCTGGGCTTCTACTCCGTCCGCAAGGAAATAGGGTGGGACACCCAGAGTTCCAATGGGCTCTGGCTTCCTCTCGAACTCACAAGCGGGATGCGCTTCGGGTTCTTCGGGCTGGGCCTGAAGTTGGGGGAGCCCGTGATGCTCTCGACGAAAGGGGTGGCCGTGGCCCCGGTCCTCTCACTGCAGACCAACCTGTTCCTGGGGGGGGCCGGGAAGCAAGTGCACTCCCAGGCCAAGGCCTCCTCTGACGCCCCCTCGGCAACCCCCGAGACTTCGGGCGATACCGCCACCGCCTCAGGAACGGCGCCCAGAGACACCCTCGTTCACAACGCGTCTCAGGTGGGGCTTGCCTGGGGCATCCAGGGTGCCAATGGCGGCGGCCTCCCCGAGAATAGCTACGGCCAATTCGACCTGGTCTGGCGAAAGCAGTCCAACCGAGGTCGCTGGATGGGCGCTGAATTCTTCTCCTCCTCGGAAATCGCACTTTTCGAGGAGGCAACCGACGGCATGGCGGGGCTGGCCTTCACCTACGGCTGGGCAAGGCTGTACCCTTACGCCTACGCGGGGGTCGGAACGGGTGTGGGACTCTACTCCGCCCATGAGGAGGTGGGAGGGCACTCCTGCGGCACCATCGATCCCGATCCCGAGTGCGTCGAGAGCTCGGGGACCCGGAAGAGCTCCGGAGGGCTCTGGCTTCCCCTGGAGGCCACGAGCGGGTTGCGGCTGGGGTTCTTCGGGTTCGGCTTGAAGTTGGGGCTCCCCGTGATGCTCTCGACCAAGGGGGTGGGGCTGGCTCCGGTCGTCTCGTTGCAAGCCAGCCTGCTCCACTGAGGCGCACTCCCGACAGTTGGTCTGTCCAAAACTGCTACCTTGGTGCAACGGCCTACGCACCCTGCGGGCCGGGATAGGGGGTCGAGGATGTCCATCAGAAGCATCGCCGGGATCTTGGCCATGGCCTCGCTGCCATGGGCGCTCAACAGTTGCCAACCCGTGGTCGAGGCAGACCCCCCGCCACCGCTGGACATCGCGACCGCGTGGCAGGACTCCACCACGGAATGCGTGGCGCTGAACTCCGGCGGCTCGGGACTGGGGCTCGAGTGCAACGAGGTGGCCCTCATGCCGGGCGACCGGCTCTATTGCGGCAATGTGGAGTCGAACAGCAACTACGGCATCGTCGACCTCGCCACCGGCCAGGTCAAGCAATCCACCCTCAGCAACAATTTATCGGAGCTGCTCAACCCCCTCGCGGCCACCCTGGGCACCCGGCTCGGTATCTCCGGTGTCGGATTGAGCCCGGTCGGGCTCATGGGTGCCGCCAGCGATCCGCGCCAGGACTCCAGCGCATCGCTCTTCACACTATGGACCCTCGCCCAGAGCATCAACGGCACCGATTCCACCGCCACCACCCGGTGGCTCCTCCTCCTGGAACAACAGGCCGACTCGATGACGATCCGAAGCCAGAGACTCATGCCCCTGCCCCATGGCTGCACGCCACGGCCCAGCAGCAGCACCAGCGACTCGCTGATCTGTCTGGCCAGCAGCGACGGGCTACGGATCCTGGTCGCCACGACCCGCTCGCCCTATGAACCTTATGGCGGCAACGAGCCCTTGCCTGCCGAGCCGGTACAGATCTGGGAGGTGAGCGACAGCACCCTGACCGCCCCCATCGCCACCGGCCTCGAAATCGGCGGCCAGCTGCGCGCCTTCAGCTACACCTCAGCGGGGTGGCAGCTGGTGGCCGAGCAGCGGGGAGGAAGCGAGTCGGGGACTGTGGTCACCCTGCTGGACAGCGCACTCGAACCCCAGTCCACCCGGAAGTTCCTCTACGGCACCTCGGGGAACGACGGCGGCGACAACGACAGCGACACGAGGATGGGCGACTGGATCCAGACCGCAACTGGCGAGCAGTGGGTCTACCTGCACCGCGACAGCTCCCCCGGCAGCAACATCTCCAGCATGGGCGGAGAGGGGTTCCTCTGCCGCGACATCGATGCCTTCTTCGGGGAGGTGACGCCATGAGCCGCCTGAACTTGCTTGGAGTGGTCGCAGTCGCACTCTTCGCCAGCTCCGCGTTGGCGCAGGAGCCCGCAGCCCCGCACAAGCGCTCCCTGGCGGTGCTGGACTTCACCAGCGAGACCGTCGAAGGTCCCGTCGTGCGGCAGTTCTGCGGCGCCCTGGGTGCCCAGCTGGCGGGCATCGACACCTTCCAGGTGATCGAGCGCAACCAAGCCGACGAGATCCTGAAGGAGCAGGCCTTCCAGGGCAGCGGCGCCTGCAAGGCTGAGGCGTGCTTCGTCGAGATGGGGCAGATGCTGGGCATCGAGTGGATGGTGATCGGCACCCTGGAGAAGATCGACAGCAGCTTCGTGACCAACGCCAAGCTGGTGGACGTGGGGAGCGGCGCGGTGCTCAAGCAGACCATGGCGCTCTACCGCGGCGGTGCGGCCGGGCTGGTGGCGGAGGGGTCCGCCGACGTGCTGGCGCGGCTCATGGGGTTCAGGGTGATCCAGGAGCAGCGGGGAGCGGCGGGCAAGGCCTCCCTGAAGATCGAGAGCCGCTTTGCCGACACGCGCCTCCTGCTGAACGACTCGCTGTATGGCGAGGGGTCGATGACGATCCGCGACCTGAGTCCCGGGACCTACGGGGTGCGAGCCGAGAAGAGGGATTTCCTGCCGCAGGAGTGGGAGCTGGAGTTGGGGGCGAACGAGCACCGCACGCTGGCGGTGGTGCTGGAGCCTTCGGCTAGGACCTTCGCGATGGAGGCGACTTCGGTGACAGTCAACCGCTCGCCCCTGCTGCTGCTGGGTGAGGACAACCTAGGGTTCGGGTTGCGCGCGGCCTTCAACAAGCGCACCGGCAAGCACCCCTGGCTGCAGCAGAGCTGGGTGGTCGACGTGGAGCGTTACAGCGGGGCGTTCCCTGGTCGGCTGGAGGTGGTGGATGCGGCCTTCTTCAGCGGCTTCGGGCACCTGTGGCGGTTCGATCGGTTTGCGCGGGTCGGGCCCCTCTCGGCAGTGCCGGGAGTCGGCGTGGGCGGCTGGGTGCAGTACCAGAAGGCGCTGAAGTACCCCACCGACGGGCAGTTCGCGCTGCGGAACGAGCCGGGATCGACCCCCGTGAACCCGCAGGAGTTCGAGCGCTTCGAGGTGATGGTAGCCGACCTGGAGCTGGAGACCCGCCTGACGCTGGGCTCCTTCTGCCTGTTTGCCCGGTCGCGGCTGATGGCGGGCACCCGGTTCGGCGTGGGCCACCCCGAAGGGGTCGAGGACGGCCTGGCCCAGGGCTTTGCGCTGCAGCACCGCTGGAGCACCGGGGTGCGCATCGGGCTCTAATCACACCTGGAAGTGGGCGACCATGGCGTTGAGCTCCTGCGCCATGCGCGAGAGATCCTCGGCGGCCGTGTTGAGCTGATGCGCCCCCCCGCTGGCCTCGCCGATCGCCTGGGAGACTTCTCCAATCGTGACGCCGACCTCTTCGGCACCTTGGGCGGAAGCGGTAACCTCGCGGGAAACCTCGCCGATGCTGCGAGAGATTCCCTGGATGTCCTGGGCGATCTGGGCGGCACCGCGGGCAGTCTCGTTCACCTGGGCAACCACCTGATCCACCCCGTTGGCCATCTGGTCGACACTCTCGGAGTTGGAGCGCATCGTGACGTTCTGCTCCTCGACGGCCGCAGCGATGCGTCCCACCGAATCGCTGACTTCGCTGATCACGCCCCGGATGGCGCCAATGCTGGCAATGGTGGTACCGGTGCTCTGCTGCATGCCCTGAACACGGGCGCGGATCCCCTCGGTCGCCTCGTTGGTCTGGCGCGCCAACTCCTTGACCTCGTTGGCCACGACCGAGAAGCCGCGACCCACCTCGCCGGCGCGACTGGCCTCGATGGTCGCGTTGAGCGCCAACAGCTTGGTCTGCCCGGCGATCGCGACGATCACCTCGATGATCTGCTCGATCTCCTGGGAGGCCTGGGCCAACGCGTCCACCTCGCTGGAGGCTTTGCCGACAGCCTCGACCGCCTGCTGGGAGGTGCTGTTGGCCTGTGCCGCGCTGCGGGCGATCTCCTGGATGGTCGAGGCGAGTTCCCGACTCGCGTTGGCAACATCCCTCGTGCCGCCGCGCACCTGCTCCAATGCGGCCGACGCGGAGCTCATTCCCGAAGAGAGACCCGTCGCGGTTGCGGAGACAGTCTCGCCGTGGCGGCTGGCGTCCCCGACCGCACGGTCCACCGAAGCGAAATTCTCGGACATGGATCGCGTCGCCGATGCGATGCCGGCCGCCTGCCGGTTCATCTCTTCGCTGCTGGAGGTGAACTGCTTGGAGATGGCCGCCGTCTCCTCGGAGGCCGAGGCCAGCATCTGGGCGTTCTGCTGGATGCCCGAGATCATCTGCCGCAGGGTCCCGCAGGTTTCGCTCAGGGCGCGCGCCATCTGACCCAATTCGTCCTTGGAATCATTCTTGGTCCGCACGGTGAAGTCACCCTGGGACATGCGTTTCGCCATAGCGGTGACCTCCGCCACCGGCTCGATCAGCAAGCGCGAGATGCGCCACCCCATGAAGAGCAGGAGTGCGGCACCCAGCAGCATCATCGCCAGAGCCCGCTTCTCCACCCTCATGGCGAGCTGATCGCCCTCCTCCGCCATCCTGATGGTGTTGGCGCCGTTGTTGTCTGCCGCCTCATCCAGGGTCTCATCCATGGCGAGGGCGATGGGGACGATCTTGGCGTATTGTGCGCGGTACTTGGCCATCAGGGGGACCCGCTCCGCCGAACCCGGGGTCTGGCGCAAAAGCTCCATCAGGCTGTCCAGCGGGCGATAGGCGGCTCGCCACAGTTCGATATGTTGTTCCAGTTCCGCCTGGAGACTCTTGCCCTTTTCCGACTGGCGGGGGACCGCCTTCCAATTTTTCCAGCTCTCCTCGAGCCGCTTCCAGTTTTCCTGACGCCCCGCCAGAACCGTCTGCAGGCGAACCGAAAAGTCGGACGCCTCCTCGAAGGAGAGGATCTCCAATGCCTCGGCACGGACGATGGTCTGCGTCTCCTGCAACTCCGCGACAGACATCTGAGCGGGAATCCGGTTTTCTCCCAGGTTCTCCATCTGCTGTTCCAACTGGTCGATGGCCCACCAGTCGTACCCGCCCACAGCGGCAACCGTCAGGAGTCCCCAGGCCATCAGCAGGGCGATCTTTCCCCTGACGCTCAGATCCCGCAAGAATTTCGACATATCGATCTCCGATGTCACCTGCCTCCCCCAACAGCGACACCTCCATTATCTCCTGAACGAAAGGGGAACGCAACCTAAGGCCATGCGCTTGTATCAATTGCCATGAAAGGGGGTGAGGTGTCCCGGATGATCGAAGCTTCCGGCCCTATGACCGATTCTCCGCCCCCCTCAAGAGTCAATTGATATATCGCCACAAGTTTCCACTTCCCTGCAATGACATCGATGGCTTCGCGACGTCCAGCACACCAGAAACCTCCTACATTTCGCAGGCGATGGTCGCTGGGGATTGGGGCTATGGTCGAGTTGTGGGTCGTGGATGAATCGGGTGGCGGGCCGGGCTCCTACGGGTTCCTCTTCGCGCACCACAATCCGCCGATTCACATCACGGGGCGACGGTTTGGCAACGAGGAGGAGTGCCGCGCCGAATGCAGGCGTCGCTCTCCCGACAGCTCCCTGAACCCCTTCTGCCTGCTTGACCTGCAGGGATCAGGCCCTCGAGCAATGGCCCTGGCCAATGAGCTCCTCGCGCGCTTACCCCTGAGTTGCCCACTCCTCCTGGTGAACGATGCCGATGTTTCCTCGGAACTGCTGCTCGACGCCACGCGCGCCGGAATCCTGGTGGTTCGCAAGCCAATCGATCCGGACACATTGCTGCACTGGATCCACCTGGCTATGCAGCGACTCGAGAGCAATCAGGAGTGCTTCCGCGCGAAACAGAAACTGCAGGATGTCCTGGAGTCGACGCGAGTGGGCACTTGGGAGTGGAATGTCGTCACAGGCCAGACGCTCTTCAACGAGCGCTGGGCCGAAATCCTCGGGTACAAGCTAGAGGAGCTTGAGCCCATCTCCATCAAGACCTGGATGGATCTGGCGCACCCCGAGGACCTGGAGCTCTCCAACGAGCTCTTGCAGAAGCATTTTTCCGGAGAGCTCGGCTACTACGATGCCGAGTGCCGCATGCGGCACAAGGAGGGCCACTGGCTCTGGGTCCACGATCGCGGCAGGGTGGTGGAGTGGGATCGGGATCGGCAACCCCTGCGGATGGCAGGAACCCACATCGAGATCAGCTCGCGCAAGCAACTCGAGGCCATGATCCTCGAGCAGAGCGAGGAGCGCCACCGAATGCTCTTCGAGAATGCAGTGCAGGGCATCGTCTACCATGCGCCCGACGGGAAGATCTTTGCGGCGAACCCTGCGGCCGAAAGGATCCTGGGACTCACCTTCGAGCAGATGAGCCAGCAAGCTTCAGCGGATCCGCGATGGCATCCGGTTCGCGAGGACGGCTCTCCGTTCCCAGGCGAAGCTCACCCCGCCAGCCTGAGCCTGCGAACCGGAGCACCGGTGCATGACGTGGTGATGGGGGTCTTCAATCCCAAGACCAACTCCCACGCGTGGATCAACATCAACGCCTTGCCCGTCTTCGATCCGGACCGGAAGGAGCTGCAGTACGTCATCGTGAGCTTCGAGGAGATCACCGCCCGCCGGCTACACGAGGAGCAGTTGCGACAGACCTTCCGGCTGCAAGCTGCAGGCGCGCTCTCCGCCGCCATCACACACGAGATCGCCCAGCCCCTGAATGCGCTCTCTGTGACCGCTTCGTTGCTGAAGGTGCATCTGCGCGAGGATGCTCTCCCCGATGCCGATCTGCTGCGCAAGCAGGGGATGCGAATTGTCCGCGAGGTGGAGCGGATCGCGAGCGTCATGTCACAGATGCGGCGGTTGGGTTCAGGCAACACCGCGACCCAGGTCTCCACCGATGTTGGCCAGGTGGTGGCTCGAGCCCATGCGCTGACGCATGCGCACATCGCGGACCACGGGGCCACGCTTTCGGTCCTGCTTCCCGAGCCCTGCCCTCAGGTCCTCACAGTGCCCGAGGATCTGGAGATGATCCTGATCAACCTGATCACCAACTCCCTCCACGCCATGGAGGGGCTTCCCATCGACGGCAAGCGGGTTTGGGTGGGTGGCAGCATTGCCCCCGATTTCCTCGAGTTGACCGTTCGCGATGGGGGTCCCGGGTTCGGTCCCGATCCGCAGCGCGCCCTGGAGCCTTTCTACACCACCCGCCCACCCGCCCAAGGGTTGGGCCTCGGGCTAGCCATCGTGCAAGCGGTCGTACAAGCCTGGGGGGGCAAGATCGCCTTGGGCAACCATCCTGATGGGGGTGCCTGCGTCACCCTGCACATCCCTTACGCCAAGGACCTGCCATCATGAAGATCCTGATTGTCGACGACGATGCCACCTGCCTGGAGAGTTATGTGGATGCGCTCAAGCTCCTGGGGCATGAGCCGATCGCCTGCACGGATGGGCTGGAGGCCCTGCAGCAGTGCCGGGCCCAGCCGCTGCCCCTGGTGCTCACCGACATCCGCATGCCGAAGATGGACGGGATCCAACTCCTGCAGGCGCTGCGTGCCGATACCAAACTCTCGAAGACCGACGTGGTGTTCCTGACAGGGAATGCCGACATCGCTTCGGCGGCGGAGGCGGTGCGCCAAGGGGCCTTCGATTACCTTCTGAAACCCGTCGTGATCGAGAACCTCCAGCAGGTCCTGCAACGCTGGCTGCAAAAGCACCCCGTGCTGTCCGAAACGTTTGATGATGCCGAGCTCTTCGAAAAATTCACCGACGCCATGGGGACGGGACGCCGTTTCCTCGAGCCCGAGCTTGCCATCGAAGGTCTGGCGCGCTCGCTCCACACGAACCGGAGCTACCTCTCGAGGATGATCAACCAGCGCTTTGGCGTGGGTTTTTCCCGCGTGGTCGCGAAGTACCGCCTGGAGGAGTTCCAGCGCATCATTCTGGGCGAACCTACGCGCAACTACACGCTGGATGCCCTGGCGAAGATGTGCGGGTTCCCCTCCAAGAGCTCCCTGCACCGCGCCTGCTGGGCGGAGTTCGGCTTCCCTCCCGGAACCTTGCTGGAGGCCGCCCCTCCTGCCACCGCTCCCGCAAAGGCTTGACGGTCCCTCAGGGAGGTGCTCCCGCAAAGAGCGCAAGTTCCTGAAGCGACCCCGC
>JFJP01046309.1_pt1 | contig 11465 bp, 9 predicted proteins | sample 431651 | NCBI WGS metagenome assembly JFJP01 (sample SAMN02602958, study PRJNA72255) | Microbial mat metagenome, whole genome shotgun sequencing project. | biome: fresh water; feature: sink hole; material: water; isolation source: purple microbial (photo- and chemosynthetic) mats found in... | reverse complement strand
TTTCAGGGCTTATTGCCAAATTTATTCCAGAACATAGGGCGTTGCCCTATGCTACTGCTCAAAGGCTTACAGCCTTAACTAAACGACATTGTATTATTATCTTAAAGCATTGATAATTAAAATACAACTTAATTTTTGTTGTACTCATTGTTAAGAGATATTTTCAAAAAAACTTTAAATCCGAAGATTTTGGAAACCTCTGAGATGTTAAAGACTGTTGTAAGAAGACGAACACTGTTGCAGTATTACGAAATTGCGGAGGATTAAGGTGTAGGAAAATAAAAAAAAACGATTAATAAATAATTTATATGTCAGAAGAGAAAAAAGAACTACTCGGGAAAGACTTTTTTGATGAAGATGAAAAAGAAATTGAAAATGGTGATGAAAACATATTCACAGAACCATTCAATCCGAACGATATTGATATTGTTATGGAACAACATAGTATGTCATATTTAATTGACAAATTAAAACATAGCGAAATTGATTTAAATACCGATTTTCAACGTTCACCCGATTTATGGAAACAAGACGTAATGAGCCGTTTTATTGAATCGTTAATTATAAAATTTCCGATTCCTGCTTTTTTTTTCGAAACCAGCAATCCCAAAAAATGGCAAGTAATAGATGGTTTGCAAAGACTATCTACATTACAGGCTTTTATGTTTGAAAAAAGAGTCAGAAATTATAAAGGCGAATACATACCATTTCAATTAAAAGGGTTAGAATTTTTAAAAAATTTAGAGGGTAAAATGTTTGATGAATTAGATGCCGGTATTCAAAGAAATATATCCACGGCACAAATAACCATTCATGTAGTAAGAAAAGGCACACCTAAGGACGTAAAATACAGAATATTTGAACGATTAAATACAGGAGGTTTACGATTAAACCCGCAAGAAATTCGTCATGCCTTGAATCAAGGTATTGCCTCAAAATTTTTATCCGATTTAGCAGTTGAACAAGTAGTTGAACAAATAATTCCAATCAATGACCGTAGAATGGAAAGACGCGAATTGATACTTCGTTATTTAGCTTTTAAAATAAACGGTACATACAAACCTTCACTAAAAACCTATTTAGATAAGGCAATGGAAAAAATAGGAATTTTATCAATTGAAGAACGAGAGATTTTAAAAAATGGTTACATAAAAACATTAGAAACAGCCAAAGAAATATTTGGAAATGAAGTTTTTCAAAGAAAAAATGAAACAGAAATTAAAATAGGTAAAACATTTCATGAAATTTTTCGAAGAGAAAAAATAAAAGTTAATTCATTTAACAAATCACTTTATGAAGTTTGGACAGTGGTTTTATCGGAATTAGGAGAAGAAAAAATTAAAGAATTGATTGCCAATAAAGACATCTTAAAAGAAAAGTTTAAGAAAATATTAGAGGATAAAGATTTTATTTCATCGATTCAAAGCTCTACTACATCAACCAAACATGTAAATTTTAGATTTGAAAAAATCAGAAATTTAGTAGATAACTATAAAATTAATAATGAAACAATTAGCATTAATAACAAAATAACCGAAAAAAATGATTTCAAAAATTAAAGTAGAAAATTTTAAAGCCATTTTAAACGCTGAATTTGAACTTCGGAATTTGAATTTTCTTACTGGTTTGAACGGAATGGGCAAATCAAGTTTAATTCAGATTTTATTATTATTAAAACAGAGCAGCAATATAAATGGTTTAAAACTAAATGGTGAATATTGTAAACTCGGTTATTGGTTAGATGTTTTATCAATTTTCGCAGCAGAAGAGAAAATAAAGATTAAAATAGAACAAGATAATAATAGAATATTAAATTTTGTATTTCAAGCAGATAAATTAATTAATCCTGAAATATTAGAATGTACAGCCAAAACCGTAACGGAATATCATGGTTTTAATAGTCTAATTTATTTGAGTGCCGAAAGAATAAATCCCAATAGCAGTTATCAGCTTTCATTGGCAAATATTCAAGAAAAACAAATTGGAGTGCGTGGCGAATATGCTATTCATTATTTAGCTCATAATCAAAATAATGATATACCCATAAAAAATCTTAAACACCCGCTACTACCAGATGATTTAATAATAACTGATGAAAATGGAAATACTTTGACCGATGAAAATGGAAATACTTTAATTTCAGAAACGGCTGATTACAGTTTGCTTTCCAATACAATGGAATGGCTTAGAGAAATTAGCCCCGGAGTAGGATTAAAAACACTGATTAATAAAGAATTAGATTTAGTAAAATTATCCTTTAATTACCTAACAGAAATTGGTCAGACTACGGAATTTCGTCCTACCAATGTTGGATTTGGTATAACATACACATTACCAATTATTGTTGCAGTTTTATCAGCAGCTGCCGGAGATATATTAATAATAGAAAATCCTGAATCTCACATTCATCCAAGAGGGCAATCTAAATTAGGTCAATTATTTGCTATTGCAGCAGAAAATGGTGTTCAAATTATAATAGAAACACACAGCGACCATATTATTAATGGAATAAGATTAGCAACCAAAACGAAATATATTCAACCTGAAAATGTAATTGGTTATTACTTTCATCGTACAGAAATGAAAAAAGAGCATGCATCAGAAATAATTCCTTTAAAAATTGATGAAAACGGTAAAATGAATAAATTTCCCGAAGGATTTCTTGATGAATGGAACAAAGCATTAATGAAACTTGTAAAAAAATAATATATGAACTGCATATTCAATGAATTATGTTTGCAAGACAAATTTCAATCAAAAGAAGAAGCTAATTTGGCTATTCTAAATTTGATAGAAATATGTAATCAACTGGAGGATATTAAATTTACAAATGAAGCTGTTAAAATTTTGTTCAACAATGATGAAATAATATGGAATAGCAATCTTGCTGAGAATTTTACTTTAACAGATTGGTTAATGGAAGAACAATTTGGTAATGAACGAATTTTATTACAGGGTTTGCTCGACAGTCCAAGTATAAAAGAAGAATTTTTCAATGAAAACGAATATATAAAAATTCAACAAGTAACTATTCCTGATTATGCTAATCAGAAAAGCGACAATGGTCTATTAATTGCAAATTTAACATATCCCAAAGGTGCTATTTCAATAAGTTTACCAACAAATGAAGTTTGGGATAATTGTTTTATTTCCATCGATATACAATATGAAACAGAAAATGTTCAAAGAAAAAAAGTAAGGCATATTACAAAATCCGGCGTTAAAGGATTGGCGTGCATCAAAAGATAATTTGCTTCCTCGTAAAAGAAAATCAAATGAAATAGTAAACAATGACTGGCAAAAATTTATTAGAGAAACTAATGCAGCACCCAATAAAACAGAACTTATCGAAAATATTTCTAAAAAAATATTTCCTATAAATGGTTGGTTATTAGATAACAAACTAACATCTTTAAATCAAGAGAAAACCGGAAGTTTTAGGTTGATTTTTAAGCCAATAAAAGGAAATTTATATATTTCTGTCGATTTTAGGCATACTGCTCGTTTTGAATTGTTAAATGGCGATGGAAAGCATCTGGGTGAATATACTTTTACAGGCGATTTTGTAAAAGATAGCATAGATAAAATGAGAAAACATGAAATTCATTTAAGCAGATAAAATGACTAATTGGAAAAAAGCACCTGTAAGGTTTTGGAAACATTAAACCTCACAGGTTAAAAAAAAATTATTTTTATTCTTCTTCTTAAAAAAAAACGAAAATGAAATATTTTTACATTACAGGCACAAGTAAAGGCTTAGGGAAAGCATTAGCCATCAAACTTTTAGAAGATAGTAATAACTTTGTTTACGGTTTTGCTCGTACAAAAACTATTATTCATCAAAATTACGGGCACTATTTTCTTGATTTTTCGAACCTTGAAGATGTGGACGCTTTCCGTTTCGATAGAACCGATTACACCGGCGTTGAAGAAGTTGTGCTCATTAACAATGCCGCAACTATAACGGAAATAGTACATTACGATAAAAAAACAACAAACGAAATCATCAACGATTTCCATGTAAATTTAATTTCTCCGGCAATTCTCACTCGCCGATTTATGTACGCTTACCGAAAATTTATCGGCAAACGTATGGTTATCAATATCAGTTCGGGAGCGGGAAAACAGCCTATTAGCGCACTTAATACCTACTGCGCTTCAAAAGCAGCTATTGATATGCTTAGCAAAGTGATAGCGAAAGAAGAAAAAGAAAAAAGCGAACGAAACCCATTTCATATTTTTTCGATTGACCCGGGTATTATGGACACAAAAATGATGGCTCACATACGAGAAGCAAACCCGAATGAGTTTTCTTCACACGAAAATTTTATAAAATACAAAACCGACAATCGCCTCTCAAAACCGGAAGATATTGCACGTAAAATTGTGGAAGTTCTGAAAAACCCACAAAAATTTCCCGAAGTGCTTATTGATTTGAGAAATATTGAATAAATTGGAATTGACTTAACTCTTTGAAATTCACCCAAAAACGGCTGTTTTCAGATATTCATAAAACAACAAAAGAAACATAATTTACTGATATTCAATATATATGAAACATTTAAAAATAAATTCAGAAAACAGCGAACAAATTCTTTTTAACGATTTAGTTTCTATTATTGAAAATTGCAATTGTCGTGCCACTGGCACGACAATTGAGCTGGTCGCATTTTACGATACAACTTCCACTTAAAAATTCATCAGGCATTCATGGAAGCTAAAGAACGTATAGAACACAAAAAATTAGTTTGATTTTTAATTAAAAAAAAATGCTTTTTAACTCAATAGATTTTGCAATATTTTTACCAATCGTTTTTATACTATATTGGTTTGTTACAAACAAAAACTTGAAACTACAAAATTTATTAATTGTTGTTTCCAGTTTTGTTTTTTATGGTTGGTGGGATTGGAGATTTCTCTTTTTAATGGTAGGCAGTGCTTCGGTTGATTATGTTGTCGGAATTTTTCTTTCTAAACAAGACAATAAACAAAAGCGAAAAATATTACTATCATTTAGTATCATTGCGAACTTAGGGATATTAGCTTTTTTCAAATATTTTAATTTTTTTGCAGATAATTTTGTTAGTGCATTTTCTATTCTGGGAACAAAATTAAATCCGGTAAGTTTACAAATTGTTTTACCGGTTGGAATAAGTTTCTATACATTTCAAGCATTAAGTTATACAATAGATGTTTATCGTAAAAAATTAGAACCCACAAAGAGTATAATTGATTATTTTGCTTTTATAAGTTTTTTTCCTCAACTTGTTGCCGGTCCTATTGAAAGAGCAACAAATTTATTACCTCAATTTTATAAAAAAAGAACATTTGAATATTCAAAAGCTGTTGATGGATTAAAGCAAATACTTTGGGGGCTTTTCAAAAAAATTGTGATAGCTGATAATTGTGCAGAACTTGCAAATCAGATATTTAACAACTCATCGGATTATTCCGGATATATATTAATTTTGGGGGCTTTATTTTTTACATTTCAAATTTACTGCGATTTTTCCGGTTATTCCGATATTGCTATTGGTACAGCTCGTTTGTTTGGTTTTAACTTAATGCGAAATTTTGCTTTTCCTTATTTTTCAAGAGATATTGCCGAGTTTTGGAGACGTTGGCATATTTCGTTATCTACGTGGTTTCGCGATTATTTGTATATACCTCTTGGCGGGAGCAAAGGCGGAACGTTGTTTAAAATTAGAAACACTTTTACAATTTTTATTGTGAGTGGATTTTGGCACGGGGCTAATTGGACTTTTATTGTTTGGGGGGCTCTAAATGCAATATATTTTTTACCTTTGTTACTCACAAACAAAAATAGAACAAACATTGAAATTGTAGCGCATGGCAAGTATTTGCCAAGTTTCAAAGAATGTTTTCAGATTGCTGTAACATTTGGTTTAACTGTTGTTGCTTGGATATTTTTCAGAGCCAATAATGTAGAACACGCATTAAATTATTTAACTCAAATTTTTATAGGTATTATTCAACATCCGGGCACAATACTACTTAATAGCTTTTGGTTTCCATACCAAAAAATTCTAATTCTGTTATTTATTTTCTTAATAATTGAATGGCTCGGAAGAAACAAACAATACGCACTACAAATTGAAAACCAACATTGGGTATATAAAATTCGTTGGTTCATTTATTTTTCTATTTCTTTAATTATCTTCTTATTTGGAAATTTCAACAAAACAGAGTTTATTTATTTTGCTTTCTAAAACAATGAAAAAATTCATCTTAAAATTAATTGTATTCCTAACTGCAATAACAACTATTATTCTATCATATAGTTATATCGTTTCTTTTATTGTTATTAATAGAAACTTTAAAAATTATGAAACCGAAAGTAATTTATTAATAATTAAGAAAAATGAAAAATTTGATATTGCATTCATCGGAATTTCTCATGCAAGAAATTTTTCACGACATAAAAACCACTTACGTGTTGAAAACATTTTAAATAAACATATTATTAATTTTGGACAAGGCGGAAGCACTTGTAGTGTAAATGAACAATATTTTTATCTTGACTATTTTTATAAAAAAGGAAATTCTGTTAATACAATCATTTATTTACTTACCCCTCCAATGATTTTTTCAGAAACTCTTTCAAAAGCTTCTAACACCTTTGATGTAGAACCTTTTAAACTTGATTTTTTTTTAAATTACTTATTCTTTTTTAACACTGAAAATAAAGAACAACGGTTGCTTTCATACATAAGAACAAAATTTGAAAAAAAATGGATAAATTACAAACCAACTTCATTGGATAGTATATCCTATAAATTAGATAAAATTGATTCTGCTGAGGTAAATAAAGGAATCAAATCTGCATATACAAGCGATAGCTTGTTGTACTTTGAAAAAAACTGCAAAACAATTGAAAATACAATTCTTCTTGCAAATGAAAATAATACTGAAATTATTCTTATAATACCTCCAGCACTTTTTGGAAAATGGTTAGGAAATCAAAAAGTTTGTGAATTTGCCGAAAAAATGGTTGATAAATACAACATTCAATTTTTCGATTACTCTGAAACAATTTTAGAACCAAGCTTTTATTACGACCACCATCATTTAAACACAAATGGAGTTGTATATTTTACTGAAAAATTTTTAAAACCTATTTTTGAAAATGACTAATTTTGGGAAAATCAAATTTACAAATATTACCGACTGATGTACCCAATTTAATACGTTATAGTTTTTTCAAAAACGAACTGTAAAAATTAAATAAAGTTGTTTGAAAATCTATTCCCATAATAATTAAGTCGCTGGGAAATTAGTAAAATATTATTTAACAGTGCTTTATTTTTTATAAAGGATACAGCATAAAAGAAGTAAACGATAATCTATTAATTCTCAATTTTAACACATGAAAAAATTTTTTAATCAAATTTTGCTTTTTTCATTTTTTGCTTTGATAATTCTGGAAATTAAACCAATATATTTATTAACAACAGAGAAATATAAAGAAAAAGTTGCAGGCAATGAAGTTTATTTTTCTATAAAAAAAAGTGAAAAAAAAAATAAATGCAAAATTTTGATAATTGGAGATAGTGTTGGTAAACAACTTTTTGATAATTTTTCGGAAAGTGATACACTTAATTCATTGGCATGCAACCAAGCAATAAGTATGGCTGGACAATTTATTTTGTTAAACAATTATTTTTTAGCTGGTAATGAAGTGGATACAGTTTTTTTGATTTATTCACCATTTAGCTTTAGAAATAATCTTAATGAAGTATTCACATATCATTATTTTATAAAACCATTTTATAAAAATTATAATTCATTTTTTTCTGAAAAGGTAGTTCAACAATTAGATAAAATTCCCTATTCAGATTTTTATTGGTTGCCAAATATATTAACATCTAATTGGGCTCCAAATTTTAAATCAAATGATAAAGTTGATTTTACTTTTTTATCTCCAATTTCAATAGAATATTTGCAAAAAATCAAAACCTTATCAACAAAATACGATTTCAAACTCATTATTTTACCAACACCAACAAAAGAAAGTAATAAAAACTTTGTTCAAAAATTAAATAATCAAGAAATTTTGATTAATGGTTTTGAAAATGAATTTAAAAACTATTTTGAAAATATCATATACTTAAATGACAGTAATTTTATTGACAAAGTACATTTAAAAGTTCCACAAATTTATACAGAAATTTATAAAAAAAAATTTATTTGCAACAAACTTGTTGTAAATTCATAATCAATATTTTATGCATATATTTTTTGAAAACGCTGTGTTCCATTTTTTTATTTTAAACTACTAAACTGAAAATCAATTTGCATGAAAATAAGATAATTACATATAAAAATGTGCCGCTAAAATTCAATCATTTTGCGCAACAAAACCGCTTTTTGATTCATAAACTTTTATTAACCGTTTAACTCTGCTACTTTTTTATTTATGAAAATACTTACTCCCGAAAATTGGAAAGACTACGAACTGATTGATTGTGGAAATTTTGAAAAACTGGAACGATTTGGTAAATATATTCTTATACGCCCCGAATCGCAAGCTTTGTGGACAAAAAAACTCTCCGACAAAGAATGGACAAACATGGCACATGCTCACTATAAGCGTGAAAATCAACAAAAATCGTATAGAACCAACGATGGCGTTAATGGTAGCTGGACTTTCTACAAAAAAGTACCTGATTTTTGGACTATTAACCATACAATCAATAACATACAGTTCACTTTTAAAATATCATTAACCTCTTTCGGTCATGTAGGAATATTTCCGGAGCAGGCGCAAAATTGGCAATTTATTGGAAACACCCTCAAACGCTTCAACGCAATGCCAAACGCCGGAACGCCCACATTTTTAAACCTTTTTGCATACACCGGAGCAGCCTCAGTAGTAGCAAAAGCTCACAAAGCCGATGTTACTCACTTAGACGCTGTAAAACAGATAGTTACATGGGCTAAAACAAACATGGAGCTTTCCGCCTGCGACAATATTCGCTGGATTATTGACGATGCCATAACCTTCTTGAAACGAGAAGTAAAACGCGGCAAAAAATACAACGGAATCATACTCGACCCGCCCGCTTACGGAAGAGGTCCGAAAGGCGAAAAATGGATTTTAGCCGACAGCCTCACCGAACTCCTCGACCTTACTTCAAAACTTTTAATTGAAGATAAAAATTTTCTTATCATAAATCTTTACAGCTTAGGCTTTTCATCGCTTATTGTTGATAACCTGATATCCTCAATGTTTTCTAACCGATTACAAACTGCCGTTAGGAGTTTTCGTAAGAATTATCAACAACATAACATAAGCCAAGCAAAAAATTAAGCTATCGTTTTAAATATTAGATTCCAACCTGAAAAATTCATAAAAAACCAATTTTGTTTCAAAATCATTTTTGAAAAACTTGGCTATATAAATGAATGTAAGGGCGTCTCGCCCGTATTAAATGTTTTTTTTCGCGTACAAAGAAACGGGCGAGACGCCCTTACAAAGTTTTTGATTTTTCATTTTGACCTACTGAATAATTCAAGACAAACCTTCTATGAGAGCAGTTTAAAAAGGGAACTTTTCAAAAGTTTTAAACTTTTGAAAAGTTGATAATCAATAAATTACAAAATATTAAATCATTAAAAAGCTACTTTTTAAACTGAACTCTTCTATATAAAAAAAAACGAAAAGCAATGAAGGTTTCAAAAAAAACTTCATTCCTTTTTTTTCAAAAAAAACACAAATAATTATTACTTCTTTCTATCTTTGTAAGTTTTAAAAATCAGAAATCATAAAGAAATAAATATATGACAGAAAGAAGAGTACGGGTGCGTTTTGCCCCAAGTCCAACAGGTCCGCTACATATTGGCGGAGTTCGTACTGCCTTATTTAACTATCTTTTAGCAAAAAAACATGGCGGCGATTTTATTTTACGCATCGAAGATACCGACCAAACTCGTTACGTAGAAGGAGCTGAAGAATATATCATCAAAAGTTTTCAATGGTGTGGCTTAAATTTTGACGAAGGCGTAGGTGTAGGAGGAAATTATGGACCTTACCGACAGTCAGAACGAAAAGCAATATACCGCCAATATGCTGAAACATTGGTTAATAACGGCAACGCATACTACGCTTTCGACACGCCGGAGGAATTAGAAACCATGCGAACCCGTTTGCAAGAAGCAAAGGCAAACAACCAACAATACGGACCGGAAACGCGAAATGAAATGAAAAATTCATTAACACTCTCACAAACAGAAGTTAATGAACTTTTGAACAACAATACTCCTTATGTTATTCGTTTCAAAATGCCGGAAAACGAAACGTTACATTTTTCCGATAAAATTCGCGGTGAAATTTCTGTAAACACCTCTACATTAGACGATAAAGTGCTTTTTAAGTCTGACGGAATGCCAACATATCACCTTGCAAATGTGGTAGATGACTATTTAATGAACATCTCTCATGTTATTCGCGGCGAAGAGTGGTTGCCCTCGTTGCCTTTGCACGTACTTTTATACAGAAGTTTCGGTTGGTTAGAAGTAATGCCGCAGTTTTCGCATCTGCCTTTAATATTGAAACCCAACGGAAAAGGAAAACTCAGCAAACGAGACGGCGACCAATTGGGCTTCCCCGTTTTCCCGATGCAATGGTTCGACAAGGAAAAAAACGAAACAGCAAGCGGTTACAAAGAAGCTGGATACTTTCCGCAAGCTTTTATTAATATGCTTGCTCTTTTGGGCTGGAATGCCGGTACAGAGCAGGAAATTTTTACGATGGAAGAACTCATTGCTGCCTTCAGCTTAGAAAAAGTTGGAAAATCGGGCTCAAAATTTGATCCCGAAAAAACAAAATGGTTCAACCAACAATACATGCGCCTGCAAAGCAATGAAACACTGGCTAATATGCTTTCAGAAATGCCCGAAGTACAAAAATTCAACAAAACACCCGATTTCTTAGCAAAAGTTTGCAACTTGGTGAAAGAAAGAGCCGTTTTTGTGAAAGATATTTGGGAACAAGGCAGTTACTTCTTCCAAGCACCAACAGTTTTTGATGACAAAACCATTAAAAAACAATGGAAAGAAAACACCCCCGAAATAATGACCGAACTGAAAAATATTCTTTTAAATGAAGAAAATTTTGAGGCACATTATTTGGAAGAAATTGTAAAAAATTGGGTAGAACAAAAACAATACGGTTTTGGAAAAGTTATGAACCCGCTACGTTTAATATTGGTTGGCGGTAGTTTTGGCGTTCACATTTTCGATATTATTACAATGATTGGAAAAGAAGAAACCATCAGAAGAATTGATTTTGCGTTGAATACAATAAAACTGTAATTGTTTTTTTGGTAGTGGCTTAAATTCGTTCAAAAACCTCACAGGTGGGGTGTTAAAATTTAACATAATTTATAAACTAAATTCGTTCTAAAAATGCCTTTAGGCATTTAATGTTTATAGAAAAATATGAA
>JFJP01006171.1_pt1 | contig 11466 bp, 11 predicted proteins | sample 431651 | NCBI WGS metagenome assembly JFJP01 (sample SAMN02602958, study PRJNA72255) | Microbial mat metagenome, whole genome shotgun sequencing project. | biome: fresh water; feature: sink hole; material: water; isolation source: purple microbial (photo- and chemosynthetic) mats found in... | reverse complement strand
CCATGCCCAGGCGAATCGTTTCGTACAGGTCCGCCTGCTTGCCCAGCAGTTCGACGCGCATCACGGTCTCGACTTTGGGCGGCAGCTCGTGCGCCACCAGCGCCTTGGTGCGGCGCAGCATGAAGGGCGTGACACGGGCGCGCAACTGGCGCAGCGCCTCGGGGTCGGCCTGTTTTTCGATCGGCTTGCGAAACAGCTCGGTAAAGCGCTTCTGGCTGCCCAAAAAACCGGGCATCAAGAAGTGGAACAGGCTCCACAGCTCGCCGAGGTTGTTCTCCATCGGTGTTCCTGACAGGCACAGGCGGTGGCGGGCCGTGAGCTCGCTGGCGACCTGGGCGGCGTGGCTGTTGGCGTTTTTGATGTTCTGTGCTTCATCCAGCACGACCAGGTGCCAACGGGCCTGCAGCCAGCGTTCGCGGTCGCGGTGCAGCAGCGAGTAAGGGGCGATGACCACGTCGTGCTCGGCCATGCTGCCAGCGGCTTCATGCCGCTCGGCCCCGTGCAAGACCAGCACGCGCAGATTTGGGCAAAAGCGTTCTGCTTCGCGACGCCAGTTGCCCATCAGACTGACCGGCGCGATGATCAGGGCCGGCTCGCTCAGCCGGCCGGCGTCCTTCTCGATTTGCAGGTGGGCCAGGGTTTGCAGGGTCTTGCCCAGCCCCATGTCGTCAGCCAGGATGCCCGACAGGCTGTATTCGCGCAGGAACTGCAACCAGTTCACCCCTTGCTGCTGGTATGGGCGCAGGCTGGCATGAACGCCGGCTGGCAGCGCCACTTCGGGCAGCTCGGCGCGCCCATGAAGCTGCTGCACCATGTCGCGCAGGTGCTGGGTGCCCGACCACTGCACGCCTGCCCCAAGCGAGGCAGTGGTGCGCAGCGCGTCAAAGCGCGACAGCTTGAGGCTGTCGCCAGAAAAGTCATGCGTGCGATCGCCCACCAGTTCCAGCAGGGCTTGCAGCCATGGCTTGAGACCTTCGGTGGGCAGGCGCACAAAGCCGCCCGTCTGCGGGTCGTTCAAGTACAGGTAGTCCGGCAAGTCGGGCAGGCCGCTGTCGGCCTGACGCGGGCTGTGCGCTGCCGCATCGATCAGTTGGGGCAGCCAGGGCAGGATGTTTTGCCGTTGGCCGTTGATCTCCATGCCCAAAGACAAATCAAACCAGGGCGAGGTGGTCTCGTCCTCATCGTGGGACTGCAGATCAACCTGCAAGGCATCGGCATGGCGAACCCAGTCGTTCAGTCGGGCGTCCAGCTCGAGCCGAAAACCGGCTTGGCGCAGCTCAGCGAAGTCCTGGTCGGCCCAGTTCAACCACCGTACCTGCTGCTCGGGCTCTGGAAAATAGAACTGGCCCTGGCTGTGGCTGGTCAGGCCGTACGCACGCAGGGTCAGCACGGCTTCGATTTCGGCCTGGGTGTCGCGCTGGAGCAACAAACGGCCTTTGGGGCCGCCGTCAATGAATACTGCGCCACCCTGACCAGCCCACCAGCCCTGGTGGCCGTCGTAGTCGTAACTGAGCCGGGCGGTGAGCAGCCCCAGGCTTTCGATTTGATCGGGTGGCACGGCTTGCAGGCGCAGGCAGGCCACCGGCGTGATGCCGCTGAGCGTGGTCAGTGGCCCCAGCATCGGGGGCAGCGGCAGGCTGCCCAGGCGCTGGGCCAGCGCGGCCTGGTGCTTTTTCAGCGCTTCGGTTCCCATGCAGGTCGAGCAGGCCACACAGGCCTTGTTCGGCGTCAAGGTAGAGCGGCGGGTTGTTCAGGCAGATCTTGCCGCTGGGCGACTCCAGGCGCGCGCGCGGCAGCCAGGCGCTGTCACTCTCATCGCCCTGCGGCAGCTCTTGCCAGTGCCAGTGGATGCGTTGCGCCGGGCCCCATTGCAAGGCCTGCAACGGCTGGCTTTGTGCGTTGCCAGCAAACAGCCGCTGTGTGCTGGCGGCTTTTTCCAGCAGCGTCACGCCCAGCCGGCCTTCAAGGGTGGTGCGGGTGCGCGCGTTGTAGCTGTAGTAGGAGCGCGCGCCGCCGCCAGGCAGTGCGCGCATCAGTTGCAGCACATCCTGATCGGCTTCGCTGGCCTGGTCAAAACTGGTCTGTCCGCGCTCGGGAGTAAAACGCAACGCCTTGGCCTTGGACCAGTCGCCATTGAGTTTCCGGTAAGACTGCACCACCTCCAGACTCAGCAGTGGCTTGGGGCCACTTGGGTCGCTGATGCTGAGCAGGTAAATAAAGCACTCCTCGCGCGCCGTGACATCGTAGGGGCGGCGTGCCTCGGACGTTGCCGGATGGTTGTGCGGTGCCGTGCGCTCAAGCTCACCGAGCCAGCGGATGAGCTGGTTTTCGGCCTGCAGCAACTGGGCTGCCTTTTGCCGCTGTGCCTGCTCTTGTTGCTGCAGCGCCAGTTGTTCGGCGCTGGGCGCCGGCCGGGCGGCGGCGGGTGTCATCTGGCCGAGCAGTTGCTGGCCTTTGTAGGCTGACTTGATCAGCAAGGCCACAGCATGTTTGCACTGCTCTGCGACCGGGCAGGTGCATTGGCTGTCCCAGGTCAGCACATGGCCCAGGTCGTCGCGCGTGAGGTCCACCGAAACTGCGTAGGGCTGGCGCTGGCTGCCCTGCACATCACCCTGCAACAGCCAGCCCAGATGGTCCGGATCGTCCAGCGGTTTGATGTCCAGTGTCAGCACCCGTTGCGTGCGGTACAGGTCCAGCGCCCGGGCGTACAGCGCTGGTGCGCAACTCAGTATCAGTGAGTCAAGGTCCAGCCAGAGTCGGGATCCACCAGGATGCATTTGCATGAAAACAGGCCTCAGCGCTTGTTCAGATTGCGTTGATAGCTCAATTATTTATAGCGTCCGGGCGACCGGTCTCGCCAGCCAGCACATGCCCGGCCTGCAAGTCGGCGTGGTAGCTTGAACGCACCATGGCCCCTACAGCCGCGTGGCTGAAACCCAGCGCGTAGGCCTGTGCTTCAAGCAGCTTGAAGGTGTCGGGGTGCACATAGCGTTTGACGCTGAGGTGGCTGCTCGAGGGCGCCAGGTATTGCCCGATGGTCAGCATGTCGATGTCGTGCGCGCGCATGTCGCGCAGCGTCTGCACGATCTCGTCGTCGGTTTCGCCCAGGCCAACCATCAGGCCGCTCTTGGTCGGGATGTGTGGAAACTGTGTTTTGAATTTTTTCAGCAGATTCAGGCTGAATTGATAGTCGGAGCCGGGCCGGGCCTCGCGGTACAGCCGAGGGATGGTTTCAAGGTTGTGGTTCATGACGTCGGGTGGCGCCGCCGCCAGGATCTGCAGTGCACGGTCGTCGCGACCACGAAAGTCGGGCACCAGAATTTCGATCCGGGTTTGCGGCGAGCGCTGGCGAATCTGTTCAATGCAGGCCACGAAATGCCCGGCACCGCCATCGCGCAGATCATCCCGATCCACGCTGGTGATCACGACATAGCGCAACTGGAGCTGGGCGATGGTGTTGGCCAGATTGACCGGCTCATCGGGGTCGAGCGGGTCGGGGCGGCCGTGACCCACGTCGCAAAACGGACATCGCCGGGTGCACTTGTCGCCCATGATCATGAAGGTGGCCGTGCCCTTGCCAAAGCACTCGCCGATGTTCGGGCAACTGGCTTCTTCGCACACGGTGACCAGCTTGTTGCTGCGCAGCACGTCCTTGATTTCGTAAAAGCGGGTGGTCGGGCTGCCGGCCTTGACCCGAATCCAGTCGGGCTTGCGCAGAACTTCGCCAGCCTGCACCTTGACCGGAATGCGTGACAGCTTGGCGGCGGCCTTTTGCTTGGCCAGTGGGTTGTAGTCGCTGCCCGATTGGGGCTCGCGGACGGTTGGATGCGCGCAGGTGTCAGAAGGCATGGGTGGCTCGTGCGAAGGGGTCAGGCAAGATGGGCAACGAGCTTTTGGGCCAGGATGCGGGCCGCCTCGTCCCAGGTGGTATGGATGCCAATTGTAGAAAGGTCAATTGTTTGCAGGCCCGTATAGCCGCACGGGTTGATGCGCTTGTAGGGTGACAGGTCCATCGCAACATTGAGTGCCAATCCGTGGTAGCTGCAATGGCGACTGACCTTGATGCCCAGCGCAGCGATTTTGCCCAGGCCGGCAAAATCCGGTGCGCTGACGGTGGCGCCGGGCAGGCTGTGTTGTGGTCGCTGTGCCAGCATGGCGTGCGAACAAGGGTCATCGAGCCGCACATAAATGCCTGGGGCACCCGCCACCCGGTGTCCGGTCACACCCAGGTGCATCAGGGTGCGGATCACCGCTTCCTCCAGCCGGTACACGTATTCCTTCACAAAGTAGCCCCGTCGGGCCAGGTCCAGCAAAGGATAGGCAACGACTTGACCGGGCCCGTGGTAGGTCACCTGACCGCCCCGGTCGGTTGGCACGACAGGAATCGTGCCTGGCTGCAGGATGTGGACTGATTTGCCAGCCAGCCCTTGCGTATAGACGGGATCATGCTCGCATAACCAGAGCGAGTCAGGGGTTGTGGGCTGGCGCTCTGCGTTCCAACATTGCATCGCCCGGAAGGTGGCGAGGTAGTCCACCCGGCCCAGCAGACGAATGTCGTTCAGGGCGCTCACAGCACCACTTTGACCAACGGGTGGGTGGACAGGGTGCGGTACAGCTCGTCGAGTTGATCGCGGCTGGTGGCCAGGATGGTGAGCGTGACGCCGAGATAATTGCCTGCCTTGCTCGGCCTCAACTCGATCGTTGAGCGATCAAAGTGCGGGTCAAATTGCGTCGCAATGTGCGTCAGTGCTGGCAGCAAGGCGTCGTCGTTGCGACCCATGACCTTGATCGGGAAGCTGCAAGGGTACTTGATCAGCGAAGATTCGGCAGGGATCTGAGTCATGCAAGGCGAAGTAGGACAAGGAGCTGGCTTGACGTGAATTATCAATCGATGCGTTCGAACACATTGCAAGGCGCTCGACCTTGTTACTGCTCTGGGCAAAGCATGCGACCATAGCAGGACTTGTAAAACCCGTTTTTTAATACGTATAATCAATGGCTTATCTATCTGTGACGGCAAGCTGTAAAGTCTGTGTCATGAATCAGGTGACAATAGCGGCCTTGACGATGCAACACTCCGATGATTCGTCAGATGAGGTGGATTTCCGCCCTCTGACTGCCGAGCAGGCGGCGTATGTCAGGGCGGCGAATCCCGTGACATCACCTTGGTGGGTGGTGTTGGGGCAGTTGCTGGTAGGGGCCGTGCTGGTGGGTTTGGTCGGGTGGCTGTTTGACGAGCGCTTGGCCAAGTCGGTGGCTTGGGGTGTGTTGGCTGTGGTTCTCCCGGCGGCGTTGTTTGCGTATGGGTTGAGTAGCCGGTTTGCAGCTGCCAATGCGGCCACAGCGGTTGTCAGCTTCTTTGTTTGGGAGCTGGTGAAGATGTGTTTGACGGTGGGTTTGATGTTGACCGCCCATCGTCTGATGAGAGACCTGAGCTGGCCCGCCATGTTGGTGGGGCTGGTGGTCACGATCAAGGTGTACTGGTTGGCTCTGGCGCTGCGGCGCAAGGTCCGGACGGTGCAAGTAACAAATTTAAGTTGAACGGCAAGCAAGGTTCAGAGAGAACAGAATGGCTACTGAAGAACACGCAGCAGAACAGGCGCTTACAGCAGGTCAGTACATTGGCCACCATTTGCAGCACTTGCGCACGGGTACCCAGTCTGGAGTGATCGACTTTTCTGTTTTCAATCTTGATTCGATCTTCTGGTCGGTGTTGCTGGGTGTGTTGGGTTTGTTTGTGATGTGGCGCGTCGCCAGCAGTGTCACCGCAGGTGTGCCGGGGCGTATGCAGGCGGCGGTAGAGATTCTTCTTGAAATGGTCGATACCCAGGCCAAAGGCATTATTCACAATGCCGAGTCGCGCAAATTCGTTGGTCCGCTGGCCTTGACGGTCTTTGTGTGGGTCTTCCTGATGAATTCAATGGACTTCCTGCCGGTCGATTTGTTGCCGCTGATCTGGGAGTCAATCTATGCGGCAGCAGGTCATGATCCGCATCATGCATACATGCGGGTGGTGCCGACTGCAGACCTTTCGACCACGCTTGGGATGTCCACATCCGTCTTGTTGGTCTGTCTGTACTACAACATCAAGATCAAGGGCGCTGGCGGTTGGGCGCATGAATTGGTCACGGCTCCCTTTGGTACCAGCAAGAACCCCTTGCTGGCCCTGGTGCTCGGCGTGTTGAATTTTTCCATGCAGATGATCGAGTTCACTGCCAAGACGGTGTCGCACGGTATGCGGTTGTTTGGCAACATGTACGCCGGTGAGTTGCTGTTCATGCTGATCGCGTTGATGGGCGCAGTTGGCTTCGGGTCGGCCACCGGTGTGGCTCTGTGGATCGGACATCTGCTCGCTGGCACCGGTTGGGCTATCTTCCACATCCTGATCGTCGCGTTGCAGGCGTTCATTTTCATGATGCTGACTTTGGTGTACGTGGGCCAAGCCCATGACCACCACTAAAATTCAACAGTTTTTGGTTTCCTTTCTTTTTTCTTTTCAACTTTAATCCATAGGAGCACTTTAATGGAAAACGTACTCGGTTTCGTGGCACTGGCTGCTGGTTTGATCATTGGCTTGGGCGCCATCGGTGCATGTATCGGTATTGGCATCATGGGCAGCAAATACCTTGAGGCAGCGGCTCGGCAGCCGGAGCTGATGAATGAGTTGCAGACCAAGATGTTTCTGCTGGCCGGTTTGATTGACGCTGCTTTCCTGATTGGTGTTGGTATTGCCATGATGTTCGCCTTCGCCAACCCGTTTGTGTTGAAGTAAGCCCGTCTGCCTTTCACTGATCTAGAGAGGTGTTGTCGTGAGTATTAACGCAACATTCTTTGCGCAGATGGCGGTGTTTTTCTTGCTGGTGATGTTCACGATGAAGTTCGTGTGGCCTCCCATTGCAAAGGCACTTGATGACCGCGCACAGAAAATCGCAGAGGGTCTGGCGGCTGCCGACAAAGCGAAGTCCGAGTTGACGTCTGCCAATCGGCGCGTCGAGGAAGAGTTGGCCAAGTCGCGCAACGAGACAGCCACGCGTTTGGCAGACGCCGAGCGCCGTGCTTTGAGTATCCTTGAAGAAGCTAAGGCAAAGGCGGCTGAAGAGGGTGGCAAGATTGTTGCCGCTGCTCGCGCTGAGGCCGAGCAGCAGACCGTCAAAGCGCGTGAAGCCTTGCGGGAGCAGGTGGCCGTTCTGGCTGTCAAGGGTGCTGAGCAGATCTTGCGCAAGGAGGTCAATGCCAGTGTGCATGCCGACTTGCTGAATCGTCTGAAGACTGAGCTGTAAGAGTCCATCATGGCTGAACTTGCCACAATTGCGCGCCCTTACGCTGAGGCCTTGTTCAAGGCGGCCGGATCCGAATCTTTGGTGGTCTTGGGTTGGCTGAATGATCTGGCTCGGGTGGTTGCTGATCCTCAACTGCTCCAGTTCGCTGACAGTCCGAAGGTCACCGCCGAGCAGGTTTATGGTCTGGTTGATGGATTTTTCAAGCCTGCCTTACAAGGGCAAGCCAGCAATTTCCTGAAAACTGTGATTTCTAACAACCGTTTGGCCTGTGTTCCTGAAATTGCGAACCAGTTTCGGGCCTTGGTCAACGCGCGCTCGGGGTCCAGTGACGCGATGGTCTTTAGCGCGTTTCCCATCGATTCAGTGGGTTTGGCGCAAACAGCCCAGATGTTGGAGCAGCGCTTTCAGCGTAAGCTCAATGTGTCCGTGACGCTGCAGCCTGAGCTGATTGGCGGCATTCGCGTGGTCGTGGGCGACGAAGTTCTTGACACTTCCGTCAAGGCCCGTTTGGAACAAATGAAAGTGGCTTTGATGGCTTAAGGCTTTGCCTTGGTCCAGTGGCCCATTTAATGAAAGAAGGAAAGAGTCATGCAACTCAATCCCGCAGAAATTTCTGAACTGATCAAGAGTCGAATTGAAGGTTTGTCGGCAAGTGCTGACATCCGCAATCAGGGCACGGTCGTTTCCGTTACGGATGGCATTTGCCGAATCCACGGCTTGTCGGATGTGATGCAGGGCGAAATGCTCGAATTCCCGGCAGGTTCCGATGGTCAACCCACCTTTGGTTTGGCGCTCAACCTTGAGCGCGACTCTGTCGGCTCGGTTATTCTTGGTGAGTACGAACATATCTCTGAAGGCGACACCGTCAAGTGCACGGGTCGAATTCTGGAGGTGCCGGTGGGTCCCGAGCTCAAAGGGCGTGTTGTCAATGCGTTGGGTCAGCCAATCGATGGAAAAGGCCCTGTCAATGCCAAGATGACCGATGTGATCGAGAAGGTCGCTCCAGGCGTGATTGCCCGCCAATCGGTCGATCAGCCCATGCAGACCGGGTTGAAATCGATCGATTCGATGGTTCCAGTGGGTCGGGGACAGCGTGAGTTGATCATTGGCGACCGCCAGACTGGCAAGACAGCGGTCGCGATTGATACCATCATCAATCAAAAGGGTCAAGACATGACCTGCGTTTATGTCGCGATTGGCCAAAAGGCGTCGAGCGTCAAGAACGTGGTGCGGGCGCTGGAGCAGGCCGGCGCGATGGAGTACACCATCGTCGTTGCGGCGACTGCATCTGAATCGGCTGCAATGCAGTATGTCGCTGCCTATTCTGGCTGCAGTATGGGCGAGTACTTCCGTGATCGGGGACAAGATGCACTGATCGTTTACGACGATTTGTCGAAGCAAGCGGTCGCTTACCGTCAGGTGTCGCTGCTGTTGCGGCGTCCTCCGGGTCGGGAGGCATATCCGGGGGATGTGTTTTATCTCCACAGCCGCTTGCTAGAGCGGGCTGCCCGCGTCAATGCGGACTATGTAGAGGCCTTCACCAAAGGCGAAGTCAAAGGCAAGACGGGCTCTCTGACCGCGTTGCCGATCATTGAGACGCAGGCGGGCGACGTGTCTGCTTTTGTTCCAACCAACGTGATTTCCATCACGGACGGGCAAATCTTTTTGGAGACGAGCTTGTTCAACGCGGGTATCCGTCCGGCGATCAACGCCGGTATTTCGGTTTCGCGGGTGGGGGGTGCAGCGCAGACAAAATTGATCAAGAGTTTGTCGGGTGGTATTCGTACCGACTTGGCTCAGTATCGTGAACTGGCTGCTTTCGCTCAGTTTGCCTCTGATCTTGACGAGGCGACTCGTAAGCAGCTTGATCGCGGTGCGCGTGTGACAGAGTTACTGAAGCAGGCGCAGTACAGCCCTTTGCCGATCTCTTTGATGGGGGCGAGCTTGTTTGCCGTCAATAAGGGTTATCTGGACGACGTGCCTGTGAACAAGGTGCTGGCATTCGAACATGGCTTGCACGGTTTCTTGAAAGACAAGAATTCCGGCTTGCTTGCTAAGCTGGAAGCAGCGCGCGCCATGGATAAGGATGCTGAGGCTGAGTTGAACACTGCCATTGCCGCTTTCAAGAAGTCGTTTGCCTGAGTCACCTCGTTGATATAGGAGACTGTTATGGCTACAGGCAAGGAAATACGCGGCAAGATCAAGAACTTCGAAAGTACGAAGAAGATCACCAAGGCCATGGAGATGATTTCTGTCTCCAAGATGCGCAAGGCTCAGGATCGCATGCGGGCAGCCCGCCCTTATACCGACAAGGTGCGCAACATTGCTGCGCACTTGGGTCAGGCCAACCCAGAGTATGTTCACGCATTCATGAAGCCAAACGATGCGAAATCGGTTGGCATGATTGTGGTCACGACTGACAAAGGCTTGTGCGGCGGTCTCAATACCAATGTGCTGCGTGGCGTGACGAACAAACTACGCGAGTTGCAAGGCGCGGGCATGAAGGCTCGTGCTGTTGCCATCGGCAACAAGGGGTGGGGATTTCTCAACCGCATCGGTGCCAATGTGGTTTCGCATGTGACGCAGTTGGGTGACCGGCCACACCTTGAGCGCTTGATCGGTCCGGTCAAGGTGTTGCTGGACGCGTATGCCAACGGGGAAGTTTCGGCCGTGTATTTGTCATATACGCGCTTTGTCAATACGATGAAGCAGGAAGTGGTGATGGAGCAGTTGCTGCCCCTGTCCGCTGTACAGATGCAGGAACAGGCTCGGGCGAGCGAGGCGGTCAATGGTACCAAGCACGGCTGGGACTACATTTACGAGCCAGACGCGCAGACCGTGATCGATGACTTGCTGGTACGTTACGTCGAAGCACTGGTGTTTCAGGCGGTGGCCGAGAACATGGCCTCTGAACACGCAGCACGCATGGTGGCCATGAAGGCTGCGACCGACAACGCCGGCAATGTGATTGGTGAACTCAAGCTTGTGTATAACAAGACCCGCCAAGCAGCCATTACCAAAGAGCTGTCAGAAATTGTTTCCGGTGCAGCAGCGATTGCAGCCTGACGGCATGCACCTGATCACTTTGCAGAATTCAAATTAATTGGAGCAAAACAAATGGCTCAAGACATGACAAACACAAGCGCCAGCGTACAAGGCAAGATCGTGCAGTGCATTGGCGCTGTGGTCGATGTGGAGTTTCCGCGTGAGAAAATGCCGCACATTTATGACGCACTCAAGCTGGAAGGCTCGCCGCTGACGCTGGAGGTTCAGCAACAACTGGGCGATGGGATTGTGCGCACGATTGCGTTGGGTTCATCCGACGGGTTGCGCCGTGGTCTGATGGTTTCAAACACTGGCAAGCCGATTTCGGTGCCTGTGGGTGGTGCGACGCTGGGTCGGATCATGGACGTGCTGGGCAATCCGATCGACGAGCGCGGTCCAGTCAATGCGGCGGTCCACTCATCGATTCACCGCAAGGCGCCGGTGTACGACGAGCTCAGCCCCTCTCAGGAGTTGCTGGAAACGGGTATCAAAGTGATCGATTTGGTTTGCCCGTTCGCAAAGGGCGGTAAGGTGGGGCTGTTCGGCGGTGCCGGGGTTGGCAAGACCGTGAACATGATGGAACTCATCAACAACATCGCCAAGGCGCATAGCGGTTTGTCCGTGTTTGCTGGTGTGGGTGAGCGCACCCGCGAAGGCAACGACTTCTATCACGAGATGGCCGATTCGGGGGTTGTGAATCTGGAGAAGCTCGAAGAGTCGAAGGTTGCCATGGTGTACGGCCAGATGAATGAGCCCCCAGGTAACCGTCTGCGCGTGGCCTTGACCGGGCTGACCATTGCCGAGTCTTTCCGCGATGAGGGTCGTGATGTGTTGTTCTTCGTGGACAACATTTACCGTTATACCTTGGCCGGCACGGAGGTGTCTGCGTTGCTGGGGCGCATGCCTTCTGCCGTGGGTTATCAACCGACTCTGGCGGAAGAAATGGGCCGTCTGCAAGAGCGCATCACCTCAACGAAAGTGGGGTCCATCACCTCTATCCAGGCGGTTTACGTGCCTGCCGACGACTTGACAGACCCGTCGCCTGCAACCACGTTTGCCCACTTGGACTCGACGGTTGTGTTGAGCCGTGACATCGCATCCCTGGGTATTTATCCGGCGGTTGATCCGTTGGACTCGACCA
>JFJP01012366.1_pt1 | contig 11467 bp, 10 predicted proteins | sample 431651 | NCBI WGS metagenome assembly JFJP01 (sample SAMN02602958, study PRJNA72255) | Microbial mat metagenome, whole genome shotgun sequencing project. | biome: fresh water; feature: sink hole; material: water; isolation source: purple microbial (photo- and chemosynthetic) mats found in... | reverse complement strand
GATTTTGTGCCGATCTCATTCTATAAAATCTTTGGTTACCCAACCGGACTCGGCGCATTGATTGCGCGTAAAACTGCCCTGGCAAAATTACATCGTCCGTGGTTTGCAGGCGGAACCATCACCGTCGCATCGGTCATGGGCGATAAATATTACATGGCTGACGGCGCCGCCGCTTTTGAAGACGGCACGCTTGACTACCTCAACATCCCCGCGATTGAGATTGGATTAAAACATATCGAATCGATTGGATATGATGTCATCGGCGAGCGCGTCAAAACGCTCACAGGCTGGCTGTTAGAACACCTGACGCAAATGAAACACAGCACGGGCGAGCCGCTGGTGCGTTTGTTTGGTCCCAATTCCACAGAAGGACGCGGCGGCGCGGTCACGGTCAATTTTTACGACAAAAATGGCAAAGCATTTGACCACCGTTTTATTGAAAGCGAAGCCAACAAAGTCAACATCTCGCTCCGCACAGGTTGTTTTTGCAACCCCGGCGCGGGTGAAGTAGCCCTCGGCATCTCGCGCGTGGAACTGGATGTGTGCTTCACACGTCAGGGACATCAGGACAGATTATCAATTGACGACTTCCGCTTGTGTATTGACGGAAAATCCAGCGGCGCGGTGAGAATATCCGTAGGCATGGTTACAAACTTCAACGATGTGCAGGCGTTTCTGTCTTTTGCACGCGGATTACTGCGTTAGAGAGCGGGCGTACAAAGAGCATTAACAAGAGAATACAGAGTCCACTGAGAAACTGTTTAATAACTTCACCACGAAGTCACCAAGACACAAAGCCACAAAGTTTTTCTCTTCGAGTCTTTGAGACTTCGTGCCTTTGTGATAAAAAAGCGGGCTTATTAAACAGTCTCTGAGATTTTTATTGGGTTTTCTCAGTGGACTTGCGCTGGCACTGTCCGTCAGGTCAAGTGTGTAATCTCAGCGGTAAAAAACCTTCGGGTGATTTTCTTACAGGAACTGCTGCGCTAGAATTGGCAAACCATTTGGGAAAAGGAGTATGAAATGACCAAACCATTTGCATTAATTATCGAAGACAGCCCCGTATTCAGCCTGATGTTCTCAACCATGGTACAGGGTGAATTTGAAGTTGAAACGGTACAGGACGGAGAATATGCATTAACCCGCCTAAACGAAGTTACACCCAACTTAATCCTGCTGGATCTGCACCTCCCCGGCATTCCTGGAAGAAAAATTCTAGACCGCGTCAAGTCAGATGAACGCTTTGCCAAAACCCGCATCATTCTCACCACATCCGATGAACGGCAGGCAGAGGAACTGCGGGATTTTGTAGATATTGTTCTGCTCAAGCCAATCAACCCAAGCCATCTGCGCCAACTGGCATCGAGAATGAAAATGGAGTAACTCATACAAAATGAACGGACAAACCCGATCCAACATCAAGCCAGGCATCACCGTGCTGATCGTCCTGAAACAAGATCAGCGCACAGGCAAATTAACCAAAGGCATCGTCAAGGATATTCTTACCAGTTCGCCCAATCACCCACATGGGATCAAAGTCCGCCTGGCTGATGGACAGGTGGGGCGTGTTAAGGAGATTCTCAACGCCAATGAATAATCTCGTGATTCGAAATGTTCAGCCAAACGATCTGGCTGAATGTTGCGCTGTTGAAACATCGGGATTCTCCCCTGAAGAAGCAGCCTCCAGAGAAACCATCAAACTCCGCATGGACATGTTTTCGCAGGGGTTTTTCGTTGCAGAGTTCAATGGTCAAGTTGTGGGAATGCTCAACAGCGGCTGTACAAACAAGGATGACATCAGCGACGAGGAATTAAAGCAGTTGATCGGACATGACATCAACGGCAAAAATATGGTCATCTTTGCGCTGGCTGTTTTGCCTGAATTTCAAAGGCGCGGCATTGCAAAACAATTGATGCTGAGTTTTGTTGAAGAAGCAAGGCGGAATAAAAAAGAAAAAGTTCTGCTGATGTGCAAGCGTAACTTAATCGCCTACTATCAAGGATTGGGATTTGCACATGCAGGATTGTCCCGTTCCACACATGGCGGCGCGGAGTGGCATGAAATGCGCCTGTCAATTAGCGCTTAATAGTTCTTTTTGAAAGTTTTATTTTAACAAGATGAGCAGATATGAACAAAAAAATATTTATACTCCTTGTAGTCGCTGTGATTATTTTATCCTGTAGGATGCCTGTCGCAGCCACACCCACACCTACTCCTGCGCCCACACATACGCCCGTACCGCCGCCAACTTCCACGCCAAAAATAGAACCGCCTGATAAACCGCTTCCCACTGTTACGCCTGTTTGTATTTCCTCTGAACCCACACAGGCTGATATTGATCGCGCGCTTGCCTACACGGGGAAAATATTTGACACAACTGAGTGGAATAAAGATTACTCCGTTAGTGAGAATCGCGTTGCCGTGACCTGGCAGAACAGTCCGCTGGGGGCTGTCGTTTACCTTGAAGCGCTTATCTTTCCATGCAGTTATGAAGAACCCGATCTTACGCGGTATTTCAGCAGCGAAAACTGGAAAACCGTTTTTCAAAATTACGAGAGTTACGAGTTGATTGACGAATGTAAAACAAATACTGGGTTAAGACTGTACGAATTTAAAACACAGAATCAAGGCTTTGAATACCGGATCAAATACTGGGTCAAGAATGACACCAACACGCGCGTCATCGTCACCATGATCGTTTTTCCGCTTGAATCAGAATTATTGCTGGATGAATATTCATCCATGCTTTTCCCAAACTACTCAACCTGCCCGTAATATAATTTAGACAAGCCAACGCCAAAAGATTTCACCACAGAGCGCACTGAGTCCACTGGAAAGCATCTTAAAAATCTCCGTGGTCTTCGTGATCTCTGTGGTGAGCGATTTTTTTGTGCAAAAACCCATCAAAAAAGGAATCCAACATGACCTCTCGTTACGATATTCTTTTTCAACCGATTAAGATCGGTCCTGTTACCGCGCCGAATCGATTCTATCAAGTACCGCATTGCAACGGATTCGGGTGGAGAATGCCGCAGGGTTTGGCTGCCATGCGCGGCGTGAAAGCCGAAGGCGGCTGGGGCGTGGTCAACACCGAAGAAGCGGAAATCCACCACACGAGCGACCTTTCCCCATATTTTGAAGGAAGACTCTGGAACGATGGCGACATCCCCGCGCTGCAATTGATGACCGAAGCCGTGCATAAACACGGCGCGCTGGCAGGCATTGAACTGACCTACAACGGACAAGACGCCTCGAACCTGTATTCGCGCGCCGCTCCATTTGATGTGCGCTCGCGCGGAATTGTCGGCGCCAGCGGATACGAACCCGGACAGTCTCGCGCCGCAAGCAAGGACGATATCAAGCAAATTCGCAAGTGGCATCGTAATGCAGCCATCCGCGCAAAGCGGGCGGGCTTCGACATTATCTGTTGCTACGCCGCGCATAATCTGTCGCTTGCTTTTCATTTCCTATCTAAAGAAAACGACCGCGCCGACGAATACGGCGGATCGCTTGAAAACCGTGTCCGTTTTTTACGCGAGTTGATCGAAGACACAAAAGAAGCCGTCGGCGATACCTGCGGGATTGCCCTGCGTTTTGCCGTGGATGAATTGCTCGGCAACGCGGGAATGCAATCTACAGGCGAAGCGCGCGACATTGTTGGGATGCTCGCAGAATTGCCCGATCTGTGGGATGTCAACATCAGCAACTGGTCAAACGACTCAACCACATCGCGTTTTGAAAAAGAAGGCAATCAGGAAAAATATATTTCCTTCGTCAAGCAACTGACAACCAAGCCCGTCGTCGGTGTGGGGCGCTACACCTCGCCTGATTCGATGGTCTCAGCCATCGAGCGCGGCATCATGGATTTAATCGGCTCGGCGCGCCCCAGCATTGCCGACCCGTTCCTGCCGAACAAAATCAAGGAAGATCGCCTCGAAGATATTCGTGAGTGCATCGGCTGTAATATTTGTGTCACCGGAGATACGCGCTATGTTCCCATCCGCTGTACGCAAAACCCGACCATGGGCGAGGAATGGCGGCGCGGCTGGCATCCTGAACTCATTGCGCCGAAGAAATCCGACGACGAAATACTCATTGTCGGCGCGGGTCCCGCAGGCATGGAAGCGGCGCGGGCATTGGGTCAGCGCGGATACCACGTTATCCTCACCGAAGCCAAACGTGAAGCCGGCGGACGTGTGGCGCTTGAATCCGCGCTGCCCAGTCTGAGCGAATGGCGGCGCGTGATGGATTGGCGTCTGACGCAGATCAACAAAACACCGAACATCTTTTTCTATCCATCCAGCCCGATGACCGCAAAAGACATCCTCGAAGCAGGCGCGCCGCATGTCATCCTCGCCACAGGCGCAACCTGGCGGCGCGACGGCGTGGGGCGTTATCTTTCTCAACCCATCCCTGGCAACGCCAAAATTTTCACTCCCGATGACTTGATGAATGGAAAGTTGCCAACCGGCAAAGTCCTCATCTACGACGACGACCATTATTACATGGGCAGTGTCCTTGCGGAATTGCTGTCCGAAAATGGCTGTGAAGTCACGCTGGTCACACCCGCCCCATCCATTTCGTATTGGACTCAATTCACACTCGAACAGAATCGCATCCTCAAGCGACTCAACGCCTTGAAGATTAACCTGCTCCCAAATCATTTCATCGCATCACACACGCCGACAACTGCCACGGTCACGAACAGCATTACCTCCGCTGAAACAGTCCTCGCCAGTGATGCCATCGTCATGGTCACAGACAGACTCTCCAACGATGCGCTGTATCGTGAATTGCAGCCCGCGCTCGCCGAAGGCACGCTCAAATCCCTGCGTGTAATCGGCGACGCCGAAGCGCCCAACATCATCGCCCAAGCCATCTTCAGCGGACACCTCGCCGCCCAGGAATTCGACGAAGTCATCGACCCCGATGCGACGCCATTCAAGGTCGAGCGGGTTGTTTTATAAAACAAGATAACAGTCACCTTGAATTTCAAAGTTGGAACACATGACCCACTCCATCTCCCCCATTCTCTATTTCCTATTTCCTGTTATCGGCTATCTTTTTGGCTCCCTGCCATTCGCCATTTGGATCACGCGCTTTGTCAAAGGCGTGGATGTGCGCGACTCAGGTTCGGGTCATGCCACAACGACCAACACCATCCGCCAGGCGGGGTTTGGTTGGGGCGCGCTGGTTTTGATGTTGGATATTGCAAAGGGATTTTTGCCAACCTATCTGGCGCTTAGTCGGAATGAAATTCCGGTCTACATTATTGCGTTGACCGCTTCGTTCGCGGTGATCGGTCACTGTTGGCCGCTGTTCGCTCAGTTTCGCGGCGGCATGGGGTTGGCAACTGCGGGTGGAACTTTTCTCGCAGTCAGCCCGTTGACCTTTCTCATCAGCCTTGGTCTTCTCATTTTGTTGACGCTGGTCATTCGTCACTCGGCGCGCGCGAGCGTGTTTACCGGCATTCTCGTTGCGCCGATCTTGTGGATTTTCCACATCCGCGATGTTTCGTTTTGGGTGACGTTGGGCGCAGGCATTGTGATTGCGATCCGCTTTTTGATTGACTGGAACCGCCATTATCGTGAGTTGTGGCTTGACCGCGAAAAAAACACTGGCTGAGATTCTGCCGCAGATCGCAGATCAGGTTTGGGCGGGGCGCGAAGCGGGTTTTTATCAAAATAAAAAGAGCCTTGGTTCAAATTCCAAGGCTCTTTTTTTATGTTCCCAATAACCAATCCAGAATGGTGCGTTTCTTTTGCACGGTTTCTTCCAGTTTGGGCATGGACATGATTACGACCGTTATGTTGTCGTGTCCGCCGCGATCATTTGCCAGGTTGATGAGCGCTTCGGAAGCCAATCTCACATCCTTTTTGGAGCGGATGATTTTTTGAATTTCATCATCCCAAACGAGGTCGGTTAGTCCATCGCTGCACAGCAGAATGGTATCGCCGGGTTCAAGGTGAAACCCCTGATTATTTTGTGATTCTTCGTTGGATTCGGCGTCGTCAATTCGCAGGCGAAAATCCACATCGGGTAATTTCAAGCCGCCCAAATACCTGCGGATGACATGCTGGTTTGGGTGGTCGTGCATTTGCTCGGCGGTGATGATGCCTTTTTCAAAGGCTTCCTGCACCCAGGTGTGATCAATGGTTAGGCGTTGAATAAATTTGCCGCGCAAAAGATAAATGCGGCTGTCGCCGACGTAGGCAGTGTATAACTTGTCTTCGATAATCCAGACGCAGGCGCAGGTTGATCCCATGCCGCTTTCATCTTCGTTGCTTGCAGAGTGAGAGGAGATGGATTGGCTTGCGTTTTGGATTGCGGTTTCAAGAATTTTTATGGGTTTTTTGGCGTTACTTTCGGCGACCCCCGCGGTGATGTAGTTGACGGCAAGTTCGGCGGCTATTTCTCCGGCGAGATGCCCGCCAATGCCATCTGCAACCACGGCAAAAACCGCCGGACGCGGATCATCCTTGCTCAGGAGAAATGATGAAATCGCGTAGCGATCTTCATTATTCTTGCCAGACATTCCGGCATGACTGAGTGCGGCAACATGTACGTGGGGAAGTGAAGACCGAATCATTCTTCAGAATTTAGAACGGTGATCGTGGGTTTGAGAGTCACAGGCGGCACCCTAAGTGTGAAGCGGTATGTTAACTGCCCGAAGTTTACCATATCCCCGTGCGTCAGACGACACCCCTCACGGGGGATAAGTTCATAATTTACCCACGTGCCGGAAATTGAGCCATTGTCCAGCAGCAAAAACCCGCCGTCATCAGTTTGCCTTAATCGGGCGTGAACAAGGGCAATGGAAGGGTCGTCTAATATTTGAGTGCATTGCGCCGGGTCTGTGCCAAAGATAATTTCCGGTTCGCTTAGCGAGATCGGCGTGACCGGCATAACCTGTCCATCTGCATTGATGCGGATGAATGAAGCCGCCGCTTCAGTCCATGATCCTTCTGCGCGCTCAGGACGCCGCTTTACATCTGTTACGGTTTTCTTTGAGAGGCTCGGACGCCTTATGGTTTTGCTTGCAGTGCTCGCGGGCAGGGGCGCAACAACTGCTTCTCCGACTGCCCGCACCGATTGCGTCAACGGGTCTGCATCTGCGCGGCGCGCGGCTTGCGCGGCGCGAATGGAGGGCAGGCGCAGCCGCCCACTTAAGAGAATTATAAAAAGCACAAGTCCGGCAAGGATGATGGCGCCAAATGTGATGGGGGTGCGGTATTTGGCGAGTAAGGCAAAAATGCCCTGCGGCGGCTGGATCACCGTCACCATTACAGGAACCGCCATGCTGAATTTGCTCAATCCAAGAGAATCCACAGCCTCAACCATAATTTGGTGCTCGGCGCTATTGGTGTAGGCGCTTATATCCCAGGTAAATAAGTTGAACGGTTCCGTTGTGTTCTCGTCCATGATCACGCCATCTACATATAAAGTCGTGCGCGTTAACGGGCGGTCATGTCCATCTGGAAACTCTGTGATGATCTCAATCTCTTGCGTGGTGGGCAAAAGTATTTCAGTATTAAAGGGGTCGTCTTCGGGTGTGCGGCGCGTAATTTGCAGGGACGTTGTAAGCGGAAACGGATTAGGCGGCTGAATGTCCATTTCAAATTTTTGCGTGGCGGAACTTACTGCGCCTGAACCCGAGGGAAGGTTTACGTTTACGCTAAGGGTGTGTTCGCCGGCGGTTTTCAATCGTGATGTGTAGGAAAGCGCAAAAACCCGACGCAATCCAGAGAAATAAGCCTCAGGATCAGGAAAACGTTCCAAGCCTGAATAGGTGAACATACTTCCGCCAGTTTGCAGGGCAAGGTTATTGAACGCCGCCGCGCTGGTGGTGGTGAAGGTTGTTTGGGCGTCTACAAACCAGACGAAGATGTAAATATTGTTTTCGACCGCGCGCTGAATGTAAGGCTCAAGAGCAGATGCTATGCCGCTGTCGTCTGTATGCGGGGTGATAAAAAGAATGGCGCGTTTTACACCCAGCCGCGCGGTTTGCGCGCTGACCGTGTCGATGGCTATGGATAGGGATTGCAGGTTGGGTACGGCGGCGCGGAAGTTGGGCTGAAAGCCATTCAACCCGATGATGAAATCTGCGGCGTTGGCGTGGTTGATGACTGGTCCTGCCTGGCTGACAAGGCTGTAATCATCAGGCAAATCGGCGGGGCGGCTTTGCGCCCACTGCACCAATACCTGCGAGATGCGTTGAAAACGGGAAAAATTTGTTGTTGGATCACGCGTGTCTAGCGGCTCGCCCTGGTTGACGGCGATCACAACCTGCAATGGCACAGAGATTTCGTTCAGTGAATCGACAGGAAGTGGCTGATTGTCTTCGACGACAGAAACAGCCTCGGGCTTGAGTCCAGATGCGAAAATACCCTTCGAGTCGAACACATCCAAAAACGCAGTAATGGTCGGAAAGGTGGAAACTTCCGCAGGGTAGAGTTTTGCAGAGGCAAGGTTTTGTTCTTGCGCACTCGCGCGCGAATCAGGCGCGGCGCCAAGCAGAAGACTCAAACTGAAAAGCAGAGCAAGAAATTTACGCATTTGCCTCAATCATAACAGGAGCCGCTTCATTTTTGGGAAGCGCAACGCGAATGTAAATAAGCGTCCAAATGGTTTCGGTGTATGTCAGCAGGATGCCATTTAGGAACCATGCGACCGGGGAATACAACAAAAGGATGATGCCTGCAAAAATAAAGGGCTGCCAGGTGGTGATATTGCCGGCAAGGAAACTGACCACGATGGGGACAACAATAATGTAAACGGGAATTGCAATGATTATTCCGATAATCAAGTTGGCAAAGAAGAGAATGACCGCCACGGCGAGCAATCCGCCAATATTTTTGCGGAACACTTCCCAGCCCTGCGCGATTGCGGCGAATATTCCCAGGTCTTCCAGAATTAAAGCGCGTACTGCCTGCGCGTAGTACAACCCCAGCGCAACCATAAATGGCACGAAACAACAGCATAGGCCGATCACCAGCAAGACGGCTCCAATTCCACTACCTGCGGAACTGGGCGCTGCTTCGAAAACAAATGAAATTGCAATAAACAGGACAATTACGGCGACGATGACCGGTAAAAATATTACAAGCCCAATGCCAATGACCCGCCAGAAGTAGCCCAGGCTTTCGCTGAATAATTCGCCGAATTTTATTTTTTCAACGCCTGTTTCAGCGTGGTACGCGCCTCGGATCAAGCCGATCTGTCCGATATTTACTATAAATATTTGAATAAGCCAGACGATCAAAATTAAGACGACCAGAACGTATACGATCCAGTAGTTTTCTGAAAACCAACTTATCGCTTTTTCTGCGAAAGCCGAGAGTTGACGAAACATCTCGCGCGATGACTGGTTGTCTGTGAATTGATTGTTGCGTGATGAACTATTTGAATTACTCCCACTGCCTTTTCCGCAACTGGCAAGGATGCCAAATATCCACAACACTTTGTGCTTCCAAATGAGTTTTGCAGCGCGGGTGAAAACCTCGATAATATCAAATTTCATTTTAAATTTCCTTTTGTGAGCCTGCCCCAACAAAAACCGGAATATCTTTTGCCGGGTTGGCAAGGCGCAGATAAGTTAGAAAAAGCGCTGATTTCATAAATGTCATTATGATACTTTGAAAGAAGGTCATCAGGGGAAAGAACAGGCACATAAAACCAAGCATGATCAAGGTCATCATTTGAGCGTCAAACTTCCCAGACGACGCAAAAAATGGAATGACAAAGAAAGGAGCCATCAGGGGCATCATAAAAATGCTCATGATGAAGGATGTACCAAAATAAATAATCAGGGTGACTAGGACGTATTTCCAAATATTTTCCCACACAAGGTTTAATCCGCGCTTTACGGCATCAAGCGCGTTCATGTCATCCACAATGACAGCGGCTTGAGCCGATTCCAATACGCCAAGTACCAGAAGGGAAAGCGGCGCAACAAGGAGAATAAGAGGCTGTAGAAAAATTGAAGCCATACCGATGGTCACCAGGGTTAGGACAAAAACCATCAAGAAAAACAGGGTGAATACCAAACCAATACTCAGGTTAATGATTAACAAGACCGCAAGAATGCGTCCAAAATACCGAAGACTGTCACGAAGCAGGCTTGCGAAAGAAAGTCCGCCTTCGCCGCGTTCAGCCCGCCATACGCCAAGCGTGGCGGCAGACATGGAAACCGCATTCGCTAAAAAACCAACACTAAATAAAATAATGACAGCGCCAAAAGTGACAACTGAAACGATTGCATCAGCCGATTGGAACACATCGCGTTGAGCGCCTGCGCCCGACAAAAAATATGCGGGAAAAGCAAAAAACGGAAAAGCCAGAAACGACACAAGCGTCGGCAGCGCCAACAAAACCCAAAGCGTTTTATGCTTCCACGTAATCAGCCAGGCGCGGGTGAATACTTCGCCAAAATTAAAATTATTCGTGATTACTCCTTTTGATTCAGCAATTCAGTGATTCAACAATTTATTATCTCGCTGAATCGCCAAGAGAGCGCTTCTTAAGTCCGGTTTGTACAAAAAAAAAGCATTGACCACAGAGAGCACAGAGGTCACAGAGATTTTTTATGGTTTTTTCTCAGTGATCTTCGTGATCTCTGTGGTAAAAAAAGCCTTTAAGAAACTCTCTCTAAATCGAATCACTCCCACTCAATTGTCGCGGGGGGCTTACTGGTAATATCATACACCACCCGATTGATTCCTTCCACCTCATTTACGATGCGGTTTGCAACCTTCGCCAGCAGGTCATACGGCAGGCGCGCCCAGTCCGCAGTCATGAAATCTTCGGTGGTCACCACGCGGATTGCGGCGGCTTCCTGATAGGTGCGCTGGTCGCCCATCACCCCCACCGATTTCACGGGGAGCAAAACCACAAAAGCCTGAGAAGCCGTGCCGCCCTTGCCTAAAAATCCGGCTTGGGATAATTCTTCTTGCAGGATGAAATCTGCCGCCCGCAGGCGGGATACGCGCTCTGGCGTACACTCCCCGAGACAGCGCACGGTCAACCCCGGACCCGGAAATGGTTGCCGCCAAACGAGGCTTTGACTCAGTCCAAGCGCTTCGCCAACCAACCGCACCTCATCTTTGAATAAATACCTCAGCGGCTCAACCAGTTCAAATTCCATATCTTCAGGAAGTCCGCCCACGTTATGGTGCGATTTGATCTTCGCGGCTTTGCTTCGGTCTGGTCCGGAAGATTCCACCACATCGGGGTAAATGGTTCCCTGCACCAAAAACTTTGGTTTACCTACATTTTTTGCTTCCCGCTCAAAGATGCGGATAAATTTCTCACCGACAATTTTTCGTTTTTGTTCAGGGTCTGTCACACCTTTCAACGCGCCGAGAAAATCATCGCTTGCCTCAACCGTAATTAACTCCACGCCAAGCCCGCCGCGCAAAGCAACGGCAACCTGTTCGCCTTCCTTGTGCCGCAACAGTCCCGTGTCTA
>JFJP01036319.1_pt1 | contig 11468 bp, 9 predicted proteins | sample 431651 | NCBI WGS metagenome assembly JFJP01 (sample SAMN02602958, study PRJNA72255) | Microbial mat metagenome, whole genome shotgun sequencing project. | biome: fresh water; feature: sink hole; material: water; isolation source: purple microbial (photo- and chemosynthetic) mats found in... | reverse complement strand
ACAAGGTCGCTTCCGAGATGGGGGAGCGCTATACCGGCGCCCTCGAAAAATACCGGGATCTTGTGGGTCATCATGTAACGGAAAATATTTTCGAACGGCACATCAAGAAACTTTTTTTATGAAATACAGACTGATGGCGGTGGATATCGACGGAACTCTTCTCGACAGCGACAACGTCTTGCGGGACGAGACTGTCACGGCGATCCGCCTCGGCGTCGAGAAGGGGCTGCTGTTCACGATCGCGACAGGCCGGCCCATACAGGGCGTCGAGCAGTATAACGCGCGGCTGGGCCTCGACCTGCCCTATATCACCTACAACGGCGCGATGGTCGTAATGGGCAAGTCGAAGGAAATTCTGTACGAGCAGTGTCTTTCCTATGAAGACGCGAAGAATATTTACTCCCTCGGCCTGTCATATGGAACGACGATTGTCGTCTGGTCGAAGAATATGCTGTATGCAAGCGCTCTTGACCGGCGCTCGCAAAAATACGGCGAACTGGCCAGGACTCCGGCCGTCCTGATCGAAGATCTCGAATCCGTGCTGAAAGCCGGCGCGACCAAAATGCTCTGGTACGACGAAGCGGAAAATATCGCGCGCTTTGAGGCCGAGCTCGCCGGTCGGATGGGCGACGGGATCAACTTTCACACTTCCAAGCCGGTCTTTCTCGAGTTCGTCGACAGGAAAGCATCCAAGGCGATCGCGATGGAGAGGCTCGGCGCGCATTTCGGCATCGCACGGGAAGAGATGATCGCCATCGGAGACGGCGACAACGATCTGTCCATGATCGAATACGCGGGTCTCGGCATCGCAATGGCCAACGCCAAGGAAAGCGTAAAAAAAAGAGCCGACTATATCACCCTGTCCAACGACGAACACGGCGTTGCCCATGCAATATACGAATTCGTATTGAAATGAACCTATATTTTACGGCCTGATTTATTTTACCAACGGAGGCCGGCAGCACATGAAAATCCGAACCAAACTACTGGGCGTCATCAGCCTGATCTGCTTTGTTTTTCTTTTTTCCGTGACGATTTTCATATTTTCGAACCTGCAAATCGAGAAAATAAAGAAAGACCGCGCAACCCTGACAAATCTCCAAACAAACCTCTCCTCGGAAGCGATATTTCTCACGGGATTCTGCTTCACGCCCTTTACGACCACACTCCTCGATTACGAGGCGTATACACTGGCGACCGACCAAGCCTTCGACGATGTAGCGAAGATCACCTTCCTGAGCAAGAAAATCAATTCCCTCGAGACACCGCTTGGATCGATCAACGCGATGAAGGACCGCATCATCGAACGCCGAAAAGGACTGTACGCCGCCGTCGAGAATTTCCTCGTGCAGGGAGAAAAAGTCGGCGGTTTCCGCTCGAGCTTGAAGTTCGTCGATTTTTCCCTTATCCAGTATTACAGTAAAAAGCCGGGATACGACGAATTTCTGGAACTGTCCAAAATCGTCTCATCCAAGATTCTAATCATGAACCAGTCATTCATCACCAGTATTTCGATGATAGACGAGCAATACGAAATCATCGACGGGGAAATCGCCAAGTATGCGAACAGCTCCGTCCTCATATCGATCTGTATCGCCGCCATCCTTGGTTTGGCCGGCATCATACTGTCAATCATAATGGTAACCCGTATTTCCAAGAGGATCGTGCAGATAACCCAATCCGTCAAAATGATAAGCGGCGGAGATCTCGGAAGCGTAATCAAGATCGAAGGATCTGACGAAATCGGCTCGCTGGGCACCGGCATGGAAACGATGCGCCAAAACCTCGTGACAGCCCTCGGACAGATACAGATCGCATCGACCCGTACGATGGAAACGAGGAACGAACTCGAGCTGTCGGTAAAGGATTCCGAGGAAGCCCTCTACAAACTCAATTCGGAAACGCATGATATCAAAAATGCTTCGGATTCGCTGGATTCGAACGTCAGGACTTCGCGCGATGCCATCAAATCGATCACCACTGACGTGGCGACGGTGACTTCCATGATCCAGTCACAGGCGGCCATGGTCGAGGAGTCGACCGCCGCTATCACCGAAATGACGTCATCCATCACATCGCTCAACTCGATAATGGAAAGAAACAAGGACGGGTCCACCAAACTGATAGAAATCGCCGGTATCGGAGAATCGCAGCTCAACGAAACCAACGAAAACATCGCGCGCATAAACAGGAATGTCACTACCATCCAGGATATGGCCGACCTCATCAGCAGCATCGCCGCGCGGACAAATCTTCTCGCGATGAATGCCGCCATCGAAGCGGCGCATGCCGGCGAATTCGGCAAGGGCTTTTCGGTCGTTGCGGACGAAATCCGTAAACTCGCCGAAGCCTCCGCGACAAATTCGAAAACCATCGTCAAGAACCTGAAAGAGGTGATCTCCAATATCAAGGAAGCGAATTCCTCGAGCTCCAGGACATCGGAATCCTTCCATCAGGTACAGAGCGAAATCGGCCATGTAAGCAACAGTTTTGACGAAATCGTCAACAGTTTGCGCGAATTGAAGGAAGGCGGCGGTCAGATTCTGGACGCCATGCTTGAGCTCAACACCTATACCACAAACGTGACGGAAAACGCGGGAGCTATCACCCGCCAGACAGGATCGGTAAGCAGTTCGATGGACGCCGTAAGCGAGTCGGCGGAACGGGTATCCCAGGCCACCGCGCGCATCCAGGAAGGTCTCCGCTCGATCCACGACAGTTTCTCCACCGTGGACGAGCATGCCAAAACCGTCGGGGACATCAGCAGCCAGCTGAACGCCGAAGCTTCGAAATTCTGCCTTGAGGCCGCCTGCACGATGGACGAATCGGCCCCGGATGCATCAACACCGGATGCTTCAGAACCGGAAAACCCCGTCGCCTGATTCGCACGAAAAGAACGTCGCTTCAACTCCGATTTTCGCGGCGTAAGCCTCGGTCACTTTTTTGGTGAAAGCGTCGACGCTCTTCGCGTGTACGATGGCGATGGCGCAGCCGCCGAATCCGGCTCCGGTCATGCGCGCGCCGATGCAGCCCTCCGCCTTGACAGCTTCGGAATACAGGGTATCCAGCTCGACGCCGGTCACCTCGTAATCATCCCGGAGCGAGACGTGCGATTCGTTCAAAAGTTTCCCCAATTTCAACAGATCGCCTTTTTCGAGGGCTGCGACGGCGTTGCGGACGCGCTCGTTTTCGTAAACGCAGTGCTTTACGCGCTTTCGGATGATTTCATCGGTCAGATTGCCCGCGAGTTTTTCGTATTGCACGGGATCCATCTCGCAGAGCGTGGATATCCTCGCATGGGCCTGCAGGACGGCGAGACCGGTCATGCATTGTTCCCGGCGCTCGTTGTATTTCGAGTCCGCGAGCTGCCGTTTCTTGTTGGTGTTCATGACCACGATCCGGTAATCGCCGAGGGCGAGCGGCACATAGCGGTATTCGAGGGTGTTGGTGTCGAGGAGGATGGCGTTGTCCTTCTTGCCCATCGCGACGCTGAACTGGTCCATGATGCCGCACTTCACGTTCATGAAGGTATGCTCGGATTCCTGCCCCATGAGCGCTATGGCGACGCGGTCGATGCCGAAGCCGTACGTCTCGGACAACGCATATGCGAAGCCGACTTCCAGGGCCGCGGAGGACGACACGCCGCCGCCGGCGAAGATTGTGCTGAAAATCAAGACTTCGAAACCGCTGTCGAACTTGTGGCCCTTGGCCTGCATGATGCTGACGATGCCGTTCAGGTAGTTGCAGTAGTCGTTTTCTTTCTTGTACTCGAGCTTCTGCTTGAGGTCGAAAATGAATTCCCCGGGATAGCGGATGTCATTGTAGACGATTTTCGAATCGGCGCGCTTGCGGATGATCATGTACAGATAAGTGTCGATGGCCGCCGGGAAAACCTTCCCGCCGTTGTAGTCGATATGCTCGCCGATGATGTTGATCCGGGCGGGCGAGGCGAAAAAGGAAACCGTTTCGCCGGAGCCGGAATAGCAAGCGAGAAAATCTTTTAAAAGTTCGGTCTTGAGGGCCTTGATATCGCGACCGGCGAGTGCGGTCAATTCGGCGCAGCGTTCTTTGGACATTTGTTTCTCCATTCAATTTTTCGACTCGAGGCGGCCGGAACCGGAGAAACGGAGTCCGCCTGCCTGAAGCCGGTATCTATTTATTCTTTGCCTTGGAATACAGGTCGAAGGCGACCGCACCAAGAAGAACAAAACCCTTGATTGACTGCTGCCAGTCGATGCCGATGCCCATGATGGACATGCCGTTGTTGAGCACTCCCATGAAAAGGCCGCCGACGATCGCGCCGATTATCGTGCCTACGCCGCCGGTCGTCGACGCACCGCCCACATAGCAGGCCGCGATGGCGTCGAGCTCGAAGTTCTGTCCGGCTTTCGGCGTCGCCACATTGAGGCGCGCCGCGAAAACCATGCCGGCGAGGGCGGAAATGACGCCCATGTTCACATAAATCCAGAACATCACCCGCTCGGTGTTGATGCCCGAAAGCTTCGCGGCTTTCGCGTTGCCGCCCAGCGCGTAAATATGCCGGCCGGGAATCGTCTTCAGCGTGATGAAATTATAAATGATAACGAGCACAAAGAGAAGTACCAGAATATTCGGAATACCCTTGTATGAGGCGAAAACCAGGGTGAAGGCGTTGATCACGCCGATGAGGAATACGATCTTGACGACGAAAGCCCATACCGGAAGGATGTCGAAACCGAACTTTTTCTGCTTGATCCGTTTGCGGATTTCACCGATCACGAGCAGTACCGAAGCGACGATGCCGATAAGGATGGTCAGGTAATTCTTCTCGCTTCCGAACGGATCGGCGATGAAACCCGAAGACAATGCCTGGAACATTTCGGGGAACGGCCCTTTCGACTGGCCCTGAAGAACCACAAGCGCGAGGCCGCGGAAAATCAACATGCCCGCCAGGGTGACGATGAACGCGGGGATCTTGATATACGCGATCCAATATCCCTGCCAGGCCCCTATCATGCCTCCTATGACAAGCGCGAGAAACATCGCGTAAATCGAGGGGATTCCCTTGTCGACCATCAATGTCGCCGAAATGGCTCCGACAAAGGCGACTACCGAGCCGACGGACAGATCGATATTACCGGTCAGGATGCACAGCAGCATACCGACCGCAAGTATCAGGATGTAACTGTTCTGGAGAACCAGATTCGTCAAATTAACCGGCTTGAGCAGTACTCCACCGGTCATGATCTGGAAAAAGAGCATCGCCGCCGCGAGCGCTATAAGCATTCCATATTGCCTGAAATTTTTCTTGAAAATGTCGAATACCTTGTTCATGGTGTCTACCCCTCAATGTTGGATTATATTGCGCATGATTTCTTCCTGTGTGGCGGTCTTGCCGTCCAGTTCCGCCGTGAATCGTCCTTCGCTCATTACGTACAGCCGGTCGCTCATGCCGATGACTTCCGGCATTTCGGACGAAATGAGGATGCAGGCCATACCCTGCGCCGCCAACATGTTGATTATCGAATAGATTTCGTACTTTGCGCCTACGTCGATGCCTCGAGTCGGTTCATCGAGGATGAGAATCTTCGGTTCGGTGAATATCCATTTGGACAGCACGACCTTCTGCTGGTTTCCGCCGGAAAGGTTGTTCGTCAATTGCAGGATCGACGGGGTCTTGATATTGAACGTTTTCTTGTAATGTTCGGCTTCGACGATTTCCTCATGCTCGTTCACGACGCCGTTTTTCGAGACTTTCGCGAGTTTCGCGAGCGTCGTGTTGCGCCTGACATCGTCGATCAAAACGAGTCCGTATTGCTTCCTGTCTTCGGTGACGTAGGCAAGGCCATGGGAAATCGCTTTGGGTATCGAGTTGAGGTGGGCTTCCTTTCCGTCGATGAAAGTCTTTCCGGTTATGTTTCGCCCGTAATACTTTCCGAAAAGGCTCATCGCCAATTCAGTACGACCCGCGCCCATGAGGCCTACCAGCCCGATCACCTCGCCCGAACGGACATTGAAACTGACGTCGTCTATCATCTTGCGTTCCGCGTCTTCGGGATGGTACACGTTCCAATTCTTCACCTCGAACACGACATCGCCGATTTTGCTCTGCCGTTTCGGGAATCGATCGGTGATCTCGCGACCGACCATGCCGCGGATGATGCGTTCTTCGGAAATCTGGGTATCCCCGACCTCGAGGGTTTCTATGACCTTTCCGTCGCGGATGATGGTGATGCTGTCGGAGACTTTCGCGATTTCATTCAATTTATGCGATATAAGTACGGAGGAGATTCCGTGTTTTTTGAGTTCAAGCAGCAACTGCAGCAGGTTTTCGCTGTCTTTTTCGTTCAGTGCCGCGGTGGGTTCGTCAAGGATGAGGATCTTGACGTCCTTGGCAAGCGCTTTGGCGATTTCTACGATCTGCTGCTTGCCGACTCCGAGCTTGCCGACCGGAGTGTTCGGATTTTCCTCGAGACCGAGTTTCTTCATGAAACGTATCGCCTCTTCCCGGGTTTTATCCCAGTCGATGACCTGATACTTCGCCTTCTCGTTTCCGATGAAAATATTTTCCGCTATCGAGAGGTAGGGACTCAAGGCGAGTTCCTGGTGGATGATGACTATTCCGGTTCTTTCGCTTTGCTTGATATCCCTGAATTCGCAAACCTTGCCGTCAAAAATAATGTCGCCGGTATAGGTTCCGTGCGGGTAGATGCCGCTCAGGACGTTCATCAGTGTAGACTTCCCCGCCCCGTTTTCGCCGACCAAGGCATGTATCTCGGCTTTTTTGACCTGAAGACTGACGGAATCAAGCGCGATGACACCGGGAAAAACCTTGGTGATATTTTTCATTTCTAGCAGAATGTCTGACATGTACTTCCCCTTATGCTCCGTTTTCCGCAAGAAACGGGGGATGTCCGGAACTCCGGACATCCCCCGTGCCGTTGCGTCAGGCTGTTCGACCTATTTAAGCTGGGTCGCTTTGTAATAGCCGGAGTCTACGAGAGCCTGGGTGATGTTGTCCTTGGTTACGATGGTGGATTCAAGCAGGAAGGAGGGGACGATTTTCTTTCCGTTGTTGTAGGTCTTGGTGTCGTTGACCTGGGCCTGTTTGCCGGCGAGAAGGTCGACGGTCATGGAAACGGTCTGTTTTGCGAGAGCGCGGGTATCCTTGAAAATAGTTGAATACTGTTCGCCTGCGATCATGGATTTAACCGAGGGGATTTCCGCGTCCTGTCCGGAAACGAAGGGCATCGGTGTTCCGCTCTTGCCGTATCCTACGCCCTTGAGGGACGAGATGATCCCGAGGCTGATACCGTCGTAGGGAGAAAGAACGGCCGCGATTTTCTTGCTTGAATAGAAGGCGGAAAGAAGATTGTCCATGCGGGCCTGTGCGGTCGCGCCGTCCCAACGGAGGGTGGAGACTTTGTCCATGCCCATCTGGCCGGAACCGACCACGAGTTTGCCGGACTTGATGTAGGGATCAAGAACCGACATTGCGCCGTTGTAGAAGAAGAAGGCGTTGTTGTCATCGGGCGAGCCGCCGAACAGTTCGATATAGAAGGGACCCTTGGCTGTCTTGAGGTTCAGGGCGGTCTCGAGGGTGGTTGCCTGCTGCACGCCGACCTTGAAGTTGTCAAAGGTTACGTAGTAGCTGACATAGGGCGAGTTCTTGATAAGGCGGTCATACGCGATTACCGGGATTTTGCTTTCGTTGGCTTTTTCGAGGATCTTGGTCATCGATTCGCCGTCGATCGCCGCGATTACGAGAACGTTCACACCCTTGGTGATCATGTTTTCGATCTGAGATACCTGGTTTTCGACGACATCTTCGGCATACTGAAGGTCGACCTTGAAACCGGCTTTTTCGAATTCGACTTTCATGTTCGAGCCGTCCGCGATCCAGCGTGCGGACGATTTTGTGGGCATTGCGATACCGACGGTCTTTTTTGTCTGACCGAAAGCCGCACTCACCACGACCAGTGCCATGAGCACCGCGACAAGTTTCTTCATAATTCAATTCCCCCTAAAATCGGACAGTTTACAGCCTGTCCTGCTGTGTATTGCAAGCGTGAACGTACACGCCTGTTCAATGATAGTAACCCCTCTTTTTTTCTTTGTCAAATGGAATCAGAAAAAACCGAAAAAAGGGCGCCGGACAGAGGAGAATTGTCCGGCGCCCGGGAAATTTCAGTTGACGGAAAATCCTTATTTCGACCCTTTTTGGCCATAGTAGGCGTTGGGTCCGTGCTTGCGCCGGTAATGCTTGTCGATGATGTACGCGGGCAGCGTTCCCGCTTCCGGATTGATCTGGAGCGTCAGGATGGCCATGCGCGCGACTTCCTCGAGCACCGCCCCGTTATAAAGGGCTTTTGCCGCGTTGCCGCCCCAGGCGAAGGGTCCGTGACCGCCGACAAGGGCCATCTGCACCTCGGCGGGATCGAGCGGTGCTCCGGCGCCGCAACGGTCCGCCGTTCCGGCCAGGCCCTTGTGGAACATCTCGACGATGAGGTTTCCGGTTTCCAGCTCGTAATCCTTCTCGACCGCCTCGCGGGACAGGTACGGGGTGCAGGGAACCGCTGTCTGGATGTGGTCGGCATGCGTGGTGCCGAACAAGGGTACCGACTTGCAGGCCTGGGACCAGGCGACCGCGTACGTCGAATGGGTATGGATTATCCCGCGCACCGGAGTCTTGTCCTTCGTATTGAAATCCCGGTACAGCACCATGTGCGTTGGGGTATCAGACGAGGGATTCAGTTTCCCCTCGACCACCTTGCCCTCGAGATCGACGACGACCATGTCTTCGGCCTTGAGGTCGGGGTAGGGCACACCGGACGGCTTGATCGCGAAGACGGCGAGTGCCGGATCGAAAGCCGACACATTTCCCCAGGTATAGAGCGCAAGACCGCGAAGCGGGATTTCCACGTTCGCGGCCCAGGCTTCTTCTTTCAAAGAAGCGTATTTGGACATTATTTCCTCCAGGCTGCCGCGTTCCACCGGAGTTCGTTCCGGAAGGCGGGCACGTTTGTATTCTTGTCGATTATAACACATTCGATACCGGCCATCTCGGCCCAGTCGCGGACCATGTCGGCGGTCACGATGTTCGAGAAAGCGGTGTGGTGGCCGCCGCCCGCGAGGATCCAGCTTTCGGCGGAAGTGCGGAGGTTCGGTTCGGGCTTCCACAGGACGCGGGCGACGGGAAGCTTCGGAAGATCCTTCGGCGGCGTGACGACATTGACGGCGTTGACCACGCAGCGGAAACGGGTGCCGAAGTCAACGACGGCTGCACAGATCGCGGGGCCGCTTTTCCCGGTGAATACGAGGCGCGCAGGGTCTTCCTTGTCGCCGATGCCCAGCTGATGCACCTCGACACGGGCTTTTTTCTCCGAAATGGACGGGCACACCTCGAGCATGTGGGCGCCGAGATTCATCTCGTTGCCCTTCTCGAAGTGGTAGGTGTAGTCTTCCATGAACGAATCGCCCATGCCGGGCTTGCCGACGGCGGCTCCGCCGAGACCGGCGGACATCACCTTGAAGGTGCGCACCATGGCGGCGGTTTTCCAATCGCCTTCGCCTGCGAAGCCGAAGCCTTCGGACATCAGGCGCTGGCAGGCGAGGCCCGGCAGCTGCTTGAGGCCGTGCAGGTCCTGGAAGTTGGTGGTGAAAGCGTTGATGTCGTTGTCCTTGAAAAAAGCGCGCATGGCGATTTCGATGCGGGCCTGTTCCCGGATGGACGCGAGGGCGGCGTTCTTGTCCTTGCCCCACACGATTTCGTAGTCGGCCTCGTACAGCTTGACCGTCTTGTCGATATCGGCGTCGCTAACCTTGTCCATATACGCGACAAGGTCGCCGATACCGTAGTAGGGAACGGACCAGCCCAGCTGGATCATGGCCTCGACCTTGTCGCCGTCGGTGACCGCGACGTCCCGCATGTTGTCGCCGAAGCGCGCGATGCGGAGTTTTTTTCCGTCGGCTACGGCGCAGCCGGCGCGCATCCACAGCGCGATGCGTTCGCGGGTCTCGACGTCGCCCCAATGGCCGACGACTACCTTGCGCGGTATTTCCATGCGGGCGGTGATGAAGCCGAATTCCCTGTCGCCGTGCGCGGACTGGTTCAGGTTCATGAAGTCCATATCCATGGTGTCCCAGGGAATGTCGCAGTTGAACTGAGTATTGAGCTGGAGGAGCGGTTTCTTGTATGACGAGAGACCGGCGATCCACATCTTCGCCGGAGAGAACGTATGCATCCAGGCGACGACGCCCGCACATTTGGGGTCGGCATTGGCCTGCTCGAGCACGGTGCGGATTCCGTCGGCGGTTAGGAGAGTCGGTTTCCACACGAACTTGCAGGGCATCTGCTTGTCGGCGTTGAGCGCCTCTACGACTTTTTTCGAGTCCTCGGCTACCTGCTTGAGGGTTTCGGCTCCGTAAAGATCCTGGCTTCCGGTAAGGAACCAGAATTCGTACTGTGAAAGTGTGATCATTTCGTCTCTCCTTCGATGAAGTTTCCAAGCCTGCGGTATTTTTCGTAGAGCCTGTCGTATATCGCCACTCGGGCGGGATCCGGTTTATGGACTCGTTCTGTTCCGGCGGACAGGGCTTTCTGCGCGCTGAAAATATCGGGATAGAGACCGGCCGCGGTCGCGGCGAAAACGGCGCCGCCGATAGCGCAGGACTGGTCGCCCGCGGTCACTTCGATCTCGCGGTTGGTCACGTCCGCGAGGATCTGCATGCCGATCTTGCTTTTACGTGCGACTCCGCCTATGGCCATGATCTTGTCGATCTTGATATCGCCGGCCTCGCGAGAAGCGATCGCATGATGGCGGGCGCGTCGGTTCCGAGATTTATGCCGGTGATCGCGGCCGCGAGATTCTGGTTCGCGAAGGGCGTGCGTCGACCGTTCACCCAGTCGAGGGCGAGCACTGAGGATTCCTCCGGTTTGATTTCGGCTGCGGCTTCCTCGAGGGTACGCAGCAGGTTTTTCTCGATTTTCTCGAGATCGATGTTTTTCGCGTTCGGATCGTTCGCGACCATATTGGTTATGGGCCACATGAGGAGGTTCCGGAACCAGGCGTAATAGTCGCCGTAAGCCGACTGTCCCGCTTCGTAGCCGATCCAGTCGGCTATGACCGAACCGTCGACCTGGCCGCAGATGCCGCCGATCAAATGCTCTTTCTGTCCGGTGGCGGGTTTCGGCCCGATTATGACGTCGCAGGTCGAGGTTCCGATGCTCTTGACCATGGTTCCGGGGGCCGCGTCGCCGCCGACCGCGCCGATATGCGCGTCATAGGCGCCCACACAGACGATGACAGATTCAGGCAAGCCAAGCTTCTTGGCCCACTCGGGAGTAAGCGTTCCGGCGGATACGTCGGTGGTCCAGGTATCGCTGCCGAGCGAATCGCGGATGTCGGAAAGCTTCGGGTCGAGCTTGTCGAAGAACGTGCGCGGCGGATATCCGCCCCACTCGGCGTGCCACATGATCTTATGGCCGG
>JFJP01032860.1_pt1 | contig 11468 bp, 10 predicted proteins | sample 431651 | NCBI WGS metagenome assembly JFJP01 (sample SAMN02602958, study PRJNA72255) | Microbial mat metagenome, whole genome shotgun sequencing project. | biome: fresh water; feature: sink hole; material: water; isolation source: purple microbial (photo- and chemosynthetic) mats found in... | reverse complement strand
CGATCAGGGCGTTTTCCCGCCATTCCGCCCGCTGTGTAAGCATCATCGCTGCGAATTTTGCGATCTGAAGTGAAATGATTGACCATCGAATCCATATTGCCCGCCGTCACGCCAAAATATAAGCGCGGCTTGCCTAAAATTTTAAAAGAATCAGCAGTTTGCCAATCAGGTTGCGAAATAATTCCGACGCGAAAGCCTTGTTTTTCGATTAAACGTCCGATTAAAGCCATGCCAAAACTAGGGTGATCGATATAAGCGTCCCCCGTGACGAGAATCACGTCACAAACGTCCCAGCCAAGCGCGTCCATTTCTGCGCGGCTCATTGGCAAATACGCGGCGGAACGGGAATTTTGAGCAGAAGAATACTGAAATAAAGGTTGCATGGCGATGGCGTTCTAAAAAAAAGCGGCTTAACAGTGTAGCAAAGTTTTAGTTTTTAGCCGCTTAAATGCGCAAAAAAATTATATAATGCCACCTTTGTATAAGCGCGAAACCATTGATAATGACTAAAGCGAAGCCAGAATCCCCTACACATCGTACTGCAACGATTTTAATTGTTGATGATATTGAAACAAATTTGAATTTATTATATGTGTTAGTCGATGCTTTGGGACATCTGCCTGTTCTTGCAAAAACGGGTAAAGACGCGCTTTCTTTGCTCCAAAAATATCAACCCGATTTGGTATTGCTAGATATTCTAATGCCTGATATGGACGGCTATCAAATTCTCTCAAAAATTCGTCAATCAACTCAATTTCGCCGTGTTCCAGTCGTGGTGATTTCTGCAATTACAGAAATGGATAGCATCGTTAAATGTATTCAACTCGGCGCAGATGACTATTTAACTAAACCTTTTAATAAAACTATTTTAGAAGCTAGAATCCAAAACTGCTTGGAAAGAAAATATTGGCATGATCAAGAAAGTAACTACCTGAAAAAAGTAGATAATCGCCGCATCTTACTTGAAAAAATGATCGCCGAAAAAAATAATGAACTCGCCGCCGTCTATCAAGCCTTAAACAATATCAATAAAACTAAAAACGAATTTGTCAGAATCATTTCTCATGAATTAAGAACACCGCTCAATTCTTTGTTAGGACCTTCACAATATTTAATCAAAGAAGATAGCAATCAAGCACTAAGAAAAGAATCAGTTGAATTATTCACCGACGCATTAGAACAATTCAAAGAAATCGTTGAACACGCTGAACTATTAGTTCGTTTAGAATTAAAAGAAAAAACTCCTTCTGAACATTATGCTTTATTAGATACCGCCTTTACAATTGCTCTACGTCGAATCCAAAAATTTGCCCTTTGTCGTCAAGTAACTTTGCCTAATATTGTCCCAAATGATTTTATTATTTCTGGCGATGAAGGTTTATTAGCATTCGGACTCGAAATTTTGCTCAAATTGACAATTAAATTTGCTCTGCCAAATACTCCTATATCAATTGATTTTAACTTCATAAAAACTTCTTTAATTATATCGGTTTCTGCAACAGGCTGGCAAATTCCCGACAAATATAAAGAAAGTTTCTTTGATTTATTCGGTGTCACAGAAACTATTATCCCAGGCGGAGATTTAGGATTAGCACCTCCATTAATCGCTTATATTTTCAAAGCATTTGAAGGTCACATTGAATTTCAAAATCTTAAACCAAATGGTGTTTGTTTTATGGTTACTTTACCAATGGCTTCAGATATTAATAAAAGTGATATTTTTTAAGCCATGAGTTCTTTAAAATTACATTCAAAACAATGGATTATCTTATCTATAATTCAAATTATTTTAGCGGGCTATTTCTTTTCAAATATTCAAACTTATCTTGTTTATCAAACCTTTCCAAGCGATTTGTTTGGGCATCTTGGCTTTAATCAATTTATTGTTGGTACATTGTTTTCTGATGCGTTTTTATTATTTATTTTAAGTTTGCCTTTTTTAAATAATCATGATTTGAATAAGTTTCAATTTTTGAGTTTTATGGCTATTTTATTAACCGCAATGTCATTAAGTTTAAGTGTTTCTGGTAATCTAAATTATTACTATTTGATTTATTTAATAACAACATGGCTTTTATTGAGCAATATACTGTTGATTTTTTATTTGAAATTTAAAATAAAAAGCTGGGTTGTACATTTTATTTTAGTGAGCATTTTAGCGATTAGTTGGTTGAAATTTCCTTTTCATTGGACAACTGCCCCACTTCAATATATCCCTAATGAAACCAAAGCCTTATTATCAAAAATAACCAAACCTTTAGAAATTAAAGCATTTACTTCTAATACCTATCCTTTAAAACTACGTTTAATTATTGAGCAACGTTTAAGTGATTTTATTGCAAATTATCAATACTTTAACCCCTTGATTAAATTAAGTTTTATTTCTCCACAATCTGCGCCCGCTCAAATTAAGGCTTTTTCTCTTGAACAAGAAGGCGAATTATTATTGCAATATGAGGGGCAATTGATGCGCGTTGAAAAGATTACTGATTATGCTTTCACAGAGGCATTGCAACGTTTATTAAGTTTAAATAAAACAAAGCTAATTTTTTTAGAAGGACATGGAGAAAGATCATTGCAAAATAATTCTCCTTTTGATTTTAGTAAAATACCTCTTTTATTACAAAATAGGCGTATAGAAACGCTTTCTCAAACATTTCTACCCGACATTAATAGAGAAACTTTATTGGTAATTGCCCATCCTCGTCAACCTTTAAATCTTCAAGAAAATAAAGAACTTATAAAATATATTGAAAACGGTGGAAATTTATTATGGTTGATCGAACCAGCTTTAGAAAATGATGGTTTGTCAGGTTTAAATCAACTTGCTCAATATTTGGGTTTAAAATTATTAGATGGGCGTTTGTGGGATAATCGTAAAACTGACAATCCAACTTTAATTGAAATCAATCAATTTTTAACGTTAGAAAATATGCAAGGATTACCCGTTATTTTTCCAGAAATTGCAGCTTTACAAGTTGAGCAAACTGCTTTTAAAATTCAACCTTTTTTAACAACTTCGGGGATTTCTTTGAAATCTTTTGATAATAAAAAACTTCAAGAAAATCAATCGGTTTTCAATATTGGTTTTACCTTAGAAAGAACAATTAATAATCAAACTCAGCGAATTGTAATGATTGGCGATAGCGATTTCATGTCAAATGCGTACATAGAAAAGAATAATAATGCAAAATTAACCATAGAAATAATGAATTGGTTGACAGAACCCACAGATTTGATTAAGGTAGCAACTCAAAAAAGTTATGATATGCAATTAACCTTAGATTTTAATTTACAAATGATTTTAACGGTGTTTTTTTTATTTGTATTGCCGTTAATTTTCATTATAATGGGCTATAAAACCTCTAAAATTAGGAGAGCAAAATGAATACAAGTGTAGAGCATTTTAATCAAGTTGCAACTGAATGGGATAAGAAACCCATGCGTGTTCAAATTGGATTGAAAGTGGCGGAAGCAATTAAACAACAAATTCCTTTAAAATCAACGATGACTGCAATGGATTATGGTTGTGGAACAGGTTTGGTAATGTTTGAACTTGCACCACATTTGAAACAGGTTTTAGGGGTAGATAGTGCAGAAGAAATGCTCAAAGTCGTCAATCAAAAATGTGAAGAACAACATATTTCAAATGTTAAAACCCATTTTGCCGATTTAACCTCAGAGAAACTGCCAGAGCAAACTTTTGATTTAATCTTTAGTAGCATGACCTTTCACCATGTAAAAGATACAGTGCATTTAATGAAACAATGTTTTGAGCATTTGAATGCAGGAGGCTGGATTGCAATTGCGGATTTAGATAAGGAAGATGGGACATTTCATCCAGCAGATTTGATGGGGGTTATGCACTGGGGTTTTGATCGTGAGGAATTTAAGCAAAATTTATTAGAAGCGGGGTTTCAAAATCCTCAAGCAATCACCGCGCACCATGTTCAAAAAGAAACTCGCGCTTATCCGATTTTTCTTTACACAGCACAAAAACCATTTGTTTAATATCTCGTGAGTACCCATTTTAGGATTAGTTTAGGATTGATTGTGGCGGGTTGCCTTCATTTTGTTGTGTTAAATAATTACGAATTAAATCAATCTGTTACTTATCCTAAAAAGGAGCAATCTTTATCTATTATTTTAACTAAAATACCAAAGAACCAACCTATATTTGAAATGCCTGTTGAAATGCCCATTGAAATCCCATCACGATCAGTGATTGAAAAGAAACCTATTCAACCTCAAAAACCACCAAAAACAAAATCTAAAGCAAAATTAACTCGAAAAACTAATAAAAAACAAGCCGTTAAAAAACAAATTATTGAGAAAAAAACTTTGGTTGTTAAAGAAACAGACTTAAATACTCCTGAAATAACACAAGAAACACCATTAAATAAAATAGAGGAAATCACACAAGAAACAGAAACCTCAAATGTTGAATTTCAAGAAAGTTATCAAGAGACAAAAAAAGAAAAAACTATATTAAAAACAGTAAGTTGTGCAAGTTATTCATATTGCCCTAAACCACACTATCCCTTTGTGGCAAAACAACGCGGTATTGAAGGGTGGGTGAAATTAACATTAAAAATTGATGAAACGGGATCGGTTATCGATGCTAAAATACTCGCCAGTGAACCCGAAGATATCTTTGAGGAAGCCGCATTAGAAGCCGTTCTACAATGGAGAAACTTACCAGAACAACTTTTTAATTCAACTGTTGAGCAAACTATAAAATTTAACTTGAACAACTAAAGGAAAAATCATGAAACACATTTCGGCTCTTTTTATGTTATTAATTTCATTTCAAAACGGTTATGCTGTGCAATGGAATGAGATAGAAACGCCCACTGAATCACCGATTACATCAGTTGGAACAACGAGTAATGGTTGTTTAAGTGGGGGTGAAGCAATGCCATTTGAAGGTGAGGGTTATCAAATGGTAAGAACTTCGCGTCATCGTTATTTTGGAAATCCTAAATTAGTCACATTTCTCCAACAATTAGCAAAAGATATTCATAAAGTGAGCAATGGAGTTTTATTAATTGGGGATATGTCACAACCTCGCGGCGGTCCAATGAATTCAATGCACGCGAGCCATCAAAATGGATTAGATGCTGATATTTGGTTGTGGTTAAGTCCAAAGCAATTAACCAATAATGAACGTGAGAATTTTGCTGCCCCAGAAATGGTAAGAAATGATAGAATCAATGTAACAAAAAACTGGACGCAAACCCAAATTGAATTGATTCGCTTAATTACGGAACATCCTGATGTTGAACGAGTTTTTTTAAACGCAGCCATTAAACAATCGTTATGTGAACAGTCCCAAGGACAGTGGAAATGGTTGAGGAAAGTTCGTCCTTGGTGGGGACATGATCGTCATGTTCATGTGAGATTACATTGTTCAGAGAATGATCCGTATTGCAAAGAAACCGCGCCGATTCCCGCTGGCGATGGTTGTCATGAATTAGATTGGTGGTTTTCTGAAGAGGCTTTAAATCCAAAGAAATCAAAGAAAAAAACCACTCCAAAACCCGCGCTGCCAGCCTTTTGTAATGCGGTATTAAACGCCAAATAAATGAGATAGAAAAAATGATAAAACTAGCGATTTTTGATTTGGATAATACGCTTTTAAATGGTGATAGCGATGTGGCGTGGGGAGAGTATTTGATTGAATTAGGGGTTCGAGATGATCAAGTTTATCGACAAACTAATTTAAAATTCTATCAAGATTATTTGGACGGGTGTTTAGATATTCGAGCATTTCAACGCTTTCAATTAAAGGTTTTAACTGAACATTCGTTAGAAACTTTGCTAAAGTGGCGAGCGGATTTCATTGATAAGAAAATTGCTCCGTTAATGTTACCCAAAGCTCAAGCATTAATTGAGGAACATCGACAAAACAATGCGCATTTGTTGATTATTACGGCAACTAATCGTTTTATTACCCAACCGATTGCTGACAAATTTGGAATTAAAGAGTTGATTGCAACTGAACCTGAAATGAAAGAAAGTTGTTATACGGGAGATATTGTTGGTGAACCGAGTTATGCGCAAGGAAAAGTGTTGCGATTAGAGCGTTGGTTAAAAGAGAGAAACTGGGCACTTGAAAAGATAGAAACTTGGTTTTATAGTGATTCACATAATGATTTGCCGTTGTTGAGGAAAGTTAATCACCCTGTTGCGGTCGATGCCGATGAAACCTTGCGTGCAGAAGCCCATAAGCATCATTGGTCAATCATTAGTTTGCGCTAATAAATAGTTGAAACAACTAAGCCATTTAACGTTAGAATAAGCGCGTTTTTGAATTTGAAGAAAGGGAAACAACATGCTGTTGCATTTAACCACGACTGCCAATGAAACGTTTGACGCATACTCTGTGGGTGCGGCGAATGCGAAACGTTGTATTTTGATCATTCACGATTGGTGGGGAATGCTCGATTATAACAAAGAATTTGCTAATTATTTCAAAAAGTTAGGTTATAAAGCAATGGTGATCGATTTGTATGACGGTCATCATCCTGAAAACACCAAAGAAGCAGGGGAATTTATGCGCAGCATCGATCAAGCGGTCGCGTCGCGCAAAATCTTGGCGGCATTAGAACATTTGAAACGCCCAAATCGCAAAATTGCTGTGCTGGGCTGGTCGTTTGGAGGCGTGCAGGCGCAACATGCCGCGCTCGAATTTCCCGATGCCGTCAAAGCCATTGTGCTCTATTACTGCCGCGTCATTTTCGATAAACAAAATATTCAACAATTACAAGCACCTGTGTTGGGTATTTTCGCCGAAGCCGAACGCACTTGGCCCGATAAACAGGTTGCATTAGAAAACTTAATGGCAGAATTCGATAAAATCCTCATTTGCCAAAGTTATGATGCAGATCATGGGTTTGTGAATCCCGACAGCGTCAAATTCGATGATCAAGCCACCGAACATTCTCGCGATATTACGGTCAATTTCCTCAATAAATATCTCACTTAAAATTACCCCTTTTACACTCAAAATAAGCCATTTTTCCTATCAACTGAGAAATGGCTTTTTCTTTTGTATTTTGATATAACAAGATTAGATCAAATATTTCATGGCGTGAACTGCAAATTCCAATAAAATATCTAAACTACATTAGAAATTTCACTACATAAAGTTGCATGGAATATTAAATTAACTTGTTGATAGATAAAGATTATGTTTAAAAACAAGATCGCCATTCCCAACATATAAATAATTGGCATGGGTTTAAGTTGTGGAGAAAAGCGCGTATAATTAACGCTTTACACTTTTTCTCAGGAGAACAACTGCATGGCTATCGAACGTACCCTCTCAATCATCAAGCCCGACGCGGTCGCAAAAAACGTGATCGGTGAAATCTACAGTCGCTTTGAAAAAGGGGGCTTACGCATCGTCGCAGCCAAAATGCTGCATTTGAGCCGCGAACAAGCAGAAGGTTTCTACGCGGTACATAAAGAACGCCCTTTTTTCAAAGACTTAGTCGATTTCATGATCTCAGGACCCGTGATGGTGCAAGCCCTCGAAGGCGACGATGCAATCACTAAAAACCGCGACATCATGGGCGCAACCAACCCCAAAAACGCCGCCGCTGGCACGATCCGCGCTGATTTTGCTGCGAACATCGATGAAAATGCCGTTCATGGTTCTGACGCTGCCGAAACCGCCGCCGTTGAAATCGCTTATTTCTTCAAACCCGAAGAACTTTGCACGCGCACTCGTTAATTTTTTTCTTTTAATTTCTTCTAATATGGGGTGTAATGCTTTGCACCCTTTATTTTAAAACTTCAAATATAAAAAAGGGTATATAATAAAAGTTTAGAGAGATGAAAAAGATAGTTTGAGGTGTTGCTCTACCCTTAGTAGGTATTCAAAGATTTTTACCGAGCAACAACCTCGACAGTTAGTAAAGAAATGGGAGAAATAAATCACATTAAGAATTTGAATAAAACTTTAAGAACGGAAAGTTTCTAGGTTAGCTAAAAATTATCTCTTCTAACAAGAATCCTAATTTAGTACTATTTGCTCAATAAAAAAGCCCACCGTTGGGGCTTTCTGTTTCTATGATTCAAGAGAGAAATAAGGGGATAATAAATCCTCCATTGAATAAAGTCCTTTTTCCTTGTCTACAATAGCTAAAGCTGCAAACAATGCACCATTTCCAAAGGCTTCTCTTGAAATAGATTCGTGCAATAGTCGAACAGTTTGAAAGGGAAATCCAAATAAAATCTCGTGCCGTCCAATAATTCCACCTGCTCGAATACTTTTTATATCATTAACAGGAATGCTCAATGAACGAGCAATTTTCTTAGCTGTACCAGAAACCTCCTTTTTATCTTTGAAATGCTCCTCGATGATTTCAACATCTGTATAAGGTGCAATCTTTTTTAGAACTCTAGCTGCAATCATCAAAAAATTAATCCCAATCGTAATATTAGGCGACCAAAGGATTTTAGTATCTTTTGAAAGTTGCTCAATATATTCAATTTGTTCCTCTGGATATTCAGAAATCGCGGTAATAATAGCTATTTCTCTTTTTCGTGCTTCTTCTCCATAAAATGAAATTCCATCTTTAGAAGAAAAATCTACAATAACATCAACAGGATATTGATCTAACAATTGTTGTGCTGTCCATTCAGTTTTTGAGAAAATTAACCCAGGTTCATCTGATTCAACTCCTAAAAATTCAGGTACAGAATAATAGTTTGATTTACTTGATTTCTTGAGCACCCAAACTAACTCAGTTTCTTTTCTCAATAAAAGTATAGAAGCAACTGCTTTTCCTGCTTTGCCAAAGCCTAAAAGTCCTACTTTCATGGTATTTTCTCCGTGGCTCTAATAATTAAAGGAATTACCCTTATAACACCTCTACACGAAAAAATCCACAAAAGTAGCTTATTTATAACATTAAGTGCTATAAAAACAACCAATTAACAACGACAAACAGAGGAATTAAAATACCCCCAGACCATAACAAATAACCGCCAAAAGAAGGCATTTTGATACCACGTTTCTCTGTGATGTTCTTCACCATGAAATTAGGCGCATTTCCAATGTAAGAATTAGCCCCCATAAACACCGCACCTAAACTAATTGCAATCAATAAAGATTCAGCGTATTTGCTATGTTGAATTAGTCCATTTAAATCACCTTGTAATCCCAACACACCTTGCGCTAAAGCAGTGAAACTCAAATAGGTCGGCGCATTATCTAAAAATGAAGAAAGCATTCCACTATACCAAAAGAACTGCGCGGGCGTTGTAATCCCAAATTCACTGCCTCTTGATTGCAAAATGAGCAATGCTGGAATCATCGTAATAAATAATCCAATAAATAACACCGCCACTTCTTCTAAAGGGTGAAAGTTGAACTCGTTGCTTTGATGCGCTTCATCGGGTGTTATGTAATAAGAAATGACAGCAATTATAAAGATAATGCCATCGCGTGTTAGGTTTGCAAACAAATCGGCATTTTCAACAAATCCTAATCCACTGTAGAAACCATGAAATGTTTTGGTTAAAATCACGCTGACTAAAATAATCGCTAATAAAATAAAATTACGTTTTCCAATGATCGAAATCGGAACAAAATGCTGTTGATCTTTTTGCAAATCTTCACGAGTTTCTTTTTTGTAAGCAATTGAATCTATTACAAAAAATAAAGTTAATAATACTGAAATAGAAAACAACCATTCGGGAAAAAGTTTTAATGTCCAATCAAAAGGAACGCCGCGCAAAAATCCTAAGAATAAAGGCGGATCACCTAAAGGCGTTAAAGTCCCGCCAATATTACTCACAATGAAAATAAAAAAGATAGGAATGTGAATTACATGATGACGATCTTGATTCATGGTCAACATAGGACGAATTAACAACATACTTGCACCAGTTGTTCCAAGTATATTTGCTAAAATTGCACCCGCTGCTAAAAACAAAGTATTATTTCTAGGTGTAGCAAGAATATCGCCTTTTAGAAAGATTCCTCCCGCCACTGTAAATAATCCACCGACATAAATAATAAAAGAAATATATTCCAAACCCGTATGAGCCAATTGATGCCAATCAATAATTAAAAAGTAAATAAAGATCGGAATACTACAAATAAAAACAACAATGGCTTGATTTCTAATTTTGCTCCACCATTCCTCAAAATATAATGGCATAATTGCAATACATAGCAATAAAGCAACAAACGGCAAAGTAGTGTACCATGCTAAACTCTGTCCAATATTCATTTTTGCTCCATTTAGAAAATAATTAAAAAGGGGATTTTGTCACATATTACACAAAAAATACATTCTGTTCGCATTACAACAAACTCAAAGCCGCATCATAACAAATTATGGGAGCTTTTCATACGCATAAGCGCAAAGGATATGCCAAAATACTTGTTTTAGAATGTCATCAAATAGATTAAAATAAAACCTTCGCAGCATGAATAATACAATAACATAACAAATGATTTTATAAATTTTACTTGTATTTTCATCTAATTATATAAGAAATTAACATCTTTTTTTGAACGCTCTCAACATTTTAAATGAGGAATCACGATGATCAACCATGCGTTAGCAGAAATCAAACGCGGTGCACAAGAAATTCTTATTGAAGAGGAATTGGTTAAAAAACTTAATACAAACAAACCATTACGCATTAAAGCGGGTTTTGATCCGACTGCGCCCGATTTGCATTTGGGGCATACCGTTTTAATGAATAAACTCAAGCAATTCCAAGACTTAGGTCATCAAGTGTTGTTTTTGATCGGAGATTTTACGGGGATGATCGGCGATCCAACGGGTAAAAACATTACACGCAAACCTTTAACGCGAGAACAAGTATTAGAAAATGCTCAAACTTATCAACAACAAGTTGGGAAGATTTTGGATTTGAATAAAACCGAGATTTGCTTTAATTCTCAATGGATGGATAAACTGAGTTCTTCTGAATTAATTCAACTCGCGGCAACTCACACCGTTGCTCGAATGTTAGAACGCGATGATTTCAGTAAACGTTACGCCAATAATCAACCGATTGCAATCCATGAGTTTCTCTATCCATTAGTGCAAGGTTATGATTCAGTTGCTCTCAAATCAGACGTTGAATTAGGTGGGACAGATCAAAAGTTTAATTTATTAGTCGGACGTGAATTGCAGAAACATTTTGGACAAACGCCACAAATCGTGTTAACGATGCCACTTTTAGAAGGAACGGACGGCATCAATAAAATGTCGAAATCGTTAGGAAATAGCATTGGTATTAGTGAGCAACCCATTGAAATGTTTGGAAAAATTATGTCGATTTCTGATACATTAATGTGGCGTTATTTAGAGTTGTTGAGTTTCAAACCATTATCCGAAATCGAAAGTTTGAAAAAAGCCGCTTTAGAAGGTAAAAATCCTCGTGACATTAAAATCGATTTAGCCAAAGAATTAATTGCACGTTTCCACGATCAAAAT
>JFJP01029694.1_pt1 | contig 11468 bp, 9 predicted proteins | sample 431651 | NCBI WGS metagenome assembly JFJP01 (sample SAMN02602958, study PRJNA72255) | Microbial mat metagenome, whole genome shotgun sequencing project. | biome: fresh water; feature: sink hole; material: water; isolation source: purple microbial (photo- and chemosynthetic) mats found in... | reverse complement strand
CCCGCAGCGCAGAATGTCCCCGGCCGCGAGCCGCAGCGGCCTTTCTGAACGGAGCACCCCTTCTCCCAGGCGGACACCGCCCTGACGGATGAGCCGCCTCGCTTCGCTCCTGGTCCCTGCCAGTCCGGCCAGTAAAAGAAGGGTCAGCGGATCGGAGTCTTCCGTGCCTTCCACCCGGATTGCATCCAGTGCAACCTCCGGTATCTCGTCCGGGACACCTCCTTCCCGAAACACGAGGCTGAAACGCTCCTTCGCCCGGGCAGCCGCATCAGCACCCCCATACAGGCCGGTGACAATCGAGGCGAGTTCCAGTTTCACATCCCGTGGATTCGCACCGGAAGAAAGCCTGTTTTCCCATTCGGCCACCCTGTCCGGATGCTCGTCCGTGCAAAGCAGGAAATAACGGATGATCAATGCATCAGGCACCTTCATGACCTTCTCGAAGATGACATCCGGATGTTCGAACAGACCGATGTGGTTGCCGAGACTCTTGCTCATCTTCTCCACGCCGTCCGTGCCTTCGAGCAGGGGCATGAACAGAGAGGCCTGCGGGTTCTGACCATAATGGCGCTGCAGGGTCCGGCCCATGAGAATGTTGAAGCGCTGGTCCGTTCCGCCAAGCTCCAGATCGGCCTCGAGTGCGACCGAATCGTACCCCTGCATCAGCGGATACAAGAATTCATGCAATCCGATGGCTTCCTGTGCGCCGAACCGGTTTCTGAAATCATCCCGCTCCAGGATCTGCGCGACGGTGGTGGTCGCCATCAGTTTCAGAACCTCGGGGAAGGAAATCCGGTAAAGCCATTCGGCATTGAACCTGATTTCCGTCCGAGCCGGATCAAGGATACGGAAAAGCTGGGCTTTGTAAGTGGCCGCGTTCACCAGCACTTCCTCATGGGTCATGGGTCTGCGTGTCTTCGACCTTCCGGTCGGATCCCCGATGCAAGCGGTGGCATCTCCCAGGACGATGATGGCCTGATGGCCCAGGTCCTGAAGCTGTCTGAGTTTCCGAAGCACCACCGCATGGCCGAGATGCAGATCCGGTGCGGTGGGGTCCAGTCCGAACTTCACACGCAGCGCTTTTCCGGCGTCGATTCGGGCGATGAGGTGCTCCGCTCCCACCAGTTCCGCACAGCCTTTTTCGATGATTTTCATTTGTTCGTTTGAGTTCAGATGGTTGGTTGTGTTCATTTTTTCTCCTTCTCCGCAAAGAACGCAAGCCGCGTGTAGAAATACCCTTCGGATATTTCTACACGCGGAAAAACCTCCCTCCTCATGTATTGAGGACGAAGGTTTTCTTCGTGGTACCACCCCTGTTCCGCTGTGCTTTGGAGAGACTCCGCGCACGGCGCTTCGGCGGGCACGGACCCGGAGGCCGATGCCCTGGCGCTGTAACGGGCGCCTGCCCGGAGTGGCCTACCGGAACCCTGGGGTTCGTTCGGCACACGACTCGAGGATGTATTCGGATGGATCCCGCCTGCCCCTCTCACCTGCCGGGTGCTCTCTGTCGGCGGTCACACCTGTTCCGACCGAACGGAACGGCTATCATCGTACTTCTTCCTGTCGACGTCTTTGCGGTGTTATGATTTTCAGTTATCTTACGCCAGGCTTTCTTTCTTGTCAAGCACTTCGGAAGCTGTATCATCCTGAAACCGGTCCTTCGCCTGAAGCGGTGCATCGGACGGCAGCGCCGGATTTTCCAGCGGATCGGGGATGACCGGATCAACCGCTTCCGCCAGTTCTGCCGCTTTCCCGTTTCGCGCCTTCAGCAGCACATGGAGCGGCTGGCTGACCTTTTTTCGCGTCATTTCCACCAGCCCGAGGGAAGTCATCCCGACAACGGTTGTTCTGGCACCATCCGCCTCCCGGAAATGGTCGCGCAGCAGATCGACAAGTTCCTTCCGGCTGTCCTGCGAGGTCATGTCGATGAAATCCACAACGATGATTCCACCCAGATTGCGCAGCCGTATCTGTCGAATCAGCACATCGACGGCTTCCCGGTTCACAAGTTCGGCCGTTGCCTGAAAATCGGTCTTGCCGGTATATTTGCCGGAGTTCACATCCACAACGGTCATGGCCTCTGTATAGTCGAACATCAGCCAACCGCCGGACTTCAGCCAGACTTTCCGGGACAGTGCCCGTTCGAGGTCGGATTCAACCCCATGCAGGGCAAAAAGTCCGAACTCCCCGGCATAATGCCGGACCTTCAGCGCCCAGGTGGGATCCACCGCGACAAAAGCAGCGCGCAGCCTTTCATACCAGTCCGCTTGATTCACGGTGATCCGGTTGGTGCCGGCATTCCGGAATTCCCGGACAATCCTGTCATAGAGACCGTTTTCCGCATGCAGCAGACGGGGAACGGATCCCCTTCGTTCAGCCGATTCTATGGAAGCCCGTACGGCGTCCAGTCTGCGGATTTCGGCAGCTATCTGCTCAATCGGCGTGCTTTCCGCAGCCGTTCGGATGACAACGCCTGCCGTCGGCGGGAGATTATCCAGGGCAAGCGCCAGGAATGCCTCTCTTTTTTCCGGTTCACGGATGCGTTTGGAGACTCCGACGGCACGGCAGCCGGGCAGCAGCATGGCGGAGTGGCCGGGAAGCGTCCAGCGTGTCGTCAGCCTGGGGCCCTTGTCACCGGCGGCTTCCCGGGCGATTTGCACCGTCAGCTCCTGACCGGCCTTCACCAGATTTTCGATGCGGGGGACATTTCCCTTCATCAGAACCGGGTCCCCATTTGCATCATAGCAAAGGGCATGCGCATCCCGGGCATGGAGATACCCGGCATACGGCAGACCGATTTCAACAAAGGCCGCCTGCATGCCAGGCAGCACCTGCGTCACCTTGCCGCGGTATATGCTGCCCATTTGTCCGTGGGCTGCGTCGCGTTCCGTGAAATATCCGACGGTCTCGCCGTCTTCCAGCACCGCAAGCCGGATGGCGTCGTCTCCGACATCCAGCAATATGTCCTGCGTCATTCATTCACTCCCATGCGGTTTCAGGATACGGGCACGCCACAGGCGCGCGGATCTGTCGGTTCAACCCATTCATTGTCCATGGACGCATACAGTTCCTCGCGATGCATGGCTCGAATCTGAAAGGTTCTTGACACAAGATGCTGCCAGGCCTCCATGAACAGGTCGGGACGCAGATTGTCGTTGGCACCGGCACTCAGAAAGGCTTCAAGCAGCCATTCTCCGTCGACTTTCGCAACAGCTGCACTGAAGACAAGCGGGCGCACATTGACTTCGTGCAGACCCTTCTTGCCTTTCTTCATCACAGGAACAGACTCCGCGTCGATCAGCCTCTGCAGCAGATCCTGCATCTCATCCGCCGAGATCTGCCGCTCGGAACGAAAAAGGACCCAATACCGCGCCGCACCGATGCGGAGCATGATATTCTCATTGGTGGCCACGGGCACAGCCGCCAGAATCTTCATTCCCTGCGGGAGGGATCGATTCATCGTCTGCAGGAAGAGGTCCGGCGCGACCTCGCGCTCCAGCTCCACATCTGCGTATTCGGATCCGCTTGTGAGGCCCATGGCCATCGGCAGCCCGAATACAAGCTTCATCCGTGGATTGAAGCCCTGGCTGTGCGCAACCGGCAGCCCGGACCGCCGCAGGGTTCGTTCAAAAAGCCGCAGCATGTCCAGATGGGCGATGTATTTCAGGGTGGCGTCCCGGCTGAACCGGAAACGGATGCCAAATGACACGGTCATGCCTCCTCAATGGGGTGTCTGTGTCCCAGCGCATTCAGCGCGGTGTCTTCGGGCAGATGCCTGCGCCGTAGGATGCGGCGCCGCATCCCATGCAGCCATTGGCGCAATTCCGGGTCAGTTCGGCCTGTGTCGCCTTCTCCAGCTCGCTTGTCAGAAAGGCCCGGGTGACACCCATATCAATGTGGTCCCACGGCAGCACTTCTTCCACGGGACGACGGCGGTTCGCATAAAACGCCGGATCGAGCCCGTTGTCCGCCATCGCCTTCATCCAGACACTGTACCGGAAGTGTTCCCGCCAGCTGTCGAATCGGCATCCCCCGCGCCAGGCATCCAGAATCACCTTGCCCAGCCGCCTGTCCCCCCGAGCAAGCACGGCTTCGAGAAAACTAGTCTCATTGTCGTGCCAGCTGAGTTCCACGCGACGTGAAATCTGACGGAGCTTTTCGCGCAGGAATTGCTGCTTCTGCTGCATCTGGGCCATGGTGTCCTGCGGTTCCCACTGGAACGGCGTGAACGGTTTCGGTACGAAGGTGGCTGCACTCAACGAGATCTTCATCCCCCGGAACACGCTTCCGTCCGCCATGCCCCGGCAGGTGTCCACCACGCGGAAGGCAAGATTTGCGATGGCTTCCACGTCCTCCATCGTTTCCGTCGGAAGTCCCAGCATGAAGTAAAGCTTCACGCTGCTCCATCCGCCCGCCACTGCCAGACAGACGGACTGAATGAGGTCCTCGTCCGTCACGCCCTTGTTGATGACATCGCGGAGCCGTTGGCTTCCTGCCTCAGGGGCGAAGGTAAGACCGCTCTTGCGTACCTTGGAAACACGCTCCATCAGGTTCAGGGAAAAATTGTCCACGCGCAGGGAGGGCAGCGCCAGGCTGACCTTCTGGTCGTCCGTCACCTTCAGCAGGGCATCCGTCAGTTCGGAAAGCCCGGAGTAGTCGCTGGTGCTGAGGGACATCAGGGAAACTTCCTCATACCCCGTTTGACAGATGGAACGGGTCGCGATTCCGGTGAGGTTTTTGACGGACCGCTCCCTGACCGGACGGTAAATGATGCCGGCCTGGCAGAAGCGGCAGCCCCGGATGCAGCCGCGGAACAGCTCGAGCATGATGCGGTCATGCACGGTCTGGGTAAACGGAACAATAATGTTCTCCGGAAACGGTACGGCATCCAGGTCCTTCACAATGCGGCGGCGAATGGACGCCGGTGCACAAGCACGATTCGGAACAATGGAAAGCAGTGTTCCGTCTTCCTGGTGGCTTGGGGCATAGAAGGAAGGGACATAGACGCCTTCAATGGCGCAGACGCTTTCCAGATAGGCTTCACGCGATGCGCCGCTCTTCTTCCAGGCGACATGGGCATCCACCAGTTCGCCGATCACTTCTTCCCCTTCGCCGATGACGAAGAGATCGATGAAATCGGCCAGCGGTTCGGGATTGACGGCACAGGGTCCTCCCGCCATGACAAACGGATCGGAATCGCCGCGTTCGGAGGAAAGCACCGGAATGCCGCCCATGTCCAGCATGTCGAGGATGTTTGTATAGCTCATTTCATACTGCAGGGTGAAGCCGACCAGGTCGAATTCCCGCAAAGGCGTGCATGTTTCCAGAGAGAACAGCGGGATGTTCTCGGCACGCATCTTTTCCGCCATGTCCGTCCAGGGAGCGAAGACCCGCTCGCAGTAGGTATCTTCCCGCAGATTCAGGACGTGGTAAAGAATCTTCATGCCCAGATGGGACATGCCGACCTCATAGGTGTCCGGAAAGCAGAATGCGTAACGCACCTGTACCGCCTCCGGATCCTTGCGGACCATATTGAGTTCATTACCGGTATAACGGGCAGGCTTTTCCACGGACAACAGCATTGCGTCATCCAATTCTATCTTCATCAAACAATCGGGATGCCATGCGGCATCCCGTCCTCCATTTTCATCACTGGGCCATCAACCATGATACCCGATTTTCCGGGAAATGACAAGGTTGTGCGGCACTATGACATCAATGCCAGCGTTGCCAGCCAGATGATCAGGATATGGACAGGGTAGAACGCATAAAACACATGCTTCCATTTCCCGGGCTTCGGCTCCGGGAGATTCATCCACATCAGGGGAATCGCCGCCACGCAGAGCAGCTGGACAGGATGCATATGCGCCCATTTGACGAATGCAAGGGTAAGTGCAAACAGGGAACCCATCAGCAGAAAACGGGGAAGCGCCTGCTTCGCGATTGGAATGGAAGGACGCGCTTCCCGACCTTCTCCGACAGGAAGCAGGTGCGCCCATCTGTCGAATACAGAAAAGAGCAGGACACATGCCACCCCGTAAAACCCATAATCCGTTTTGATGAATTCGGCAAACCATGCCAGTCCCAGCGCTCCCGCCCAGGCAGTTGCCTGCAGGGTCCAATGGCGCGCACGCGTCATCTCGATCAGACGGAGACCAAGAAGCGCGAGCAGGAACGTGAACAGGACATTCGTCCCTTTCAGGAAGGAAACGGGGTCCGACAGGGATGCGCCATGGAACAGCAACGCAAAGGGGATTTGTGATAGAACCGCCCATCCGGCCATTCGGCCCATATACCGCCAAGGGCTGCGCGTGCGGCGATGACCGACCGCCAGGTAGCAGGCGAAAAGCGGGAACGCGATCCGTCCGATTACCCGAAGCCAAAGCATGCCTGGAAAAAATGCATACCCGATGTGGTCGATGAGCATGGTCAGGCAGGCGATGAGCTTCAGCATCCCGGCTTGTTTTTCGCCTCGAATTCCTTCATGAAGGCGACCAATGCCTCCACACCCGCAAGCGGCATCGCATTGTAAATGCTGGCCCGCATGCCGCCCATGGTGCGATATCCCTTCAAATTGGCCATTCCGAGTGCATCGGCCTCTTTGGCAAACTTCTTGTCCAGGTCCTCGCTGCCGGTTGCGAAAGTGACATTCATGAGGGAACGGTCCTTTTTCTCCACCAGGCCCTTGTACAGGGTTGAGGAATCGATGGCCGCGTACAGCAGCGCGGCTTTTTCCTCGTTGGCCTTCTGAATGGCCGGAATCCCCCCCTGGGCCTTGATCCATTCAAAAACCAGTCCGCACAGGTAGATGCTGTAGCAGGGCGGTGTGTTGTACAGCGAGCTGTTGTCCGCATGGATGGCGTACTGGAGCATCGTGGGCACCCAGGGTTCCGTCTTGCGGATCAGATCGTCCCGGATGATGACGACCGTCACGCCGGCGGGACCCATGTTCTTCTGCGCACCCGCATAGATGATGCCGAACTTCGACACGTCATAGGCCTCGGACAGGATGTTCGAGGACATGTCCGCCACAACCGGCACCTTGCCGGTGTCCGGAATGTCGCAGCCGCGGATGCGTGTGCCGCACACGGTATTGTTGGTGGTCATGTGGAAATAATCCGCTTCCGGGGAGAGCATGGACACATCCACTTCGGGAATGGCACGGAATCCGTTTGCCTTGCCGGAAGCGACCGGCTGCACGGAGATGTACTTCTTGGCTTCCTGAAATGCCTTCTCGGACCAGTTTCCCGTGATCCAGAAATCGGCCTTGCCGGAATTCTTCAGGTTGAGCGGAATCATGGAGAACTGCAGGTGCGCGCCTCCCTGAAGAAACAGGACCTTGTAGTTTTCCGGAATGCCCATAATCTCGCGCAGGTTCGCTTCGGCCTTGTTCTGAATGTCTTCGTACCATTTCGAACGGTGGCTCATCTCCATGACGGACATGCCCGAACCCTTGTAATCAAGCATTTCGGATGCCGCCTGATGGAGGACGGGTTCCGGAAGGATGCCGGGACCTGCTGAGAAATTGAATGACCTGGCCATATTGTCCTCTCCATTCCCGGTGCTGCAGGAAAGGCATGGATGCCTTCGCTGCAGACGCCTGTGACGCCGTTCGCCGTTTCCAGCCGCAGGCTGTTTTTTGTGGATATTTTAACACAGTTGGATGAACCTGTCCAATGCGCGGGAAATGAGATCGTTCAGCCTCCCAGACGGATGCAGGACTTGCGGACAACCAGTTCGCCGGTGAACTCCGCCATCACGGCTGCCGCTTCTCCCTGCGACACCCGGATGACTTCCTTCGCCAATGCGGAAAGCATGCCGTCGAAATCCTCGCGGAATGTGGTGAGCGGCGGATCCGACGTGGCACTGCGCATGTGGTCGTCGATGCCGATGACGGATACATCCTCCGGAACACGATGGCCCGCCTCCCGAAGCGCCCGGATTGCGCCGAAGGCAATGGAGTCGTTGGCGCAGCAGATGGCGGTGGGCAATCTGACGCTGCGGTCCAGCATGGTTTTCATGGCATCGTACCCCGAGGCTTCCGAAAATCCGTTGTGACCCACCCAGGCCGGTTCCAGCAGCAGGCCGTTCCGACGGAGACCTTCCGCAAAGCCCTCGTATTTCTGCATGCCGCTGTATCGGAGGATGTCTCCGTTGATCAGTCCGATATCATGATGACCGAGTTCGACAAGGTAATCCACCGCGCGTGCAGACGTTTCACTGTCAAAATTGATGATGACGCGGTTTTCCGCCTTTGTTCCGTCCACACCGTAATCGAACAGCCCGACCACAAAGCCCTCCTCCACCAGTTCCTCGATGAAAGGCTCCCGGCTGTTCAGGCCGATGAAAATCCCGCCGTCGATGCGTTTCTGCTGATACAATTCCCTTACGGTGCGCGTGTTTTGCGCTTGCAGCAAATCCGGCACGACGCATGTCAGTATGTGATAACCCTGGGATGCGGCGTTTTCAATGATGGTGACGATGATGTACTCGGCCAGAAAATCCTCGGCGATGCGGCCGCGGGATATCCAGAAGAGTCCCAGTGTTTTGGTCGGTTTGCCCTTGAGCACCTGCGCGGAATGATTCGGTACATAACGGTACCGATCGATGACCGCCATCACTTTTTCATGTGTTTCCTGCGGCACATTCTTGTAACCGTTCACAACCCGGCTCACCGTGCTTCGGGACACGCCGGCCAGCCGTGCGATTTCAGTGCTGTTGATCTCCTTCTTCATCCGTCCGTCTTCCCCTCCGACCCTGTCTGTGGGCAGCGACGGTCCGATTCCGGCCTTCATCTGTTCACACGTGTCAGACACAATTGTATTGAAGTGCGGAACGGCTGTCAATTCAAGGGCGACCGGCCTGCAGGAAAGAGTTCACGCCTTGCCGACGGGTATTCGGCTGTGATACGCTTCATGGAGTTCCGGATGCATCCGGCGCCGAAGGAGGAACAACATGTACAAGGCTTCCGACAGACGGTATGTCGACATGAAATACAACCGCTGCGGCCGCAGCGGCCTGCTGCTGCCCATGATATCCCTCGGGCTGTGGCAGAACTTCGGCGGGGTCAACCAGTTCGAAAACAGCCGCGCCATGCTGCGCCGCGCATTTGACCTGGGCATCACCCACTTCGATCTGGCCAATAATTACGGGCCGCCCGCAGGCAGCGCCGAACTGACATTCGGACAGGTCCTGAAGGAAGACTTCAAGCCCTGGCGCGACGAGATGGTCATCTCCACGAAAGCGGGATATGACATGTGGCCGGGTCCTTACGGCAGCTGGGGTTCAAACAAATACCTGACGGCCAGCCTGGACCAGAGTCTGCAGCGCATGGGGCTGGACTATGTGGATATTTTCTATCATCACCGCCCGGACCCGGCCACCCCGCTGGAGGAAACCATGGGCGCCCTGGACCGCATGGTCCGTCAGGGAAAGGCTTTGTACGTCGGCATATCGAATTACAGACCCGCTGAAGCGGAACGCGCCATCGGCATGCTGCGAAGCCTCGGAACCCCCTGCCTGATCCACCAGCCCCGGTATTCGATGCTCGATCGCTGGGTGGAGGAAGGCCTGCTGGACCTGCTCGAAACGGAGGGTGTCGGTGCCATCGCCTTTTCCCCGCTGGGCAAGGGCATGCTGACGAATCGCTATCTGGATGGCATCCCTGCGGATTCACGCGCAGGAGGACCTTCCGTGTTTCTTCGCCCGGAAGATCTGACCGATGCCCTGCTGGAGAAGATCCGCAGACTCCATGACATCGCCGGAGTCCGTGGACAATCCCTGGCCCAGATGGCACTTGCCTGGGTACTGCATGAACCCCGCATCACCTCCGTTCTGATTGGGGCCTCCCGTGTCTCGCAGATTGAGGATTGTGTGGCGGCTCTCGTCAATCTGGCCTTTGATGAAGCGGAACTTGCCGAGATTGAAAGCATTCTGGCCTGAACTGCCGGAAAGAACCGGAACCCGGCTCCCATGACAAAAGGATAAAGCAGAAAAAACCCGCAAGCAGCCTGAAAACTGCTTGCGGGTTTTTTCGTCATGGCGGAAGGGAATTCACGACATCGGCTTTCCTCATCGCTCCCGAATCATGCCAAATGCAGTCCAGGGCCAGATGGCCGGCGGATCCGCCACGAAGCGCATGCGCTTCCCGGTTACCGGGTGATCGATTTCCATGACGGAACACCACAGGGCGATACCGGTGCCGGGTTCCGTATTGTTTCCATATCTCGCATCTCCGACAATGGGGTGTCCGATGCCGGCCAGCTGGACGCGTATCTGGTGTGGCCGGCCTGTCTGCAGCTTGACCCGCATCATGGACATCCCGTTCTGGTGGGCCAGGACTTCGTAGTCCAGCAAAGCTTCCTTGGCGCCCGGCGTGTTTTGGGAAACGCGGCTCACATTGCGGGTCCGATCGTCCTTCAGCAGAAAATCGCGGAGCCGGTCCGACGGCTGGGCCGGAACCCCATGGACCACGGCCCGGTAGATCTTGCCGGTTTCCTGGTCCCGTATCTGGGCGGACAGACGGGAAGCGGCCTTGGAAGTCTTCGCGAACACCATGACACCCCCGACCGGACGGTCCAGCCGATGAACGATGCCAAGGAACACATTCCCCGGTTTGTCGTACTTTTCCTTCAGCCAGGCCTTCAAGGCTTCCTGCAGATCGGGATCCCCGCTCTCGTCGGCCATGATGGGCATGTTGCGCGGTTTGACGACCACCAGCAGGTGATTGTCCTCATAGAGTACGTCTGGATTCATGATTTTCCCCCTTCAAGGGACGCACGGATGAAATCGGCGAACAACGGGTGCGGGCGGTTCGGCCGTGACTTGAATTCCGGGTGGAACTGGACGCCGACAAACCACGGATGATCCGGCAATTCGACGATTTCCACGAGCCGTTCGCTCGGGGAAAGACCGGTGATGTGCAGGCCGTTTGCCTGCAGCAGTTCCCGGTAGTGGTTGTTGAATTCATACCGATGGCGGTGACGCTCATAGATGAGTTCACTGCCGTAGACACTCCTGGAGACGGAACCGTCGGCCAGCCTGCAGGGATAAAGGCCAAGCCGCATGGTGCCGCCCATGTCCTCGATGTCCCGCTGCTCGGGCATCAGGTCGATGACGGGATGGGCACTGTTCTTGTCGAATTCGGTCGAATTGGCCCCCTCGAGATGCACGGCATTCCGGGCGAACTCAATGACCGCCATCTGCATGCCGAGACAGATTCCGAAAAACGGCACTTTGTTTTCACGCGCATATCGTACCGCTATGATTTTTCCCTCGATGCCGCGATCGCCAAACCCGCCAGGAACCAGAATGCCATCGACACCGCTCAGTTTTTCCGCGGCATTTTCCTGTGTGATGTCCTCGGAACTCACCCAGTCGATCTCCACCTCCGCGCCATTTGCGATTCCCCCGTGCCGGAGCGACTCCGCCACGCTGAGATAGGCATCGCGCAGTTCCACATACTTGCC
>JFJP01024703.1_pt1 | contig 11470 bp, 10 predicted proteins | sample 431651 | NCBI WGS metagenome assembly JFJP01 (sample SAMN02602958, study PRJNA72255) | Microbial mat metagenome, whole genome shotgun sequencing project. | biome: fresh water; feature: sink hole; material: water; isolation source: purple microbial (photo- and chemosynthetic) mats found in... | reverse complement strand
TGGATGATTAAGTCATGATAAAGAATACAATGAAGGCTGTTAGAACCTGATGAGTCGTCTGAAGGGCATTTCGAGGAAGAAAGTGACGAGGATGGCAGGCAGTAGACTGACGAAGAGGTCGGCCATCGAGTAGCAGAAGACGAGGAGAGGTTCGAAGTATTGGTTGATGTATGCAGAGGCGACTCCCCAGTCGATGTATATCAGGTGCAGCAGGTACAGCGATAGCGAGAAGTTCGAGAAGAAGCCCATGAACGTCCAGCCGTCTGAGAGCTTCTTGTCTCCCCGCACTTCGAGTCTGTAGACCACAGCAGCGACTGCAAGAGCGATGCACACTCTCGAGCTGATGGCGATGACCACCTGCACGACGCTGCTCCAGGAGTTCTTCGATCGAGCGAACAGCAGGAACCAGACGAAGAAACCGACGACTGTCGAGAGACAGAAGAGGACGACCACTGAAGTCTTCGTACAGTCCACCAGCTCTTCTTTCGTGACGCCCTCGTCTTCTTCAGCTGCTTCGTCCTGCACACCGTGGACTTGCAGCGGGTGGCCCCTGGAAGGCTGCAGTTCGTTCTTCTCGGCGAGGTCTTCTTTCATTTGGCCGAACCTCGCCTGCACTTCGTTCTCGATGTCTTTCGTGACGACAGACTGGATGAAATCTTTCGTCTTCGTAGCTTCCGCAGAAGCAGTCTGTGGAAGCCGAGCGTTGACGATCGAAATGCCCACGAAAGCTCCGATCAAATAGAAGGCAATCTTTCCCCAAGGCTTCGCTTGGTAGTAGTCCATGAACTGCTCGAAGCTGTCTGCAGAGGAGTACGGAGTGATCAGCGCCAAGTCATCGATGGCGAAGATGGCAACCGATCCGATGAATGAAGTGCAGACCGCTGTTATGGTGAAGAGACTCGCCACGAAGGTGCTGAGGTCGGCCAGAATGACTGCGATCGGAAGCAGCAGGAAGAGCTGCAGGTCAGTGTGCAGGTACCAGAGGCCGCTCATGCAGAACTGCGTGCCTTTCTCGATGTTGCCGATGAACGAGAAGGCCCAGTGGACAGTGGCCGGACAGTTCTCTGCGATCGAAGTCGACCACAGATACTCGAAAGGCCCAGAGAGCAGGCCAGGCACCACCTTGTAGTAGAAGATGATCGCTGCACACATCAGCGGTGCGAGTCTCAGTACTCTCCGGATGACTGCGGTGAAGAAGAACCAGCAGTAGAAGCCGACTCCCGAATTCGGTGTCTGTTGTTTGAGGTGTCTGATGGCTTGAAGGAGAGACATCGCATTGACTGCTCCGCTGACGAGGAAGAGCACGTCGTAGGCGATGAACGCGAAGTACGCGAGGTTGAGTCCGACGGACCCTTTCGCCCTCTCCACTCCGTCCTTGTCGTCGTTGTTGATGCCGATCTTCAGTCTGGCGAGGTACTCGTTCGAGTAGAGGATGAGAAACCCGGCAGAGAACTTCAGGAAGTTGAGGCTGTGAGCTTCGATCCTTCTGCCGCGGTAGACGTGACGTGCAGTGCTCGTCACATCGAAGCTGTCGATCATGTCTCGGAGCAGTCCTTGAGACCTTTCCTGCAAGAAAGCGTCAGACTTCGAGGCCTCCTCTTCTGGCCTGTGGTAGACGTCTGCCTTGTCTGCTCGGTCTTTGCGGGTCGCCTTGAAGACCGCTGCGATGGGCAGGAGAAGTGAGAGCAGTCCGATGGCTCCACAGACCCAGCAGAAGAGATGGCCTTGGGAGTCAACTTTGTGGTCGGTGGTGACCATCGTGGCGTGCGTGGTGAAGTCGAGAGGCAAGTAGTCGGTGCCGTTGGCTAGATGCTGCAGGTAGTGTTTGTTGATGACGTCTTGTGCGATGAGCAGGTTGGTGGCAGTGAGGTCGCACTCTTTCGGCACGCAGATGCCGTAGTTGACTTTGTCTCGGAGGTCTTGTCTTATTGGCCGGATGAGGTAGTAGGAGAGGTTGCCTGCTTCGAGACAGCTTTGGTAGTAGCCAACGTCGTTGAACATCTTGCCGGAGTTCGAGATGACCGAGACGACTTCTTCGGTGAAGTTCTGATTCTTGACGTGGTCGATGATCTTGAGCAGCTCGGCGAGACAGGCGGCGGTGCTGTCCACGGGCTGCAGGTCGTGCAGGTGCTGCATGAACTCGATCGGCAGCGTGGTGACCGCAGCGGCCAGCAGCGCGAGCAGCGAGCAGATCGCAGGTCTGTAGCTTTTGCCCATTTAATGCAATCTGGGGCCTGGCGATTTATTGGAACGTTCGACCAAATCTTGAATATCGATGAGGCTTTCCAGATACCTCCAATCCTTCACCAGCAGGAGCTCGGGCCTTGCTCGCGCGATCTCGGGCAGAAGCGGCAGAGTGCTCTCGCGCAAAACCGCGCTGACCGCAGGCGCAGGCCTGCTGATGGCTTCCTTCGTCGTGTCGAGGAGCGCGGCAGCCGAGTACTCCGAAGAGCTCTTCGAGAAGGAGGTCGGCGTCTCGGCGGACTTCCCCGAAGGCCAGCTCAGGCAGGTGCAGGTCGGGCCGGACAAAGACAACGACTTCATCCTCGTGGTCCGCGTGCAGGGCCAGCTCTACGCCCTCGGCGGCAAGTGCTCGCACTTCGGAGCGCCCCTCGCGACCGGCATGCTCTTCGACGACCTCGTCGTCTGTCCCTGGCACCTGGCCGCCTTCGACGTCAAGACTGGCTACGTCGAGAACGGACCCATGATCGACGGCATCCCCACCTTCGCAGTCACAGAAACAGACGGCAAAGTCGTAGTCAGGATTCCGAAAGACCTGAAGAACTCCAGGAAGAAAATCCAAACAGTCAAAAGAGACCCAGCGAACACGCAGCGGTTCGTCATCGTCGGCGGAGGAGTCGCAGGCGCGTCCGCAGCGGAGACCCTGCGACAGAGCGGCTTCACGGGCGAGATCCTCATCCTGAGCGCCGAAGACCACACGCCGTACGACCGGTCCGCGCTGACCAAAGCCATGCTGACCATCGAGCCAGGCATGATCGCGATCCGCTCCCCGCAGTACTACGAAGAGATCGGCGTCCAGCTCAAGACCGGCACCACAGTCGTCGGCGTGGAGACCGCCACGAAAACCATCGAAACCAAGGCAGGCGAGAAAATCCACTACGACAAGCTGCTGATCGCCACGGGATCCGGGTCGAACAAGCTCTGCGTCCCGGGCAGCCAGCTGGCCAACATCCACACCGTGCGAGACTTCTCAGACGTCTACAGGATCCGCGAAGCAGTCAAGAAAGCCAAGCACGTGGTCATCGTCGGCGGAGGACTCATCGGCACCGAGACCGCGAGCAACCTCAAGCTCGACCTCAAGGAAAACGTGCACATCACGCTCGTCACTCGAGGCGCGCCCCTCCAGGCCCACTTCGGACCAGAAGTCGGCAAGGTGCTCGAGTCGCTCGCCACCCAAAACGGCGTCCAAGTCGTCCACGGAAGCGTCCAGTCCTTCGAAGGTACCCCAGGCTGACCCAGGCGATGCAGCGGTCCAGAAGGTCACGCTGGCGGACGGCTCGGTCCTCCAGGCAGACCTGGTCATCACTTCGATCGGCGGCAAGCCGAACACCTGGTTCCTCAAAGACGTCAGCCTCGACAAAGACGGAGGCGTCAACGCAGACGTCTTCCTCCGCTCCAGCAACCAGCCAGACATCTTCGCGGCAGGCGACGTCGCCAGCTACCCCTACTACTACACGGCAGACCGCATCCGAGTCGAACACCTGAGCGAAGCCTTCGGACATGGCGCCTACGCCGCCTGGAACATGCTCGGCAAGATGGTCCCCTACAACGGCGTGCCGTTCTTCTGGTCGCGCCAGTGGAACAAGTCGATCGCGTGCGTCGGCGTCGCGAAGGACTGGGACAAAGTCGTCATCGATGGCCAGCCAGACAAGTTCGAGTTCGCAGCCTACTACTTCAAGGGCGGCAGGATCGTCGCAGCCTCCGGCATGATGCGCTCCAAAGACCTCATCACCCTCAACCACGCCATGCGCGTCGGCCTCAACATCACCGAAGACTTCCTCAACGGTACCACGCTGGACATCCAGCGCGTCAGGCAGGCCCTCGCCGAAAAAGCGCCTCGCTGCGACTGCAAGAGAGCCAAAGCCACCGAAGCCCCCTGCAGAGTTTAAACTCCCCCCCAATTAACTGTATTTGCATTCCATCAAATTAACTCCATGCTCGGAAAGAAGAAAGCCGCCAAGAAAGGCCTGCTGCTCAAACTCAAAGGCAAGCAACAGACCAAATCAGCGCTCTCTGCGCAGCCCAAGAAGAAGCTCGTGCAGGAAACAGCCCAAGCAGACCCGGACCTCGAAGACCTGTACGAAAGCCTCACCCAGCATCCCAGACGACGACTCTTTCGACTCGGACGACGCCGACAAAGACGAGATGCCGCAGGTGCAGGAAGAAACCACCGACGAGACGCGCCTGCGAATGGCCCGAGCCATCATCGCAGAAGCGAAGCTGCTCCGCAAGCGGACGGCCCTCGAAGAAGCAGACGAGCCAGACGACGCCGAGACCGAAGAAGTCACCGGCATCCTGCAGCACGGCCTGGTAGCCCCTCCTCACGCAGCTCGTCCGCCGCAAGATGAAGTTCGAGGCGCTCCTGCCCCAGATCCGCCGAGAAGACGCCGCACGAGGCTTCGACCGGGTCGAGCTCAAAGGGCACAAGCGGCCGATCACCTGCTGCAAGTTCGTGCCGCTGCAGCCGCTGCTCGTCTCGGCCGCGAAAGACGGAAGCATTATCTGCTGTAGGTGCGGCTGACCAGGGGACTACTCGGACCTGGCCGCGGTCAAGAAGTCCATCCTGAGCCACGGCTTCCCCAAAGACGAGAACGGCCACAAAGACGAAGTGCTCTGCATGGACGTCTCTTTCGACGGCAGGTTCCTGGTGACCGGCTCCAGAGACAAGAAGCTCAAGGTCTGGAGTCTCCAGTCCGCCTCGCACTTCGGAGACCTCAGCGGCCACGAAGGCGCAGTCCTGGTAGCCCGGCCTCACCCAGAGCGTCTGCTTCAAGTTCAACTCGTACGAGTGCTGCTCGGTCTCCGAAGACAAGACCATGAAGGTTTGGGACGCGTCGCAGAAAGGCTTCATGGAGAACTTCTTCGGCCACAAACAGCCCGGCCACCAGATCGTCCCGCTGACCGACGAGTACGTGGTCAGCGCAGGCTTCGACAAGCGAGCGATCGTCTGGAAAATCCCGCAGCAGAACCAGCTGCAGTTCAAAGACCGTGACTACTCGCTGGACTGCATCTGCGCAGTCGACCAGAAACACTTCGTCACGGGTTCGCAAGACGGGTACCGGTCTCTCACGCAGCGAAGTCGCGCTCTACTCCACGGACAAGGTCAAGCCCGTCGCCTCAGTCAAGCTCGCCCACGAGAACGGCTGGGTCGGGGCGGTGGCCAGCGTCTACAACTCGGACCTGCTGGTCAGCGGCGCGCTCGACGACAGCCTCAACTTCTACGAGGTGAACCCGCAGAAGCCCTCGCTCGACAAGCGCTTCTCGGTGCACTGCGTAGACTCGGCTGAGACAGGAAGGCGTCGTGGCCGACATCCAGCTCGACCGAGACGCGCGCCTCATGGCCGTGGTCACCGGCGGCGAGCAGCGCCTGGGCCGCTGGGTCTGCAAAAGGCTCAAAAGCCACATAAAGCTGTTCTCGCTTAAGTAGGGGGGTCGACCAGCACTCGCAAGACTCTAATTAATGCTTCATCGGTACTTCGCTGCTCGGCTCGCGAGGCGTCTAGGTCCAGAGCCAGGGGTGGCTCAGAGCTTCCCGTGCAGAGATGCGCTTGTCGATCTCGTACTGCAGCATCGGCGCCAAGAAGTTCTTCACCTCGAGCGCGTCTTTGGGGTCGAAGTCGTACTCCTTGACCAGGATCTCGTCCATCTGGTAGTCCTCGGGGATGCTCGTGTGGCGCAGGCGGCCGTCTTTGTTGAAGAGCTCGCGCGCGTACTTGCCTTCGAGCGCGACCTTCTTGGGCAGCTTGCCGAGCGTCGAGATGAAGAGCGCCATGTGCAGCTCGTCGCGCGGCTCTTCGCGGTCGGACTGCGGGCGGAAGAGGTAGTCGCCGGTGAGCAGCTCGAAGACCATGCAGGCCAGCGACCAGATGTCTGTGTTCGCGTCGTACTTGGCTCCGAGGATCGCTTCGGGGGAGCGGTACTCGCGGGTTTGGATGTTGTCCGTGAAGTGCTTGAAGGTCCAGCAGGCGTTGCCGAAGTCGACGATCTTTATCTTGATGTCTTCGTTCAGCACGATCTTCACTTTGTCTTTCCAGTAGAACACGTACTCCCCGGACTCCTGCGACTTCCGGCCGCTCGGTCCCGAGGAAGACTCCGAGCTGGCCTCGCTCGTCTGGTCTTCTTCCCGGCTGAAGTCGCCCTCCACCTGGTGTTCGGCCGAGCAGTCCGGTTTGTGCGGCTGAGGCGTCTCGATGATTTCTACGGACTCCTGCATCTTCTCGGCGTCGGAGCAGGGCTCGGGCAAGGGCGCAGGGTCCAGCTCGTTCACGATTTGGCCCGGGTTCTTCTCTTGGTCCATCATGGCGTTCGAGTCTTCGGTGAAGTCCGCAGTGTGGTGAGGAAGCAGCTCTTCCTGGAACTCTGAGTTGGTCGCTGGCTGGGTCGACTCGGTCGGTTCTTCCTTCTTCTTGAAGTTCGGCTGGAAGCTGCTGGCCGTCTCCGTCGCTTCTGTTTGGGGCAGAGAAGACTTGGGAGGCGCGCTTTTGACCGACTCGTTCTCCGAGGACTCGGAGAAGCCCAGGTTCGGAGATTCGGGGGGGAGGGTTTTCTGCGCGTCGCTCTTGTCGGCCTGCGAGGCTTTCTTCTTCTTCTTTTTCTTCTTGTTCTTGCTGCTCTGCGAGACGTTCTTCAGGAACTTCATGGACAGCGGCTTCTTCTGGATGAGCTTGAGCTCGTGGATGAACTGCTCCATGTTCTCTGCAGGCAGGTCGACCATGACGTTCTCGGGCTTCAGGTCCGTGTGGATCACTTGACCCATCCTGTGCATGAAGTCGAGGCCGATGAGTAACTGGATGGTGATCTTCTTGACGATCTTGATAGGAATTCCTGAGTCGTATTTCTTCTCGAAGAACCTGATGATGTCGAGGAGGTTCGGCCCCATGATTTGGAAGGTAGAGCAGGCGTGCTTTCCGTGCATTCCGAAGTGCGGGAAGTTGTTGATGATTTCGATGCAGAAGGTGTCATCTTCGGCCAGGTTCATTCCTTTCAGCTGGAGCTCTTTTCGCATGTCTTCCCACTCCTGCTTCTTCTTTGCCTCTCGTAACGCCTTTAGAATCTTTATCTCGTCTGCTGCAGACTCGCTGTAGCTCTCCTTGCTCTTTTGAATCTTCATAGCGACGTACTTGAAGTGCGAATTCGAGTCAGGCTGGCCGAAATGCTTGTCTTCTGCTAGCCACACGGTTGAAAAGTGACCCCAGCCGAGCTTCTGCAGGGCGACGTATCTTCCGTTCATGAAGTTTTCGTTCAGGTAGACTGGATGGTAGCCTTCAGGCTTGTAATCTTCGTAGTCTTCGCAGTCTGACTCGTACTCGTCGTCTTGTTGCGGCTGATCTTCTTGGTCATCGGAGTTCGACATTAATTTAGTCTGAATTTTCGCGCTTGGTCGAAGGATAAGATGGTCTAATCGTCTACCTTACCAAGATCAAGTGCCTCGAGCCTCGATTAAATCGTGACTCACCCCTCAGAGGCTTTGAAATCAAAGAAAAGCTGATTTTCACCGGGTGTCCAAGTATCAATTTTTGTTGTTCGGGGTCTGGGGTCTGGGGTTTGGGGTTGAAGTTGAGGTTCAAGTCACTGAACTTTGTATCTTTGAATTTTCCTTTTTGTTTTAGTTGTTTGAGGGCTGCTTGGAAGTGTTAGGTACCGAGTTTTCAAGTTTCGCGTTTATACCGGTTATCTTACGGTTGAGTTTGCGCGAACCTGGAGCCGGCTGGTGTGGGTGGATTGCACCGCCATGTGGGCTAAAAAGGAGTCGGCAACTCTTCAATTATTAATTCTGCATCGACTCTATCATTTAGGAAATATAGATGAACGACGAGAACCAGGGGAAATTGAACATGATCTGCGAGGCTTACCGCTCGCAGTATGAGAACGTCGGGGAGTCAGCGAAGCTTGCTGCGGAAAAGTTCATCGACGAGTTCACGAGACAGGAGTACTTCGTCAGCTGGAGCGTGAACATTATCTGTGCAGAACAGCTGCCGTTCGAAGTGCGCAAAGCAGCCGCCATCATGCTGGACAAGAAGCTGCTCAGTCTCACCAGCGTGAAAGACCTGTCACAAGAAGAGGCCTTTTCTTTCGCCGAGTCGATCATCAAAGGCCTTTGCGACGAAATCGTGCACACGGAATTAAAGAAGTTCCTAAAGCAGGCGCTCCAATCCATCTGCTACACGCACCTCGAAAAGAGTAGCTTCTAATCACCAGACACCAACCCCATGTGGGCGCAGTTCGTGCCGCTGATCTGGGAGTCAATAAGAAGCCAGAAAGTCGGATTTATCCATGGAGGACTGCTCGCTCTGTCCAGCTTCGTCTCTTCGTGCCACATCAGCCAAGAGCCGGCAGAGTCGTCGGCAGACGGCTTCCTGTCGAAAGTGATCGAGCTGGGCTCGCACCTGTTGAAGGAGTACACAGCGGGAGAGCAGTCGAGGTCGAGCCAGGTGATGTGGGAGGTGCTGCAAGCCTACTTCCAGCTGGTCAAGGACGTCTACCAGATGTGCGTGAAGAAGGAGAAGCGCGACTGGATGACTTACTGTTTGAGCAACCAGGAGCTGCAGCACCTGCTGATGACTTTCCTGACGATCGACAACGCAGAGAACAGCTTCGGACCAGCCGCGATCCACTTCGCGCACCCGAACTCGATGGTCACCAGCCACATGAACGCCATCCGCAGCCTGATCCTCGAGGCGAACTCGATCGTGACGATGAACCAGTACTACAAACAGAGCCTTTCGAAAGACCGAGGCCAGGCCATCCAGAAGTACAAAGAAGTCTTCAACTTGTTCGGCCAGGTCGCCTGTCAAAGCCTCTGCAGCACCGCGAGCCACACTCTGAGCATCCACGACATCGCTGGAGTCTCCGCGGCCGTCGCTGAGTCGCTGGTCTTCCAGCTCAAGTTCGTCTCGAACATCTGCACCAAGGACGGCTGGTTCTACCGGCTCTTCCTGGACTACTCCGACAGGCTCTTCAAGATGGTCATCATACCGCTCGCCAGAATCTCTCCTTCGGAGCGAGAGAAGCTCGAGACAGACCCGCAGGAATTCGTCTCCTACACCTTGGACCTCTGCGGAACTCATAGATCGCAGACGCCGAAGTCTGAAGCGATCAGTCTGATGGAGTCGATAGTGGAGAACGTAGATGGAGGGTTGTCGAAGTGCTTCAACATCTTGTTCGGCATGCTTTCCGAAGTCGTCATGGAGTCGCCACACCAGGTTCTCAAAGAGCTGCAGACTGTCGACAAACTGAAGGAGCTATCCACCGAAGACTTCGTCGACATCGCGCTGCTGCTGCTGTCAGACATCAGCTACACAATAGCCAACAGAGATGACCAGATCGGCCAGCTGAAAGGCTTCACGATTGGCCACTTCGAGAAGATCCTCAGCTTCAACACGCTTCTGCTGCAGTCGAGAGTGCTGATCTTCTTCTCGCAGTACTCCGAGTACATCTTCCAAGATACGAACGACACGAGGTACCTCAAACTTCTGATGGACTACATCGCGAATCTGCTGCTGGGTGAAAAGATATCCGAAGTCGTAATCGAAGTGTGAAGAAGCTCAGAATTCAAGCTATCGAAGCTCTCAACTGCATCTTCAGAGAAGACCTGCACGGCACCACAGACAAGCTGATCAAGTCCATTTCGGACAAAGTGCCGCTGCTCTTGAAAGGCATCGTCGAAAACCTCTGGCACCTCGAGCAAGATTCTTTCTTCGTCACTTTGGAGAGCGTCCTTCAGTACGATAGGTTCACATAGAAACTTCACCGCAGAGATGTGCGAAACCAATCCGATGGTTATCACCGATGTGCTGAGGGTACTCGTCAACCTGCTCGACAGGAGGAGCCAAACCGTCTCAGTCGAAGGCGACGCTTTCTCTTTCCGATGCATCAGCATGATAGACTTCTTGGTAGATAAGACGATGACCTTCTTCGAACGAGGCAACTTCGGAGATAGCTTCGAAGCAGAGATTGCACCGATGCTAAAAAAGCTGAAGCTGAAGCAGGTCTTGCCACTCGACGACGAAATAATCGAGCTGTTGACGAAGTTCGTGATAGCGAGGAAGAGTAGCAGATCGTTGAACAGAACTGTCACCGATAACTTTAGAGGCTTGCATCGACACAATAACTTTCAAAGCGCTCAACAACGATTCTCCACTGACAGTCATCAGGTGCATCAACGTGTTCCTGTACTTCGGGAAGAACCTGCTGATCAACCACATTGATGCCATCGAAACAATCGTGCAGTTCATCAACTCCATCGACATAGCGACAGACAATGAGCGATACTACGCACTTCACAGTATCATCGAGGTACAATCCGATCACTATTAGAACACCTCGACATTCATCTCTTTAGAACTCCTCAACAAGTGTCTGGAACTGGCCGTCTCAGGAAGCCTCTTCAAAGAGATAACTGCCACCAACGGCGAAAACAGACATAACGTCCCCAAACTCGGCATCATTCTTTGCGGCTTCATCTTCAAACCTGCAGAAACTGTGAACTTCCTCGAGTCGAAAGGCATGCTCGACCAGATCATCAAGTCCTTCATCACGAACTCTTCACAACACAACTCGTCCGAGTACAACAAGAAGGTCGGTCACTTTAACTTCAGCTGCTCTTTCTTGGTTTTTCGAGCCTCCTCAGATTGAACCCTAAACCCAGCTCGATCATGCACAGCCAAGTGAGGGTCATTAACATGCTCGTGAAGATTCTCATCCCCCTGCTGGACTTCACCGAGAAGCGCAAAACCCCTCTCAACAGGAATAGCTGGGAAGACGATGACGATGAAGATGAAGATGATGACGACGACGATGATGATGATGATGATGGCAACATCGACGACGACGAAGAGTACAAGAACTTCTACCGAAAAAACGTAATGAACGTATTGATGTAGGTGCACACCTTCTTGAAGACTTACCACTCCATCATCACTCAGACCGACTGCTTCGACGAACTGAGGAACTTGCTGAGACATCTGAACAACGGCAACAACATCGGAAGACTGATCACCGAACTGATAAAAAGACTTGAGCAAAACTGTGCATCGGTGTTCAAAGATGTCATCCACAGCAAACAGCTAGAAGTGGATGGTCTGAAGGTTGTCCGCAAGGTTTACAGGATCAAAAGGATGGCTCCCCAATAACCTTCCTCGCTGATGCTTCCTTGGCTTTATTTAAAGAGTCTATAGATTAACTGTTCTTTGAGACCAGAGCTTCCAACTAATTTGGGGTTTGGGGTTTG
>JFJP01040312.1_pt1 | contig 11471 bp, 3 predicted proteins | sample 431651 | NCBI WGS metagenome assembly JFJP01 (sample SAMN02602958, study PRJNA72255) | Microbial mat metagenome, whole genome shotgun sequencing project. | biome: fresh water; feature: sink hole; material: water; isolation source: purple microbial (photo- and chemosynthetic) mats found in... | reverse complement strand
GTATTTGTTCCTTTTCCACCATCGGTTAAATTGGTAACTGTAACAATTTGTTGTGAAGCATTTTTTTCCAATGCCAGATCAGGAATGTCTGCCATTGTAACTTTAGCAGCAACAGAAGCCTTGTGTGCTTTATCGCCAACTCTGAAATCATCAAAAAAGAAACTACCCTTTAATAATGGAGAATCGCCTCCCGGATCGAAATTAATAAGAAGCGCTTTTATTCTCGAAATATCGACTTTTCTACCATCGCCCTGCAATTGGAAACTTGGGTCGGAATAATCGAAGAAATACTCAACAAATGATCCGGTAACTGTATATCTGATTGTTTTTGCTGTATTGTAATGATTATAGGCATCCCATAGAAAAATCAGCATATCCTTTGGCGGGCTATCCGTTTTCATGGTTATACTAATATATGGATTCTGTGAAAGATCTAATTCGGTAGGCAAACTAAACCAAAGACCTGCCCATTTATTATTGGTGCGTGTTTTATCAACCTGAATTTGCAAAGCGCCATCCTTCTCAGTGCATAAATGGGTATCCTCACCCGGATTGCCCCAGTTTGAAGGCCATTGCGAACCTAATATTCCATCATTAAATTCATCTTCCCACCCGGCAACCGGGCGCAACCGAATGTCAACATTAAAAGTATAAGTTGCAGATTCGTTGCCATTGTTGCCGGCATTTCCTCCATTGTCGGTAAGCGTTATTGTAATGGTTGTATTACCAATCTGACCGGGCAGGGAAGTAAATTTCAATTCGCCGGATGCTGATTCCGATAAATATTGAATGGATGGATCAGGAATTAAAGACTTGTTTGAACTCGTTGCCTTTATCGTAATTCCCTGTACTTTATCGTTGTCGCCATCAGTAATTCCAACCAGTTGCACTATTTGTTCAGGACTATCCTGTAAAATGGATAAATTGGCAAGCGCTTTCATAGCCGGAGGATTGTTTACCTCGTCATAAACATTCGCCTTAAACGACATGATGGTTGTATCAATTCCACCTGCAACAATTCCTCCATTATCCTGAACTTTAACCTTAATGTTTGCTGTTCCGGTTTTTCCAGAAGCCGGGTTAAGTTTCAGACTACCTGTGAAATCACCGGATTTATATTCGATTAAAGGATTTGGCACCAATTCGGGATTTGAACTGGTTGCTGTAATAGTAAAAGTTTGATTTGCGTTGGCATCACCATCGTCTAAGCCAGATATTTTGATTTCGGTTTGTTTCCCGTTTCTGATGTTCTTGTCTGTTATCTGATCAATTTTTGGGGCATGGTTTGGCTCAACGGTCACATTGAATGTAAAAACGTTGGCGTTTGCAGCATTACCTGAAACAGTAACCGTAATAACAGCCGTACCCGACTGGTTGGTAACAGGTGTGTATTCCAGTTTTCCGGAAGCACTGCCGGAAGTATAGGTAACTGTTGGATTTGGGATTAATGTTGTATTTGAACTGGTTGCCGTTACCGAAAGAGAAGTATTTCCGGTTGCACGATCTTTTATTCCCCAAAAAGGAATGGTTACTTTTGCGGCATTTACGCCATGAAACTGATCCTGAATTTTTGTTATTGCAGGCATCACCAGCGCCTGATCGCCTATTTTAATATCGTCGAAATGTACTGTTGAGTTACATCCAAGGGCTCCACCTGCATTAAAAACAAAGTTGAGTTTGGTAATCTTAGTTAAATCTACACCAGTAACATTTCTGAAATCGAAAGTGTAGGTCGCGTAACCATCGGAATTAACGATTGCCTGGTAGCCATCATTGGTTGGATAAGCATAATGAGCTTCTGTTGAAGTATCCCAGACTGAAAAGTTAAGATTAAAATCAATATCAGTTTTAACTTTCAGGCTAACAAACGGATTGGCTGAAATATTTACGGGCGAAAATGCATACTGAAAACTGTTCCATGTGGCAGTTTTGTTCGTCTCAATTTTTAATGCTGAACCAACATTGGTAAGTTTGTAATCGGCCTGGCCCGACCAGCCAGCGATATCACCATCATCGAAGTTTTCTGCCAAACCATTCTGGCCGTAGGAAAAATATCCAATAAAAATGGCTACGAGTGTAATAATTGATTTCTTCATCATTTTTTAGATTTTTGTTTTATAGTTTTCTGTATTTATGCACTTTGCCGAAGTTAGAAAAAAGCAAATATATTTTTAAAATAAAGAGGTCAATCATCAAATAATCAACCTCCATTTTAATAACAATAATTATATAGCATTAGAGACTTATTATCCGACTGCGATATTATTTCTTGTTTCGCTGTTCAAACAGATGATGTAGATTTCGTTTATCAGTTGCGAAACATCAATTTAATCGCATTTTTTTAAGAATATTAAAGAAGGCTACCAAAAAGGTAGCCTTCTTTATAAATTAACCTGTTAATTCTTAATAAACTTCAAGGTATTTGATACATTATCTCCGGTAATTACCCGAAGAAAATATACGCCTGAACGAAGATCCTGAACGTTGATTGGACCACCGTCATAAAGACTGACTTGTTTCACCAATTGACCTGACATATTAACTACGGCAATAGATTGAATATTCAAAGAAGAAGCATTCTTCAATGAAATAGTAGTATTTGCAGGATTTGGATAAACTGTCAGATCGGAAGGATTATAAACGCGATTCAAACCAGTTGCTGCATCTCCAATTTTCAAATAATCGAAAGTAACATTCCCCTTATATTTTCCGGCAGCATCCCAGCCCGGATTGAAATTCAAATAAACCTTATCAATTTTGGTTGGATCGTACGTTGGAGCTAATTTACCGGTAAAGTCAAAGAAGTATTCGTTATAAGCGTTATCACCAGGTACGGTAACATTAATTGTAACATCGTTACCTCCAACTGATGATTGAACGAGGCCAACCGAGAAAGTAAGCGCTGCGTCGGCTTTCAGTTTTATTCTCACCAAAGGATTTGTTGTAAGATCGAGAAATGTGGTTTTGGTAAGATCCAATACTAAAGCAGAGAAACCATAAAGAGGTTGACCTCCCTCAATACCTGTATTTTTATCAACATTTACCTCCAGTTCTCCACCTGACTGATTCAATGTGAAAACTTTAGGTGTATCAGATGCATGTTCAGGTACCCATAATGGTGAAACGTTACTACCATCAAAATTGTCAACAAAGGTTGTTGTCGTTGGTAAAAATGCGAGCGGATCACCAACTTTTAGAAATCCGGCATAAGTGGTCAGCGCCCAGCAATCATTTGATTTTGTATTCCACCAGTATTCCGCAGGTTTTTTTACCGGAGTTGCATCTGCATTTAAAGCATCATCAGCATCAACATCATTCACTTTCATATCCAGTGTGATTCCTTTTCCTTCGTTCAATGCTTTCCAGACATCAATATTGAAATCGGGTCGTGCATCACCTGTTAGTGCAGCATAACCAATTGTATAGATTGCTTTAAATGTTTTAGAGCCAACTGCTGTATGATTGTCCATGAAAAGACTGGTTGAAAGAATGTCGTTTGTTCCTCCCCAGTTAATAGCTCCGGTTGCACCGGTAACCATCATTGCTGCATCAAACCCTGTACTTTTGAATGTAGCTTTGTATCCTCCAAACTCAATGTAGCGGGAGTACCATGCCTGTGGTAAAGTTGCAATATCAGGGGCATCAATTTTGAGATATGGCGCCCATGCAATTTCCACGGTTTCACTTCCGGAAACATCATCATCGGTGTATTGTAACAAAACATAGATATTGGCATCATCACAAATGGTTTTAAAAGAGCCGCTAAAGTCATCATCACCTTTATCAGAAGCAGGTAAACCCAATCGACTACCTGTGTCGCCAAGTTTATTTGTTGCTTCGTCTGGAATTTCAGCCCATACGGCATCAAAGTCGGCCCCTTGAGCATCAAAAGATGAAGTTTGAGGAGCAACAGCTTGTTTGCGGGTAGGTTCTTCCGCTGGTAATTGTGGCCACCAACCTGGGATTGGTGCGGTCCAGTTTTTTACATATTCAGCATCAGAACTGGTTACCTCAATCAATTCTCCAGATTTTAAAAATCCGGCATAAGTGGTCAGCGCCCAGCAATCGTTTGATTTTGTATTCCACCAGTATTCGGCAGGTTTTTTTACCGGTGTAGGATCGGTATTTAGCGCATCATCAGCATCAACATCATTCACTTTCATATCCAGTGTGATTCCTTTTCCTTCGTTCAATGTTTTCCAGACATCAATATTGAAATCAGGTCTTGCATCACCTGTTAGAGCAGCATAACCTATTGTATAAATTGCTTTAAAGGTTTTTGAACCAACTGCGGTGTGATTGTCCATGTACAGGCTGGTTGAAAGAATATCGTTTGTACCTCCCCAGTTTACAGCTCCGGTAGCGCCGGTAACCATCATGGCCGCATCGAAACCTGTATTCTTGAATGTAGCTTTATATCCTCCAAACTCTACATAGCGGGTGTACCAGGCTTGTGGTAAAGTGGCAAGGTCAGGAGCATCAATTTTGAGGTAAGGCGCCCATGCAATTTCCACTGTTTCACTTCCGGAAACATCATCATCGGTGTATTGTAATAAAACATAGATATTGGCATCATCACAAATGGTTTTAAAAGAGCCGCTAAAGTCAGCATCACCTTTATCAGAAGCAGGCAAACCCAATCTACTACCTGTATCACCCAATTTATTTGCTTCGCCTGGAATTTTAGCCCATACAGCATCAAAGTCAGCGCCCAGGGCATCAAATCCAGCTACCTGCGATGCAATGGCCTGTTTCCGGGTGGGTTCTTCTGCCGGTAATTGTGGCCACCAGCTTTGTATTGGGGCTGTCCAGTCCTTTACGTACTCTGCATCAGCAGAAACAGGCGCTGACGGGCTGACAAATCCAGCGTAAGTAGTTATGGCCCAGCAATCGTTTGATTTTGTATTCCACCAGTATTCCGCAGGTTTTTGAACAGGTGTTGCATCCGTATTTAGCGCATCGTCAGCATCTACATCATTCACTTTCATATCAAATGTAATTCCTTTTCCATCGTTCAGCGCCTGCCAGATATCAAGATTGAAATCAGGTCTTGCATCACCGGTGAGGGCAGAAAAACCAATGGTATAGATTGCTTTAAAGGTTTTTGAGCCAACAGCGGTGTGATTGTCCATGAAAAGACTGGCTGAAAGAATATCGTTTGTTCCTCCCCAGTTTACAGCTCCGGTTGCACCGGTAACCATCATGGCTGCATCGAACCCTGTTTTTTTGTATGTAGCTTTGTATCCTCCAAACTCAATGTAGCGGGCATACCATGCCTGTGGCAAAGTAGCAAGGTCCGGGGCATTTATTTTCAGATAAGGTGCCCATGCAATCTCTACGGTTTCATTTCCGGTTACATCATCATCGGTGTATTGTAACAAAACATAGATGTTGGCATCATCATAAGCAACTTTAAAAGAACCGCTAAAGTCAGCATCTCCCTTATCCGATGCTGGCAGACCCAAACGGCTACCTGTGTCACCCAATTTATTTCCATCTCCGGAAATCTTAGCCCATTCTGCATCGAAATCAGCAGCTTGAGCATCAAATGACGAAATCTGCGCCGCAACAGCTTGTTTTCTTAAAGGCACATCCGCGGGTAGTTTGGCCCACCAGCTTGGAATCGGGGCAGTCCATCCAGCTACAAAAGTAGAATCTCCTTCATCAGGAGCCTGTGCAAATAAACTGGTTATGCCTAATAGCACAACGAACAAAAAAGTAAATAAAGTTTTCATACGCATATTAATTTAAATTGTTAAAAAATAGTTTATTGATTTATTGTTTTTAATTAATTATTTGACATTGACGGTAACAGTATATTTATCACCTGCTGTGGTTCCCTTATAAAAAGTGTAGGTCAGTGGTTTCGAAAAATTATTTGCTGTTACACCATTGATTTGATTGACAGTACCAATTGTTACTTTACCAACAGAACCTTTCCATTTCGCTATCAATTTGGTAATATCAGTACCTTTTAGTACATCAACAGAAATTGTTTTTGCATTCACGTCAATCACTCCTGTAGGAGCAGGTACCAAACCTTCAAAGGTAAAAGTGGTAACCGGGTTGTCCAATACCGTTTTAATGGCATATTCAATTTCGGAATTATTCTGGGCAACAACTTTAACCGACTTCACTGTTTTGGCCAGATCGTAATTTCTCCGATCAGAATACGCCACATTGTTAATGAGAATCTTGCTTCCATAAGAAGACTGGAGTATCAAACGAACTGATGCCAGATTAGTGGCGTAATTAGAAGTGAGATTGATTTCTTTTTTTTCTTCGTCAATTACACCTGTTTCACCATTTCCACCTAATCCAAGAGCAAACTTTGTAATTGCCTTTTCGCCTGATGCAGGAAAGGTTGTAAATTTGACCGTATAAATCTTTTCATTTCCCTGGGCAGATTTAATGGTATAAATTACCGGTTGTGCAAAGTTATTCGAAGTTACCCCCGAAGTTTGTTCTACGCCACTCACAAAAACTTTTGAAAGTTCGGATTGCAGGCCATAAACAGCCACAAAATTGAAATCGGTGACAACATCAGGAACTGAGAACAGAATTTCATTGTTCGGAGCAAATTCCCCGTCAGTACTGTTAATATTGAAAACAGTAAATGAATTTCTGTTATCAACAACATTGACCTCAACGGTTTTTTCGATTCGGGAAAATTCTTTTCCAAAATTACCTGAGCTTGAAGCTACAAGTGTCAATTTGTATTTTCCGGCATTGTTATATTGTACAAGCAGCGAATCGGCCTTGTTAAAGTCAATGCCTTTTGCCCCCGGTTCTCCCCACACACGGCCATCTGTTCCGTCGAAAAGGGTCAGGAATTCACCTGAACCTGTCGGAATAATGTAAAAAGGGGTTCCGGCAGATGCATTCTGTTGCCCATCGCGTTGAAAAGTCAGCGTGAAATCAGGATCAACGGCAATCATTTCTTCTTCTATACAAGCTGTGAAAAACATCAACACAACAAATACTGCAATGATTTTATCTATAATTTTCATAACACTATTTTTTATTTGTTTCATAAGTAATTACCAACCTGGATTTTGTTTAAGAGCTCCCTTATTCGCATCTATTTCTGATTGTGGAATCGGGAAACAATAGTTCTTATCCTTATTAAAACGGTTGTTGAAAAGTTTAGCCAAATCCATTTCGAAATTTGGATCCCACATCCAACGGACTATATCGTTGTAGCGATGACCTTCAGTTGACAATTCCACTGCACGTTCGTGAACAATTGCTTTTGGTGTTAAAATATTTATGTCAGCCATACCTGCACGCGCCCTAACCTCATTTAGAGCTGCCAACCCGGATTTGTCAGCATCACGATCGACCAGCAGGCAAGCTTCTGCATACATCAGCAGTACATCAGCATACCTGATAACCCGAATGTTAACCGGATCACTGTTTGGCGAAGATTTACCCACAAACTGCGGATAGAAATACTTCTTTGGTCCAAGAGCCTGACTTGGGACCGGCCCCTGATAAAGCTTATTATTAAAGACAATTGATTTGGCATGAATTGAACTTTGGAATGGAACCATTCTTCCGGTTTCAATTCTCCAGTCGAGCAGATCGCCTTCCAGATAACAGGTTGCATAAGCACGCGGATCTCTGTCATAACCGGCAGGGGCACCTTCGGTTTCGTACTCGTACCACAGAGTTGGATCGATTTCAAGATTCCGGTATCCAAATGGCGACAAATAAGCATAATTCAAAGCACCTCCCCACTGCCAACCGGGCAACCAGCCACCGGCAGCACGATTATCATCGTTGTATTGGATTTCCCAAACCGACTCTTTGTTATTTTCAGCTTTATAGGATTTTGTGCCAACCGGAATATTCAGGAAAGAATAATTAGATAATAAAGCAGCCTGATAATCTTCTTTGGTCTGTGCATTTGGTTTAATCAGTTCGTAAACTTTACTATCTGTTACCCTTTTGAAAGCGGCTTTGGCTTTTTTAATATTGTCAGTGGCTTCAGTACTTCCACCTTTCCCAAAACGCAAATAGTAATGATAGTGCTTGTATAAAAGAGCTTTTCCAAGCGCTGCATTGGCAGTACCTTTGGTTAACCTGCCCGTTTCGGTAACCGGCCACAAATCAGGTAAATTATTGGAGGCAAAAGTTAAATCTTCCTCCAGTTTGTTCCAGAATTGTTCAGGTTTTCCATTTGTCATTCCAACCAACGGATTTACCGGCACATTGGTTTCATCATAATAGATTGGAGCATTGAACCAGGTAACCAAATAGAAATAATACATTCCACGCAAAGCCATTAATTGTGCTTTGTATTCGTTAAATGTGGATTCCTGGATGACATCTTTTAAACGATCAATATTGGCAAGTATATCCGATGTCCGGAATAATCCAATGTACAAAGTATTCCATACTGTTTGAAAATCGGAAGTATTAATAATCATCTGATCGAAACCTGATTTAGGATTCTCGAACCAAACATAAGGATCCAACTGATTCATCCGCAGCATGTAAAAATTACCAAACATTCCACCATGTGCAAAAGGTGTATATGCAGCATTTACTGCCAGTAAAAGATCGTTTTCTGTTTTAAAAAAGGAACCCACATCCAGACTATTTTTGTTTTCAGTTTCCAGAAAACTATCCGTGCAGGCGGAAAATACCATAGTCAAAATGAATATAAAAATTAGTTTTTTCATAATCGTAATTTCTTTTCGTGTTTCTAACTAAAACTGAATTTGTAAACCACCTGTAAATGAACGGGGCATGGAATAACCACCACTATCAGTTCCGGAATTCAAAGGATTAATTGACATAAATCCTTCGGGATCCCGCCCCTTATATGAAGTAAAACAAAAGAGATTTGAAGCATTGGCATAGATTCTGACATTTTGAATACCCATTTTCGCGCAGATATTTTTAGGAAGTGTATATCCAAATTGCATATCCTTTACGCGAAGGAAAGATCCATCTTCAATCCAAAATGTAGAAATCCGGTCGTTGACGTTTCTGTTGGAAGGATCGACCCGAACAAAACTTGTAGAAGTATTTTCGATTGTCCAGTGATTTTGAGCAAAATCATTTAGCTTATTGTGATCCATATCCTGACTGTTCATGCTCGACAAATTAGCCCGTTGAGCATTATATATGTCGAAATCGCTAACCCCGTACAGGAATATGTTGAAATCAAAGTTTTTGTACGAGCAATCAAATCCAAGTGAGAAATTTAAACTCGGAATTGTTTTACCAATAATTGTTTTATCCAAATCGGTTACATCTCCATCTCCATTTAAATCGGCATATTTAATGTCTCCTGGTTGAGGGGTATTTCCTGCATGAGTTGCATATTTGTAACCTGTATATAAACCGTTGGCATCCAACTGCCACGAACCATTGGTACCTTTTGTGTAATTGGTCTCATCTAACTGAATAATTCCATCAGAAACAAAACCGTATAAGGCGCCTATTGAATGACCGACGATTGTTCTGTTGTTTCCGGTTGTAATATCGGTAACCGGCAGGTATTCCACATTATTTTTAATGGTAGTGAAATTCGAAATAATTCCATAATTAAAATTGTCAATGTTATCCCTCCATTGAAATGAAAGTTCCACACCCCGGTTTTCAATATTACCTGTATTAAACCAGGGATTGCCGTCCTGACGGCCGAATGCCGCAGAAATTGGGATAGCCACCAGCAAATCTTTATTGGTTTTTATATAATACTCAGCGCTGGCCACGAGTTTATTTTTGAACATATTCAGGTCGAACCCCAGATTAAGCATTTCTGCTGCTTCCCATCGAATTTCTTTAGAGGCCAATCCATAAAAAACATATTGTGCTCTGGCGATATGCTGGTCGTCGCCAAATACAGGTGAAAAATTTGTATTCTCAGAAATCTTATCAAGGTACTGGAATCCACCGCCAATATCTGAATTACCGGTTTGTCCCCAGCCAAAGCGCAATTTGAGTGCATCAATTTGCTCAACATCCTTAAAAAAATCTTCGTTTACTTTCCATGCCAGTGAGGCAGACCAAAAATTTCCTCTCCTGTACGAAGGGGCAAAAACCGAAACTCCGTCGGAGCGGAACGAACCCGTTGCAAAATACTTGCCTTTATAATCGTAAATAACCCTGCCCAAATAAGATAGCATCCGATAATCAGAACTGTACCCTTTTAATTGAGTAGCAGATGTTCCTCCGTTGGTTAATGTATTTAATTGCTCAAAATCGAATCCGGTTACAGCGCCGGATATACTGTTACTTTGGACTGCACGAACCTGACTTACTGCTGTTGCCTGAACATTATGAGCCTCATTAAATCTTTTGCTGAACAGCAGTTGATTTTCAAGATTCAATGAAATGTTTTCGCCATAACCTTCTGAAAGCGCTGCACTTCCCGGAGCACGATTACCGGTAAACAGGGGCATCCAGGCTTTACTTCTGTAAGAATTAACCTCAGCGGCCGGAGTGATTTTATACATCAGCCAATCGGTAAAATCAATCTGCAGGTAAATATTCGCCCTGGTTCCCAGGCCGTAAGATTTGTTGTCTCCCATTGAAGGTGCCGCGAGTTGGTTCGGTTTATCGTTTCCTAATGTATTGCTGTAAACAAGTCCGGTATATCCATTTGGTATGGCGCCCTGCTGCAATTCACCATTTTCGCCTTCCCAGTAAATGGTTTGTGGCGATTCGAACCCACCTTTATAATAAGAATTATAAACCTTCATTAAAGGAGATGAAATTAAATCGTAAATACCTATTTGGTTGGTCATTGGCGATTCACCAATGTTATAATTCAGGCTGATGCTTTCGCCTATTTTTACATGTTTCCCAAGAGTGAAATCTGAATTGGCCCGAATTGTATAGCGTTCAGCATTTGTTTTTATAACAGTTCCGTCTTCATTCACATAACCCAGAGAGACGTTGTAGTTGCTGTTTTCGCCCCCTCCTGCAATCGAAAGATGATAGTTTTGGTTGAGCCCGGTTTTAAACATCTCATCCTGCCAGCTTGTTCCCTGCTGCCATCCTTCTCCGTAATATTTTTCACGAAAGGGTTGATTATATTCGGGTTTGTCGCCATATATTCCCTTAAAAAAGGTTGAATACTGGTCGGCATTCATCATATCATATTCCTGAGGTTTTAAATTAACACCCACATAAGTGTCGAAATTAACCTGAGGTTTTCCTGGTTTTCCTCTTTTTGTTGTCAGAATGACTACCCCATTTGAACCATTTGCGCCATAAATAGCAGTAGCAGAAGCATCTTTTAAAACCTGCATGCTCTCAATTTCATTGGGTTGAATTCCATTAATATTTCCAACCTGAACACCATCCACAATATAGATCGGATCAGACCCTTTATTGATTGAACCTACACCACGCACGCGGATTGTTGCACTACCACCCGGAGAGCCATTCTGAATGACCAGAACACCGGGCGCTTTGCCCTGAAGCGCCTGGGAAGCACTTGATGAAGGATT
>JFJP01040311.1_pt1 | contig 11471 bp, 7 predicted proteins | sample 431651 | NCBI WGS metagenome assembly JFJP01 (sample SAMN02602958, study PRJNA72255) | Microbial mat metagenome, whole genome shotgun sequencing project. | biome: fresh water; feature: sink hole; material: water; isolation source: purple microbial (photo- and chemosynthetic) mats found in... | reverse complement strand
GGTTGGCCATTTATCAGGAGGATATCGCGATCTCCAGCGAGATCTGTGATCTCTGTAACAACCACTGCAAAATCAGTGTGGCCAACATTGGGGGGACGAAAGTAGCCTATGGTTTTCTCTGCGGTCGAGACTATGACAACAAGAGCTATGTCGAACGAAACAATGGCGCAATTGATCTGCTGCGGGAACGGAGGAGGGTGAGTCGTTTCCGGCCTGAGGCCAAAGCTGCTGAGAATATCGTTATCGGTCTGCCTGCTGCCGTCCACATGGTTGAGGATCTGCTCTTCTGGCAGAGATTTTTCGATCTTCTGGGGATCCAGACTCTGTCAAGTGAGCGATATGATGAAGCTCTCAAGGCCGGCAAAACGATCAGTCGGGCAGAGTTCTGCGCCCCTGTCGCCAGTATGCACGGCCATACTGCCTGGCTTCTGGAGCGAGTGGACTATGTTTTTCTGCCGGTCTATCTTGAGAATAAAGACAAAGAGGCGAGGCGCCAGTACTGTTATTATACGCAATTTCTTTCTTCGCTGACTTCTCTGGCCCTGGAAGGTGGGCAGGATCGTATTCTCCGGCCTGTGATTAAATACCTCTATACATCATTCCATGCCAAAATACAGTTGTACCGGATGCTCAGGAAAATCAGCAGGAGGTCCCTTAGTTTTTATGAGATCTCGACTGCCTATGATCGGGCAGTAGACTATGACCAGGAATACAGGTTTCGATTAAAAGAGATGTACCGGGAATGGGCCGAGCGCTCAGAAGATGTCAAGGTGGTTTTTGTCGGACGTCCCTATACAGTCCTTTCTGCTGGTCTCAACTGCGGTATCCCGGAGATCTTCGCCGATCTCGGAGTTAATGCCTTTTATCAGGACATGCTGACCTATGAAGCGCAGCAGAGTGAAATCCTCGCCCCTCTTCTGCAGGAACTGCACTGGGAATATGCCTCCAAAATACTTGAGGCAGCCACTGTCGTTGCCGGCTTGGAGGGAGTGTATCCCGTGTATATAACCTCCTTCAGATGTTCACCTGATTCTTTTGCGGTTGAATATTTCAAGGCCGTCATGGAGGCCCACAGGAAACCTTATCTGATCCTGGAACTCGATGAGCACGATTCAAGAGTAGGATACGAGACACGGATTGAGGCGGCAGTCAGGACTTTTCGCAATCATCGATCCCAGATTCGACCGACAGTGATTACGCACGATTATACGCCGCTCTATCCGAACCATGTAAAAGATTTGAGACGGCAGAATGTGATTTTCCCTAACTGGGACCGTCTTACCTGCAGTCTGCTTGTCGCCACCCTGAGGCGCGAAGGATATAACGCCATCCTGATGGAGGAGACCGAGCATTCAATCCGGGAAAGCCTTAAACACAATACTGGTCAGTGTATTCCTTTGAATGCGGTCGCACAGGGCTATATGGACTATATTGCCAGCAATCAGCTTGATCCTGCGGATACTTTACTCTGGGTGGGTAAATCGACTCTGGCCTGCAATATCAAACTCTATCCCCATCATATAAAGCAGATTCTCAATGAACGTGGTGGTGGTTTTGAAAAGGCCGGGGTGTATGTCGGACAGTTGACCTTTTCCGACATCTCACTGCGGGCGACCATGAACGCCTATTTTGCGCAGATGTTTGGTGGAATGCTGCGCAAGGTGGCCTGCTGTATACGGCCCTATGAGGTTGACGAGGGGAATACCGATAGGGTTCTGGACAAGAGCATCAAGATTCTTTGCGATGCCTTTGAGGGAAAACGTGAAAAAGAGGATGATTTGGTAGAGATTATTTCACGTTTCGAGTGGATCGAGACACGCCCGGAGGTGAGACCTAAAGTGGCGATATTCGGTGATCTCTATACCCGGGATAACAGGGTAATGAATCAGGACCTTATTCGATTTATTGAAAAAAACGGCGGAGAGGTTATCACCACGCCGTATCTGCAGTATGCCAAGATGATTGCCCCTTCATATTTTCGAAAATGGTTCAACGAAGGCAGATATCTCGACCTTCTATCCTCCCGTACCTTGCTTGCAACCATGAGTCAGATGGAAAAGACCTATTACCGGATTTTCAGCCGCATCCTTGGTGAAGCTGAACCTGAATACACGGACAATCTCGAGGGCATCGTTGCCGAGTACGCTATCTGCCCCGAGAATACCGGGGAGTCAATGGACAACATAGTGAAGATACATTACATCAAGAAGCAGCACCCGGACGTCGCCCTGTTTGTTCAGGCCAGTCCGGCACTCTGTTGTGCTTCCCTGGTCACAGAGGCCATGCGGGAGATCATCGAGAAAAAGACCGGCGTGCCAGTCGTCTCTGTCACTTATGACGGTACCGGAGGATTCAAGAACGATGTGATCATTCCCTATCTCAGATTCTCCCGCAGAATTGAAAACCAGGCAGAACCCTCTGCAGCGGTGAGAATGCAGAGGGTTTTGAGATAACGATAAACGGCGGTGGCATTCCTTGCGATTGGCGCTGGTGCTGTTTGTATAAGATAATCGAGCGGGAGTTGTCTTCTTTCTTCATGGTATGTTCTCCGACCTTCACTGAAAGGCGTCTTCTATTTTTTCATCCTGTCGTGGGTTTCTTCGAGTTGCTTTCCTTACTATTTTTTCGTTTATGCGCTCAGGATTCTAACCAGTTAGAATCCGAGTCGAATACGACGTAGCGCCACCTGAGCAAAGAGACTGCCAAGGTTAGAAGAGTTGCACAATACGCACAGGTTGCATCTGAAGAAGGTATGAGGTGTTGGCGGAGGTTTCATGAGAGCTTTCTTTATTAATGTTTTGTGCATAGTTATAGTAATGATAACAATGTTCTGTAACAGCCATAAAATTGAGTAAAATATAACTATTACAAATATATAGCTGTATTTTAGGGGAAGCAATAGCGAGAGCGTGCGAGAAATTTTCACGGTCTTAATATAGTAATTAAATAATTGAAAATATTGATTAAATAATTATCAAGTAATAAATTACAGAAGGCCGCTGGGGATTCGCGGTAACAATGTTTGATTAATCTCTTGAAGATTGAATTTCTTTACTGTATACAAATTAAAGGCAGCAGGACAGATAGCTAACAATCAAACCAGATGAGGAGTGATTATGACTAGTTTTGATTCTGTTTTCCAGGCAAGTGTAAAGGATCCCGAAGGATTTTGGGCCGAAGCGGCGAAAGGAATCACGTGGTACAAGCAATACGACAAGATTCTGGATAAATCCAACCCTCCATTTTACCGCTGGTTTCCCGGTGGAAAAATGAATACCTGCTACAATGCTGTCGACCGCCATGTTGAGAATGGCCGCGCCGACCAGACCGCAATCATCTACGACAGTCCTGTCACGAACACCCTCGCCAAAATTACATACAAAGAACTCCTGACACGGGTTTCCACCTTTGCAGGAGTTCTGCAGAGTCAAGGTGTCGCCAAAGGAGATACCGTCGTTATCTATATGCCGATGATTCCCGAGGCGGCAATTGCCATGCTGGCTTGCGCCCGTTTGGGAGCAATCCATTCAGTTGTTTTTGGTGGATTTGCCGCCCATGAGCTGGCAATCCGTATCGATCACGCCCAGCCAAAACTCATCATTACCGCATCCGGTGCTGTTGAGGGGAAGAAAATATTGGAATATAAGCCACTTGTAGACAGCGCAATTGAGCAGTCGGTGCATGAGGTGAAAAAAGTTATCCTCTACCAGAGAGATATCTGCAAGGCCGAGATGAAGGCTGGCAGGGATTATGACTGGAAGGAGCTTGAGGCTGCTGCAAAACCTGTTGGCTGTGTGGAATTGGATGCCACCGACCCGCTGTATATCCTCTACACCTCAGGGACAACCGGAATGCCGAAAGGGGTTTTGCGCGACAACGGCGGACACGCTGTGGCTCTGCACTGGACCATGAAAAATCTCTACGATATCAACCCTGGCGAAGTCTGGTGGTCAGCATCGGATGTCGGCTGGGTCGTTGGTCACTCGTATATCGTCTATGCCCCATTGATCCAAGGCTCCACCACAATCCTTTATGAAGGAAAACCAATCGGCACTCCTGATGCCGGAGCTTTTTGGCGGGTTATTTCCCAGCACAGGGTAAAATGTCTCTTCACTGCTCCTACTGCCTTCCGGGCCATAAAAAAAGAAGATCCGAATGGCGAATTCTTTAAAAAGTATGACACCTCCTGCTTTGAATGCCTGTATCTGGCCGGCGAGCGCCTCGATCCAGATACCCTGCACTGGGCTGAAAAGCTCATCGGTGTGCCGGTAATCGATCACTGGTGGCAGACGGAGACAGGCTGGGCCATTGTCGGCAATTGCCGCGGGATCGAAGAATTGCCGGTCAAGGAAGGTTCACCGACCAAGCCATTGCCGGGATACGATGTGCATATCGTTGATGACGAAGGAAATGAACTCCCTGCAAGCAAAGAGGGTAATATTGTCATCAAACTGCCTCTGCCTCCAGGCAATCTCGTAACCCTCTGGCGCAATGACGAGCGTTTCGTCAAGTCATACATGAGCAAGTATCCTGGTTATTATGAGACCAGCGATGGTGGCTACATTGATCAAGACGGTTACATCTACGTCATGGGCCGTATGGATGACGTCATTAACGTTGCCGGGCATCGTCTTTCGACCGGTGCGATGGAAGAAATCATCTCCAACCATCCTGATGTCGCCGAGTGCGCCGTCTTCGGCACGCATGACCAACTCAAAGGACAACTCCCTGTTGGGTTGTTTGTTGTCAAGGCCGGAGTCACCCGGAGCAGCGAGGAAATCAAGAACGAACTGGTCAAAATGGTACGTGACGCCATCGGACCGATTGCCTGTTTCAAAGATGCCACCCAGGTTGCGCGACTTCCCAAAACCAGGTCTGGCAAGATTCTCCGCGGCACCATGCGGGCCATCGCCGGTGGCAAGGATTACAACATGCCTTCCACCATTGATGATCCAGCCATCCTTGATGAAATTACCGCAACCCTGAACAAGATGGGTTTTCCCAAAAGCTGAAAGTGAAAACTGCTGATCCGGTCGTTGAGGCGGATGGCCGGATCAGCCTGTTACACTGGAAAAAAATCGCGGGCGGCGAAGCGTCGCCCGTTTAAGGACTATCTATGAAGATTCATGAATACCAGGCCAAGGAACTGTTCAACAAGTATGCCGTTCCGGTGCCGCAGGGCGGCGTCTGTGACACTCCGGACGATGTCGTGCGCATTGCGGCAGATCTTGGTTTTCCCGTAGCTGTCAAGGCCCAGATACACGCCGGGGGCCGGGGCAAAGGCGGTGGTGTGAAGGTCGTGCGGACCGCCGAAGAGGCGCTGCAGGCAGCCGGAACAATCCTCGGGATGCAGCTTGTTACCAAACAGACCGGACCAGAAGGCCGTCTGGTGAAAAAAGTACTGGTTGAGAAGGGTGTCCGCATCAAAAAGGAGCTCTATCTCTCAATTATCCCCGATCGGGAGACAGCCAGCATTACCATCATCGCAAGTCAGGACGGAGGCATGGATATCGAGGAGGTGGCTGAAAAGCACCCCGAGCGGATTATCAAGGTTGCCATCAATCCGCTCAATGGAATCCAGGGCTATCATCTCAGGCAGGTAGTTTTCGGTCTGCAGTTGGAACCCGGACTTATGAAGACTGTGTCGGGGGTTGTAAGAAAACTCTATAATCTCTTTGTCGATTATGATTGCTCGATGCTTGAGATCAATCCCCTCATCATCACGGAAGAGAACGAGGTCATTGCCCTGGACGGTAAGATGGATATCGACTCTAACGCCCTTTTTCGGCATCCTGATGTAGTGGCGATGCATGATCCAAATGAAGATGATCCCATGGAGGCCGAGGCGGCTAAATACAATCTGAATTACATCAACCTTGATGGCAATGTCGGCAATATGGTCAACGGTGCAGGACTTGCAATGGCCACCATGGATATCATCAAACAAGCCGGCGCTTCTCCCGCCAATTTCCTTGACGTAGGTGGCGGCGCCAATGCCGAGATGGTGGAGAACGGTTTTCGTATAATCCTGAGCGATCCCAATGTCAAAGGCATTCTGATCAACATCTTCGGTGGTATTCTACGCTGTGATGTCCTTGCCACCGGTGTGGTGCAGGCTGCCCAGCATGTCAACCTGTCTGTTCCTGTAGTTGTCCGCATGGAAGGTACCAATGTTGAGGCCGGACGGCGGATCCTCGCCGAATCTGGGCTCAAGCTGATCAACGCCACTGATCTCGCCGATGCTGCCCAAAAGGTTGCCGAGATTGTCAATTGAGAAATGATATATTCCGCTGTTGATCGTGGCTTCGTTGCACCTGTGATCTTGTGGTCCTCCGCATTTTGAAGACCTCAGGATAAAGCGGGGAAAATTCCTGTGAGGGCCTTGTTGCCGTCATCTGGATTGTTTGTCGAATACTGAGAGCACATGCTCCATCATTAATAAAGGAATGAGATGAGTATCCTCGTTAATTCCCAGACTCGGGTTCTAGTTCAGGGTATCACCGGAAAGGAAGGGCAGTTTCATGCCCGTCAGTGCATTGATTACGGCACGAACATTGTGGCTGGAGTTACACCGGGAAAAGGCGGACAGGCCATGGACGGGGTATCGGTTTATGATACGGTGAAGGACGCCAGAGAACAAACCGGCGCCAATGCCTCGATGATTCTGGTCCCGCCACCTTTTGCGGCGGAAGCAATTCTTGAAGCGATAGACGCCGGAGTGGAACTCATTGTCTGTATCACTGAAGGTATTCCGGTCATGGATATGCTTCGTATAAAAAATTATCTGAAGACATCAGATTCGCGATTGATCGGGCCGAATTGTCCGGGCATCATCACCCCGGGTGAGTGCAAGATAGGCATCATGCCCGGCGCTATCCATAAAGCCGGTGGTCCGGTGGGTGTCGTCTCCCGCAGCGGAACGCTTACTTACGAGGTTGTTCATCAACTTACGCAAGTAGGACTTGGTCAAACCACTTGTATCGGCATTGGTGGAGATCCGGTCAACGGAACAGGATTCATCGATTGTCTCGAGCGGTTCAATGACGATCCTCAGACTGAAGCCGTGGTTATGGTTGGCGAGATTGGTGGAAATGCCGAAGAGAAAGCTTCGGCTTGGATCGCTGCCAATATGAAGAAGCCGGTTGTAGGCTTTATTGCAGGCCTGACGGCCCCACCGGGCAGACGTATGGGGCACGCAGGAGCTATTGTCAGCGGAGGTCAGGGCACGGCGGAAGCCAAGATCAAAGCCATGCAGGAGAGTGGTCTCCATGTATGTAAAGACCTTGGCCGGCTTGGTCTGCTGTGCAAAGAGGTTTTTGTCTAACCGTCTGTTCAAAGGGCTTTGGAAAATTTGATTGCTGCAAGCCAGAATTCATTAAATTCTGGTTCCTATTCAGTTTATATGCGTTTTCACCGGCCTATCGCTTTTTGCACCAAGGAGATTGCATGAATACGAACAATCAGTTGGATCATCTCATGAAACTCAGGGCAGAGGCCCGTATGGGAGGGGGACAGGAGAGGATTGACAAGCAGCACGCAATGGGGCGGATGACTGCTCGGGAGCGGATCGATCTGCTACTCGATCCAGGTTCCTTTGAAGAGTTTGACATGTTTAAAACTCATCGCTGTCGGGACTTTGGCATGGAGGAAACTGTATTCCTCGGAGATGGCGTGGTCACTGGCCATGGGACTATCGAGGGGCGGATTGTCTATGTATTTGCTCAGGATTTTACCGTTCTGGGTGGATCTCTGTCTGAAACATTTGCGGAGAAAATCTGTAAGATAATGGATCTCGCGATGAAAAACGGGGCTCCGGTGATAGGGCTCAATGATTCAGGCGGAGCCCGCATTCAGGAGGGTATTGAGAGCCTTGCAGGATATTCTGAGATCTTTCAACGCAATGTTATGGCTTCGGGGGTAATTCCACAGATTTCAGCAATTTTTGGGCCGTGTGCTGGCGGGGCTGTGTATTCTCCGGCCCTGACTGACTTTGTGATCATGGTGCAGAACAATTCCTATATGTTTCTTACTGGCCCGAAGGTGGTCAAGTCGGTAACGCATGAGGATGTTACTGTTGAGGAACTGGGTGGTGCAACCATGCACTCGTCACGAAGCGGTGTGTCTGATTATGCCGCCAGTTCAGGGGCTGATGCCATCGATTATATAAAAAAGCTGATTTCCTTCCTGCCGGCAAACAATATCGAATCGCCGCCCGTACGTCCCTGTGAGGATCCCGTTGAGAGAGCCTCCGATTATCTCAACGAGATTATTCCTACAAATCCCAATGCCGCTTACAATATGAAGGAAGTTATCCTGCATACAGTGGATAATGGCGATTTTTTTGAGATCAAAGAGCTTTTTGCGCCAAATCTGATCGTCGGTTTTGCCCGTTATAACGGTATTCCGGTCGGCATTGTCGCCAACCAGCCGGCTCATCTCTCTGGTGTTCTAGACATTGATTCATCGATTAAGGGAGCCCGGTTCGTGCGTTTCTGCGATTGTTTCAATATTCCGGTTGTGACTTTTGTCGATGTTCCCGGCTTCCTGCCGGGAACTGCGCAGGAGTATGGCGGTGTTATCCGCAATGGTGCCAAGATTCTCTATGCCTTTGCCGAGGCAACTGTGCCGAAAATTACAGTTATAACTCGAAAGGCATATGGTGGCGCTTATTGCGTCATGTCTTCAAAACACCTGCGCGGCGATATCAATTACGCCTGGCCGAGTGCCGAGATAGCTGTTATGGGGGCCAGAGGCGCCGCAGAGGTGCTCTACGGCAGGCAGGTGAAGAAGGCCGAAAATCCTGTGGAGGCGCTTGCCGAAAAGGAAAAGGAATACCAGGATGCGGTGGCCAATCCTTATGTAGCTGCGCAACGCGGGTACATCGATGACATCATAGATCCTTCTACGACACGATTCAGGATTATCAGGGCTCTGGGTATCCTGCAGAACAAACGGGATACCAATCCAATGAAAAAGCACGGCAATATTCCGCTCTGATCCGGCAATAAAAACTGATTTCAAACTTGCAATCTCCGTTTCAGGTTGTGCGCGGTTGTGCTGAAGGTTGTTCAATACTCATATGCAAGGGAGTGATTCAATGACTGTAAAAATCTTCATCAAACGAAAGGTGCAGGAAAAGAACAGTACCGAATTAATGCTATTGCTCAATAAAATGCGTGGTCTGACTTTGAACCAGCCAGGATACATTTCTGGAGAGACGTTGAAGAGAATTGATCGGACTGATGAATGCATGGTGATCAGCACCTGGCGGTCCGTTGATGATTGGAATAACTGGGTGAACAACGAAAAACGCAGCATTCTCCAGAGTGAGATTGACAATCTTCTGGGCGGTGAGACCGAATACGCTATTTATGAGTGATCAGCTTTCCGCGATTCTGGGACCATAATGATATGCTGGACTTTTCTCCGTAACTTGCAGGCAGACGCTGGATGACTACATCGGTGCCGGTGTCGGGAGAAGAGATACTGGAAAATTCGCACTATTAAAGAAGGATACCTCAATGACTGACAGGCAAAAAAGAATTACGGCAGCCCTGGCAGCGGTAAACACCTATCTGCAACAGGAAGAAGAGTCGGCGGCCCAACTTGCTGCCACTGTCCTTCCAACTCAGGCCCAGGCTGGTTCACTGAATTTTTGGGGGCCGAGCGGTCGTCTGGAGATGATGTCGATGCGTCGACTGATTCAGATGAGAGCCTTTGTTCGACTCAGATAAATAATAACGAGCAATACGACAATACAAGAGGGAGAAGAGTGATGAGTGATAACGTCAAAATGACCGCGTTGAGGTATGACAGCGACCGTCCAAAGGCAAAAAATCCAATCAAGATCATGGACCTCTCTCTGCGGGATGGGCACCAGTCCCTGTTCGCGACTCGAGGCCGCACGGAAGACATGATCCCCGTCGCGGAATTAATGGATGAGGTTGGCTTCTGGGCTATTGAGACCTGGGGCGGGGCCACCTTCGACACTATGCATCGTTTTCTCAACGAGGATCCCTGGCAGAGGCTGCGGACTCTGAAGCGTTACATCAAAAAGACTCCTTTCTCCATGCTGCTGCGGGCCCAGAACCTGGTCGGCTATCGAAACTACGCTGACGACTTGGCTCTTGCGTTCGTCGAGCGGGCCGCCGAGAATGGCATGGACATCTTCCGGACCTTCGATGCCCTGAACGATTACCGCAATTTTGAGACGGTAGTCAAGCAGATCAAGAAGAGCGGCAAGCATTTTCAGGGTTGCATCTGCTACACCCTGACTGAACCGCGATTGGGCGGAGACGTATACAATCTGGACTATTATGTCAACAAGGCCAAGGCCCTTGAGGACATGGGGGCCGATTCAATCTGCGTCAAGGATATGGCGGGCCTGATGGCCCCCTACGATGCCTACCCGCTGATCAAGGCCCTGAAGGCTGCGGTCAAGGCGCCAATTCACCTGCACAGCCATTTTACCTCCGGCATGTCGCCAATGACCCACCTTAAAGCCATTGAGGCAGGTGTCGACATCATCGACACCTGTATGACCCCGTATGCCTACCGGACATCCCATGCCGCGGTTGAACCGCTGGTCATGGCCCTGCTTGGCACCAGTCGCGATACCGGCTTTGATATCAAGAAATTGGCGACGATCAATGAGATTCTCGAGAAACAGGTGATGCCGAAGTACAAACACCTGCTTGATGATTCGAAGGTATCTATCATCGATATTAATGTCTTGCTGCACCAGACTCCGGGTGGCATGCTCTCAAATCTAGTCAACCAACTGCGCGAAATGGATGCCCTTGACAAGATCGATGAGGTGTATAAAGAACTGCCGCGTGTCCGTAAGGATCTCGGCCAGATCCCGCTGGTCACCCCGACCAGTCAGATTGTCGGTGTACAGACCGTTAACAATGTTTTGCACGATACACCTGGGGAGCGGTACAAGATGATAACCGGCCAGGTCAAGGATCTGTGCTACGGTCTCTATGGCAAGACTGCCGTGCCGATTGATCCCGAACTGCAGAAAAAAGCCCTAAAAGGCTATCCCCGCGGGGAAGAACCGATTACTTGCCGGCCGGCTGAGGTATTGGAGGCGGAACTGGAAAAAGCCAAGGCCGAGATTGGTGATCTGGCGGCTGATATTGATGATGTCATTCTCTATGCCCAGTTTCCCGTGACGGGTCGCAAATTCCTTGAATGGAAATACGGCAGGGCTGAAGTGCCGGAATCTGTCAAGCCTATCACCCTTGAAGCTGTGAAAAAACGAGATGAACTCATCAAAAAGGCCAAGGCTGGTGAACTCGTTGAAAAGAAAAAGGATGCCCCGGCAAAATCGCCAAAAGTCAGAACGTTTAACGTCTTTGTTGATAACGAATATTTTAATATCGAGGTCGACCCCATCGGTGGTACACCAGTCGTGACCGGGCAACCGATAAGCGCTCCCCCCGTGAATCCCGTGCCAGCGTCAACAC
>JFJP01027519.1_pt1 | contig 11471 bp, 11 predicted proteins | sample 431651 | NCBI WGS metagenome assembly JFJP01 (sample SAMN02602958, study PRJNA72255) | Microbial mat metagenome, whole genome shotgun sequencing project. | biome: fresh water; feature: sink hole; material: water; isolation source: purple microbial (photo- and chemosynthetic) mats found in... | reverse complement strand
ATTTTGGAAGTGCAACTCCAAAAATTTTTTTTTTTTAAAATAAAAATAACGCAAAACCACAGAAAAATATTTTTAAAATTTTTGGTTTTTTATTAAATTAATATTGATAATTAATCATTAAAAAAAATAAAAAAATAAATCAGAATTAAGGGATTTTACGGTAATTTAAATTATATTTGAAACTCCTATAATAGCATTCTACTTTTAATTTCAAATTATTCACTAATTTCCTCTCCATCTCTTTATTTAAAGTGTAAACCTTAGCAAAATTTTTGGCTATCTCATCGACATTTTCTCCTTGATGTATCCCTACTCTTCCAATCTTCCCATGTCCCACATCAACATCAACAAACATTAGAATATCCAAATTTTCATTTTCTTGTGAATTCTTCAAATTGAATGGTTTTGGCACTGTATAATTGGTTTCTCTACTTTCTATGTATTTCTTATTTTTCGGGAATCTAAGCAAAGGCTCTTCATATAATTTAAGGATTTTCACTTTTTCAACTCGAGCCTCAGCAATTCTTTTGATATTTTCTTCAAAACCTTTCACATTATAATTGTTATCATTATTAGAAGAATATAATTTATTGTATTTGTTGATTGAGGGCTTAAAAGTGCAAGTACTATCCTCTTTTTCTGACTTTTTATTAATTTCACTATATTTTTCTTTTCTTTCCTTCTTTATTTTTGAATTCACATATAATCTATTAAAACATTCATCAATCCACACGTCTTGATTTTGAATTTTAATGATTTTTATTGGGTCTTTTGGTAAAGGTTTATTAATAAGTGATTTATTTTCTTTTTTTGGTGAACGTTTAATTTGAGGTTTGAAAGAAAATTGATGCAGATCTTGAATGTATTTCAAAGCATGAGTCATTTCCTTCTTATCTTTCAAGTATTTCGCATGCTGAAATAGCATTTCATATCGATTCTTATAATATTTCTTATCTTTTTTTAAAATTTCGGAGTCCATTTGTGTTTGATTTTTTTTGTTTTCATTTCTCGGAGATTTTTTTTTCTTTTTATCTTCTGCATCCAAAAAATTCACATTAGTTTTTTCGATTCCCATCAATTTTCTGAACTCCATTATCAATTTTTCTAAACTCCAAAAGCCTCTTGCTTCTCTGAAAAGGTTAAAATCCTCAAGAATATTGAATTTCTTCAATCTATTTTCTATCAGAACTTGAATTAATTGTGCAGATCTATTGATTTGTAATTTATCTTGATAAAGTATGTGAAGAACTTGAAAAAGCATATTCAAAGAAACAAAATCCTGGTTTATTTGGGGAAGATTCAAAGTTCCGAACAAATTCCAAATGAAATCCGCTTCCTGAGTTTCATTCTTTGACAAATTTTCATTGAAAATACCAATTTCTTGAAAAAAAACCCGAATATTTTGAATACTAATGCTATCTTTTATTGTTGCGTTCTCATATTTTTTTAATGATATAAAGAAATCTGATTTTTCACCAGAAAGAACTTCAGAAGAACTCACAAAATTCTCATGAGGAAACCAATGAGAAGAACTTACAAAGTGGTCAGCGTATTTTTTGCTAATAGTGCTTTCCATTTCTTCAGTGGGGGTTGCGACTTTGCTTTGAGTTTTGGATAGATTAGTGTTTTGATCAGAAGAAATCGTTTGATTTTGATCGGCTTCAAATGCTTTGACGAATTTTATTTTTTCAAAAAGGGTTTTGGAAAACATGGACGGGTTTTCTTCGGTGACAGAGTTTTCCATTTGAAAAGGTTTTATAGTATTAATAAATTTTTAAAATTAAACGATAATAAAATATATTTTGCTGTTTTATTATAAATTCAGAAAATTGGAAGAAAAGAATAAATTTTAAAAAAACGTCAGTTTTTTTAAAAAAAATACCAAAAATTTTAAAAAAAAAAATTTATAATTTTGAGGGAAAAAACTTTAAACAAAATTTAGATGAGATTATTTTTCTTTTGAATGAAAAAAAACTCAAAAATTCATTTAAAAACAAACTAAAATATTTATTCAGTTGTAGCATCATTGTATTGACTCACCTTCAAACTATCAACAGGGTCATTTAAATTTTTTTTGATTTTTTCCCACCTTTCATAAGATTTTACAATATGTGCAACCCTCATATATTTCTTTGTATCATTCTGAATAAAATAAAGCAAATCGTCTTTTAATAATTGATTGCAATTAGGGTCTCTTCTTTGTGAGCGTTTGAAAGCCGAACTGATCAAATTTTGCAAGAAATCAACCATATATTCATCTAATAATTCGGCTGTTTTTTCGTTTGGGTTTTTATCATCGCCAAATCCTGTCATTATTTTCTTTAATTCCTCTTCATCTTTCCCTTTTTTTTTCCTTCCTTTGGTCGTTGCCCCATCATTTTCTTGAAAATCGCCTTGAAAATCCTCGGAATCCCCCAAAATTTTCTCCATTTTTTTGAATTATTATATTTTTAAAATGTTTTTTTATTAAAAGAAATATTTTTTTCAATTAATGAATATTTCTTTGATGCTTTTGAAATTTCTTTATTGGTGTAGTTTTGCTAAAATTTTAAAATTTTATTGAAAAAATTTTTATCTTTGTTTTAAAAAAAAATTATAATTTTTTTTTTTTGAAATTCAAAAAGTCCACCTTTAAATAAAATTTTATTCACAAAATATCGAAACAAATTATTTTTCTAAATGTTTAAACGATCCAACATCAACAAGCTTAATCAAAGAAGTGGGCTTTCTCCGAATGCAGAAGAAGAAGATGACCAGTTTTTCCAGGGAAAGCAGCCATCAATAGATTTCGATCTTCGAAGCCCAAGTGTTACCTCAAAACAATCCATGCCAACAAATTATGAGAAAATAGAAGAAGAATCTTTCAATGTAAAAAAGGATAAAGATGTTTCCTTTATTTCGAATAAATCTGATGCTTCCAAAAAAGACAAATCAAAACCCGAAGAATCCAACAAAACTCCTATCAAAGACACCTCAATGATTTCAAATAAATCAAAGAAAGAAGATCCTTATTCGAAGACACCAGTCAATCAGCCACCAAAAGGAGCGACTCCTGTAACAAACAAAAGTCTAAAAGAAAAAATTGACACTTTTGAGACTACTCCTGTTTCAAAAATAATGGAAAATGCAAAGACTTCAATTGTGAAAGAAACTGCTCAATTTCAATCATCAGAAAAAACTCAAAGCAAACCTTTGGAGACTAAAACCCCTCAAAAGCCAATAGAAAAGATTACTCAGCAAAAGACACCTAATCTTCAAAATTTATCTTCAGAAAAAATAAAATTAGAGACTAAAACTCCAAAAAAACCATTAGAAAACGGTTCAAAAACTCCTTCAGAAAAGACTCCGAATATTCAAAATCAATCATTGGAAAAAGTACAATTTGAGACCAAAACACCACAAAAAACATTAGAAAATGTTTCAAAAACTCCTGCACAAAAGACTCCAAATGCACAAAATCAATCCCAAAGAAAAGTAGAGTTAGAGACCAAAACTCCTGAAAAACCAATAGAAAACTTAACAAAGACTCCTGTCCAAAAAACACCGAACGTTCTCGAGAAAACTGATAAAACGCCAAAAACCTATGAAAAGCCTCCTGCAAGAGAACCAGTTGAAAAGAATGAAAAAACAGCAGAGATTCAAAAGACCTCTGCTCAAGAGAACCCATCAAAGACCCCACAAAAAACTCCTGCTTTGGGAGAAAACATTGAGAAATCTGAAAAAGCAGCTTCTGTTGTGAAAAGAATTGAAAGTGAGAAGAAAGAAGTGATTAATTTCGAGAGACAAGAAAAAATAAAGAGAAGTGGAGTTACGATCAAAAAAAAAGAAGAGGAAAAAAAAGTTATAATACAAGCGCCCACTAAAGATAACATAAAAGTTCCTATTGTTATTAGAAAAGAAACTAATAAACCAATAGATTCTGAGAAATGGAAGATGTTAAACAGCCGCATTAGATGTCAAGAGCCTCATAACCCTTGGGAATGTGATAAAGGTATTTATTATAATTTCATTCAATTTATTTATAAATGAATAAATATAAATTATAATTTAATTCAGTTTATTTATCAATGAAATATATTTGATTTCGAATAGATTTCTTTGAAGAAAAGTTAACAGAACTTAAAAAAAAGAAACAAAAATTCACAGATGATATCTTTGTGCCCTCTGTTTCTTCCCTTTGTAATAACCCCAAAGTCGTAAAAGAACTTTATGAATCTTTTAATAAATGGCTTCGTATTCCTGACCTTTATAAAGGACAAACCCATGTGATTTCTCAGTCTATTGACCCTAATGATATAAAACAAGGAGAATTAGGTAATTGTTATTTCTTATCAGCTTTGAGCTCTTTGGCTGAAAAACCTGATAGAATCCTTCGGGCTTTTGAAAATCAGGTCATTAATGAGCAGGCTTGCTATTATGTGAGACTCTGTGTCGATGGGATATGGAGATATATCATGATTGATGATTTCACACCTTGTTCTTTGAATTCTAGGCCAGTGTTTGCTCAACCGAGGAGTGAAGAAGGGGTTGTTATTTTATATTTTTTTTTTAAATGAAGATGAATTTATTTTAGACTGTGGAGTTCTGGGTGCTTTTGCTCGAAAAAGCTTGGGCTAAAATATTTGGCTCTTATGAAAATATTGATGCTGGATTTCCAGAAGATGTATTTTTCGCCTTGACAGGTTTTCTCCTCAAAAATTTTTTTTTTAAAAATTAAATAATAAAAAAAATAATTGATAAAGTTAAATCATATATTTATTAAAATAGGTGCTCCTAGTGAGAAAATTGAGACTGAAGATCCAAACGCTTGGTCTCGTCTTGAGGATTGCGACCGAAATTCATACATTATGACTTGTGCTTGTGGTCAAGATGACATGAAAGTTGAGAACTTGGAACGTTTAGGCCTTGTTCCTGACCATGCGTATTCCCTTATCGGTGTTAGAACAATCCAGCATCCTCGTGAAGGCAAAACCAAACTATGCGAAATAAGGAATCCTTGGGGTTGGAGTTCTGAAGAATGGAATGGGAAATGGTCAGATAGTTGGAAAGGATGGAATGATATTCCAGAAGTGAAAAAATCATTGGATCTTGGCAAAGATGATGGTCGTTTTTTAATGTTATTTGAGGATTTCAAGACATATTTTGATTATGTGACTGTTTGCAAGATGAATGATGATTATTATTTCACGAGTTATCCGATTAGAACAAATCAAACGAGTTACAGCATTCGGACGTTCCATTTAGATAAAACTGGTACGTTCTCATTGACTTTGACACAAAAAGATGAGAGATATTTCAGAAGTTCAAAGACTATTAATTATCATTATACTGTGGGAAGGCTTGTTTTAGCACAAAAAATCGATGATGAATATGAATTTCTTGATGGTGTTTCTGATGAATGCAAGAATTTAACTTTAACTGCTGAGAATATGGAAGCTGGAGATTATTGTGTGATTATATCAATAGATCCTCTTGATGACAAAAGGATCTTCGATTGTGTGCTGAGTTATTATGGATCTCAAGATATAGAGTTTGAAAGAATTCGATATAAAGATTGCAATAATATGCTGGAAAAGATCATGGTTAATGGTGGGAAAGGAAGGATTCTGATGAGTGATAAGAAAGGAAATATGCAATATACATGTTATTTATGTTTAGAAGAAGGTTTTCTTGTAGAAAGCTATAGCAATGGGCAGAATAAAGAAGTTTTGGTTAATAAAGATTATTCAAAGAATGATAAGAGAAAATATGTGGTTTTAAGAGAAGATCAAAGCAATAAGTTTAAAATAAAGGTGGGACCAATGGAAACTATTTCCATTTGTAGCAAAATAATGAACATTTTTGAAGAAATTGATGGAAAAGCATTGAATGAATTAAAGTAAAAATGAAATAAAATGTTAAGATTTTTATTTTTTTTTGTGTTTAGGAGCTTTGGGTTCAGGAATATAGATTAGATTAATGATCAAATTTGGTGATTTTATTTTATTTTTAAAAAAAAAAAAAATTGAAATTAATTGAAAAAAATGAAAATTTTAAAGAAAATTTCTTTTAAAATTCTTTTTAATTTATTTATTTCATTAAAGACTCACTCTTATTATTTTTAATGCAAATCTCAAAAGAAAAATAAAAGAAAGAAAAATTTACAATTTGAAATTTTTTTTTTTTTGATAATAAAAAAATGCAAGATTTCAATATGGACCCTCAAATTTCTTTAAAAACTTTACAAATCTTCCATTCTTTCTTTTTTCTTCTTATCTTATTAATTTTGAACCAATTACTTGAAGTAATTTCCTATCTTCTCTTGGAAAAATCCTCATTTCAAATAATTTTTAATGCAGCCACAACAACAGTTCTTATATTGGCAGGTTTTTTCTCACTCTCTCTTTCTCTTAGCAATTCAACAAAATTTTTACAGATAATTCTCACAATCTGCATAATTATGAACTTCGAAACTTCTCTAATTATCAAAAATATTGATCAAAATGAAGTATTATTTTTTTTGAAAGGGACAATCACCAGTTGTTTATTCACAAATTTCAATGATTTTTTCACCAAATTAAAACTAGATAATTATTCCAAATTCATCTTTTTTGTAGCTCTATCATATGTTACAATTCGACCTTCTATCATTTTTGGTGCTTTTGGCCTTTTGATCATAGTGAGTTTTATTTTTGTTTGTTTCTATTCTTTTTCGAAGAAAAAACTTTTTGAACAATTTTCTTCTGAATTATCTTCAGAGAAAAAATTCAAAAAAGAGACCTTTTTTCTGAATAAGGTTCTGAATTCAATGACCCAAGGAGTCTTTATTTTCAATGAAGCTGGGAAAACCCTTTTAATGAACAATGCTTTTCAGAAGATTTTCGGGATAACTTCATTGGAATTTCAAGAAATTAAGAGCAAAATGGCTAAGTTTATGATGTTTGGTGATTTTTTCGGAGCATTGAAAAAACAATTAAATTTGAAGCTCAGAAGTCCTAAAAATCTTAATCAGTTTATAAATAAGCTCAATAATTTCCAGAAAAGCCAGACTCATTTCTCTGAAATAAATAATCTTTATTCGCATGCGAATTTTCCATCTATGGTGCTTTCGAACAATTTAAAAGGAAATGAAGCGAGTCTCAGTGTGAAAAATAGCCAAGATCTTCAAAGCTTGGATATTTTCATTGAAAACATGTTGAAACCTTGTGAAAAAACAAAGAAAATCTCGAATTCAAAATGTTCAATGGATGCAACAGATAAAACTGATTCTTTTACAAGAAAAATTCGAGTGAAAATACAACGAAAAACTAGAAATTTTAAAGATATTCTGAGTAAAATAACATTTTTTTTCGAGATATTATTCGGCAAAAAAAAACCAATAATTAAAAAAAATTCTCAAATAAGTTTTGATTTCGAAGAGGACGAAAAGATAAATTTGATGAAAAAATTCTATATAAAAAGAAAAGATGACCCAAATATTTCATATCACGCTTTCTTCAGTAAATCAAAAGAACAAACCTATGTTTTTTTATTATCAGAAGTGAGTGAAGCGAGCGAAATTAAAGAGTTAATTGTTGAATTAAAAAACAGTCAAAGCAAAATAATCTCATCTTTGGCTCATGAATTAAGGACTCCTTTGAATGGAATGGCTTTTTTCTTCAATGATTTGAAAGAACATATATCTATTGAGGTTTTTAATAATATTCTGTTTCCTATTACAGCCACACATCATCATCTAAACCTGATTGTTAATGATTATCTTGATTTCTCCAAAATTTATCTAGGAAATTTCCAGTTAAGTTTAAGCTTTTTTGAACCAAGAGAACTCATTAATAAACTTCTAAATTATGCCATTACTTTGAACCATTGTGAGGGTTTGAAGTTTATAGTCGATATTGATGATAAGATTGAGGGGATCATTCGAAGTGATCCTATGAGAGTTAGTCAAATTGTGCATAATTTGATAGGTATTTTTTTTATTAATTTCTTTTGATAATTTTCAAATAAATTTAAAATTTTAATTTATCCATCATATTTTTTTAAGTCAATTCTCTAAAATACACCAAAGAAGGCTCGATAAAGATCAAAATGATTCTCTTAGAATACCTCCTTCCTTTGAATATCGTTCAAATCTCTATAGAAGATACTGGTTGCGGCATCAAAAAAAGCAACATAACCCGTCTTGGAACTCTTCATTCTGGATCAAGCAAAAAACTCGCTGGCATTGGCTTAACTATTTCAAATTATATTGCTCGAAAACTAGCTCCACAACATTTAGGCGGTCTTTATGTGACCAGTGAAGTGAATGTTGGCTCGAAATTCATTTTTTTAGTGGAAAATTTGTTTTCGGATGATAATAAAAGTGAATTATCGAATTCTAATAATTTGAAATACAGTGAAATTGAACCAATTAAAGTTATCCATGAAAAGTCTCCACGATTCAAAACGTCAAAATGTAATGATTTTTCTTGATAAATTTATTTATTTTTAAAAAACCCAAAATTTTAAAACTTTTTAATTTTTTATTTATTTCACAGCAAATAGTTTGAAAATTGACACTTTTCTACCTTTCAAAATTATTGAGGAAGAAGAGGAAAAAAGCCGTTCTATTAGTAAAAGAATTGGTTCTGATTCTACTCTTGAATTTCAAACTAACGAGCCAACTCATCTGCCAATGGAAACTTTTTCCTACCTTGAACAACTGCCTTTTAAAAATAAATTTATAATAAACAAGGGGCACAAAAGTGATTTCTTGCCAAAAGTTTTTTCTTTTGATAAGAATTCTTCACCTTTTGATTCAATTAAATCTCATAAATCCCGAGAGACCGTAATCTTGCCAAAAGACAAACTTATAATAAATGAAGCTCCGAATACTTTTCCAAATCCCAATATTTTTCGAGCTTCTCCAAGACAAGAAAATTCTTTTTTGAAAATAAATTCCAAAGTCCAATCAGTATGTGATTATAATTCTTCAATAACTATTAGAGATTCAGCAACAATTGAGGAAAAATTAGAATTCTTTAAAGAAAAATTCGAGAATCGGGCTTGTCAATGCCCTGATATTCTGATCGTGGATGATCATTTTTTTAACATCAAAGTTTTCGAAACTATAGCCTTGAATCTTCCTTTTAAATTAGTCATCGATGCTGCTGATAGTGGGGATTTAGCTATACAAAAAATAAAGAGTTTTTATGAGAATTCACAATGTCCATTAGAATTGAAATGTTATGCTTATAAATGCATATTTATGGATTATGATATGCCGAAAAAAACAGGAGTTGAGACTATGATAGAAATCAGCGAGTTCTTCAAAGAAAAAAATTATAGTAGTTGTGTGGTCCCTTGGACTGCTTTCGATGACAAGCTATCAAGAAATGAATGCAAGAATGCGGGGATGGTTGATTTCTTGAACAAACCCTTTGATCTTAATCAATTGATGGGGATTTTGATTAAAAGAGTCTTACCCCCATTGAGTTGAATTGGGTGATAATTTTTAGTTTGCTTTTTGGATTATCAGTGTTTTAAAAAATATATTTAATTTTTTTGTTAATTTCCAACTAAAATGGTACTAAATTTTAAATAATGATGAAATGAAATTCTTCAAATTATCAAAAAATAATATAATATTTTTTAGCTATGTTGTTTGATTATTAATTTTTTATGAGGTCATTTCCACAGAATAAAACTGAAGAGATCCCTGTATAATGAATCAAAGCAAGATTTTCTTCAACTTTTGAAAGAATATTTGGCTTGAAAATAGCGTTTTGTGAGAGTATTTTCGAAAAAATAAGCACAACTTTTGGAATAAACTCCTTGAATTTTATCGCGATTTTCATCAGAGAGTTTATAATGATTTGGATAAGTTTTAATAAATATAAATGATAAGTATTGTTATAATCCCAATTGAATTCTTCATCCTTTTTCTTTTTTTCGATTAATTCTTTTATCATTTCATAAATCACAATTTCTAAGGAATCGCAATATTTATTTGCAATTTCTATTGGAGAATAAGGCAGACTAATCTCTGTTATTATTGTGTCATTCTGAATAAACTCCCCAACAGCCCAACATAAATTCAAGATCTATTCATAATATTAGAAATAAATTTTACAAAAAACGCGAAAATTACAAAAGAACAGAAATAATGAAAAAAAAAATGTCTTAACAAAAAAAATAAAAAATGTAAAATCGTAATATTTTACTAAATCCCAGTTTTCTGCTTCTTGAAAATTGCTGATTCTTTCCAGAATTTTTTCATGAATCAAAAAGATAATTTCTGGAATTATTTTGAAGATTTTTTCTAGGTAAATAAGAATAATTTCTCTGACCTTCTTCTTATAATCCTCTTTATCGTATATTCTTGAAAACCGGAAGAACATATCGACAGTGAGGACGATAATGTTCTCTGAAGGCATTTTCTTTATGAAAAGCGACAGGTATTTTGAGAGAATCTCTGGAGCAATCTCGCAAACTGCGATGGTTCTTGATGTTTTCGAGAGATTTGATGAAAGAATTTCAAGTTTCTTAGCCTCGTTTTTATCGTAGAAAAGCACTGATTTCTTATTGTTTATTCTAAAGATATATTCAATGATATCTGAATATTCAGTCTTTTTTTTAATTAAAAATAATAGAAATACTATAAATTCTAATAATTAAGAAAATACATCGAAAATTGAAACAATGTTCCCATGACAGAAATCCCAATATTTATCCATAAATTCGATTAAGGCTGTCATTAAAGGAAGATCCAAAAGAAAATGAAATAGATCAATAGAATCATGAATAATCGCATCTTTTGTGATGAAATAACTCATTAATTCTAAAAACTTTTCATTAATAAAATAATCAATTATTTTAGGACTAATAAACGTTTTCTTTTAATTGAAGTGGGGACCAAATTAACATTCTGAAAATATTTGGATAATATTCATTATAAACATTAGTCATTTTATAAAGGATCTCTTTATTTCTGAGCAGAAACTCCATTGTTTTATTGGTCAAAATCAAATTATTGTAATTATTATTAATATGTAAGCAGAAGAATTCTCTAAAATGAAAGATAAGCTTTATTTTGAAGAAGATATTATTAAAACTTGAAAGGTTTTTCAAAATCCACCAAAATATTAAGTTCATGATCCAATATAAACTGAAGAAACTCCAAAAAAGAAAGTCCGCTTTGATTCTTAACAATTCTTTCATAGGCCTTTATTTATTGTTTATTCTTTGTATATAATATTTTTCAGTACTTCTATGATATAATCAAGGATTTTTGGAATCAAAGATGAGTCAATCTTACAAAGAAGGTTCAAAACTTTAATAGTTTCACCAATAACAGCCTTATTATAAAATTTTCAACAGTTTTATTAAAAAAAAACCTCATTATATTCTTTGTGTAATTGGATGAAAATATTCTTTTCTTTATATTGTTTATAACCTTCAATTTTTCTTTCACCTTTAATAAAATTTCTTAAAAATCTCATTCTGATTTAAAA
>JFJP01024506.1_pt1 | contig 11471 bp, 10 predicted proteins | sample 431651 | NCBI WGS metagenome assembly JFJP01 (sample SAMN02602958, study PRJNA72255) | Microbial mat metagenome, whole genome shotgun sequencing project. | biome: fresh water; feature: sink hole; material: water; isolation source: purple microbial (photo- and chemosynthetic) mats found in... | reverse complement strand
GAGGCTAACGGCAAGATAGAAGAGGTTGCAGAACTTGAAGAGATGAACGGTACTCTTATTTATGTTTCGGCTCCTGTGGGGCAGTTTAACGGTGCAACCGCAAAGTGCTCGCAAATAAAAGAGGCCTCCGATGCACTATATGTAGGCAAAGGTACGGCTGAAGCTTTTGCTCTTGCGAGCGGCGACTCGGTTACTCTAAAAACAGGCAAGTATAAAGTTAAAGTAGACGAAAAGCTATCTTCAAACATAGTTTTGGCACCCGCCTACGAAAGCGGCAATCCGAGCTTCGAGCTTTTAAGGGACGGTTATAAGTTTAGACAGACCGAGATAATCAAGGGGTAGAGATGGAAATAATTATAATTGAGACACTAGTCAAAATCATTACCGTAATAGCGGTTTTCTCCGCTCTTGCGGGTTTTGCAACTTACATAGAGAGAAAGGTGCTTGCGTTTATGCAAAGAAGGCTCGGACCGATGCATGTCGGACCGTATGGACTTTTGCAGATAGCGGCGGACGGTATCAAGCTGTTTACGAAAGAGGATATTATCCCTCAAAACGCTATTAAACCGCTCTTTATGATAGCTCCGGTTATCACGGCGGCTACGGCGTTTATAGCTATGGCTGCGATTCCGTTTTTGCCTGAGTTTGAGCTTATGGGGCATACGGTAAGACCCATCATCTCCGATGTAAATATCGGCGTGTTGTTTGTGCTTTCCGTAATGGCTACCGGTATGTACGGCCCACTCTTTGCCGGTATGGCATCACGAAGCAAATGGGCGCTTCTGGGCGGGGCTAGAACGGTCATACAGATGCTAAGTTTTGAGGTTGTTGCAGGCTTTGCCCTTTTGTCTCCGCTGATGATGGTGGGTTCTTTGTCCCTAATAGATATTAACAACTACCAATCTAGCGGCGTCGGCGGCTGGATTATCTGGTATCAACCGGTAGCGTTTGTGCTATTTGCGATAGCGGGATATGCTGAGACCAATAGAACGCCTTTTGACCTTTTGGAGCACGAAGCGGAGGTGGTATCCGGTTATGCGACTGAGTATTCGGGCATGAGATGGGGTATGTTCTTTATCGGTGAGTATGCAAATATGTTTACGATAGCCTTCCTTGTTTCAATCATATTTTTTGGCGGCTTCAATCCAATGTGGTTTATTCCGGGTGGTATCGCCGTTATTCTAAAAGCTTCGTTTTTTATATTCTTGTTTCTATGGGCTAGGGCTGCTTGGCCGCATGTTAGACCGGATCAGCTTATGTGGCTTTGCTGGAAAGTGCTTATGCCGCTCGCAGTCGTGAACATAATAGCCACCGGCTTATTTATACTGATTTAAGGGTTTGTAATGGGATATAAAATTGTAGAAATAGAAAAGTACCCGACAAAGCCTCTAGCGAGATTTGCGAGAGTCGTCAAAAGAACTCTTAGAGTAGAGCTTTTTGTCGGTCTTTGGATAGTGTTAAAAGAGATGATAAAGTTTGACATCCACACCGTCCAGTATCCAAAAGAGAAGCTTCCTATCGGTCCTAGATATAGAGCTGTTCATGAGCTTCTTAGGCTTCTTGAGAGTGGAAACGAGAGATGTATCGGATGCGGACTGTGCGAAAAGATATGTATTTCTAAGTGTATCAGAATGGATACCTTTCAAGACGAAAACGGACGCAAGGCGATTGGAGAATATACGATAAACCTCGGCAGATGTATATTTTGCGGATATTGTGCGGAGGTATGTCCTGAGCTTGCGATAGTTCACGGTCAAAGATATGAAAATGCTGGCGAGCAAAGAGCGCACTTTGTAATGAAAGACGACATGCTAACCCCGATTGATTTTCTAAAAGCCGGAAAACAAAAAGAGTTTGAGGGCTTCGGCGCAATAAGTGCGGACGCCGACAAAAACATCAAACAAACGCCTCTAGCGTATTAAGAAGGATAGATATGTTTGAGCAGATAGCTTTTTATACATTCGCGGGTCTTACGGCGGCGATGTTTCTTATTACCGTCACGAGCAAAAACATCCTTTATTCGATGAGCTCTTTGGCGGCGGGGATGATATTTATCTCCGGTTTTTTCTTTATCCTAAACGCCGACTTTTTAGGTGTTGTTCAAATAGTCGTGTATGCGGGAGCGGTAATGGCTCTGTATGCGTTTGGAATGATGTTTTTTGATAGTGCAAAAGATGCAAATGAACATATCAAAAACCCTAAAAAAGTTTTTGTGATGTCTGCCGTTATCGCCGTGCTTATCGTCCTTATGCTAAGCGCTCCCGTGATGATTGCCCAGCCTGATGGGATGATGGAAAGTGTTAAAGATATGCAAAACCCTCAAGCGGTTGGAATGATTTTGTTTACGAAATACCTAATACCGTTTGAGCTTGCCTCTTTGATGCTTCTTATCTCGATGATAGCGGGTATTATTTTGGCTGGTAAAAAGATGGATATTAGCGCAACGACAAACGACAATGAGAATGAGAATATGGAAACTTTTGAAGAGTTTCAACTAAACGGTGGAGTGGAGGAGCATAAATGATAACTTTAAATCAATATCTGATTCTTTCGGCGCTACTATTTGTAATAGGAATGTTCGGTGTTATCAGAAGAAAAAATCTGCTTATGCTCTTTTTTGCAACGGAGATTATGCTCAATTCTGCAAATATTGCGCTTGCGGCTACAAGCTACTATATGCACGACCTTACAGGACAGATTTTTGCGTTTTTTATTATAGCCATAGCGGCTAGTGAAGTAGCGGTCGGGCTAGGATTTTTGATACTTATGTACAAAAGAATGGGCTCCCTTGATCTTGACAATCTACAAATTATGAAAGGGTAAGCCGACATGGAAAATTTACTTTACATAACACTTTTTGCTCCGCTTGTCGGCTCGATATTTGCCGGATTATTCGGCGCCAAAGAGAAGAATATTTGGGCGGGTATCGTGCCTAGTGCACTGCTTTTGGCAAGTATGGTTGCCGCTCTTATTCAGCTTGGTGCCGTCATGGACGGACAAGTTATTAGCGTAATGATGTTCGAGTGGATAGCCTCGGGCAACTTTAGTGTAGACTTCGGTTTTGCGGCAGATCAAATATCTGTAGTTATGATGTGCGTTGTTACGATAGTTTCCGCAATGGTGCATATCTACTCTATCGGCTACATGAGCCATGACGAAGGTTTCAACAGATTCTTTAGTTATCTGTCGCTATTTGTTTTCTCAATGTTGGTTCTTGTAATGAGTGACAACTTTTTGGGTCTATTTATTGGCTGGGAAGGCGTGGGTCTTTGCTCTTGGCTTCTTATCGGTTTTTGGTACAAAAAACCTTTTGCAACATGGGCAGCAAACGAAGCGTTTATTATGAACCGTATTGCTGACCTTGGAATGCTTGTGGGTCTATTTATTATTTTCTGGCAAACGGGAAGCCTTAAATATAGCGAAGTATTTGCGGTTGTTAAAAGTATAGACCCTACTGTGCTCTCAGTTGCGGCGGTGTTTTTGTTTATTGGCGCAATGGGCAAATCCGCTCAGTTTCCGTTTCACACATGGCTTGCAGATGCGATGGAGGGTCCTACTCCGGTTTCTGCTCTTATTCATGCGGCTACTATGGTTACGGCCGGCGTATATTTGATGGTTAGAAGCCATGAGTTGTTTGCGCTTACGCCCGAAGTTAGCTTCTTTGTGGCGTGTCTGGGTACATTTGTTGCGGCGTTTGCGGCGACGATGGGTCTTGTCAACCGTGACCTAAAAAGAATCATCGCATACTCTACGCTATCACAGCTAGGGTATATGTTTGTGGCTGCGGGTCTTGGAGCATACTGGGTTGCGCTTTTTCACCTTGCTACGCACGCATTTTTTAAAGCGCTTTTGTTTCTTGGCGCAGGTAATGTTATGCATGCAATGCACGACGAGCTTGACATCAAAAAAATGGGTGGACTCTTCAAACCGATGAGGGGCACCGCCATTATGATGATACTAGCCTCCGTTGCGCTTGCTGGCATTTACCCGTTTGCGGGCTTCTTCTCAAAAGACAAGATACTTGAAGTTGCATTCGGAACACACCACTATATTTTATGGGCGCTTCTCTTGATGACAGCCGTCTTGACAGCATTCTATAGCTTTAGACTTATTATGCTCGTATTTTTCGGCAAAGAAAATTACAAAGAACATTTCCCTGCCCTTCATCCGCATGAAGCTTACTGGTATATGTTGGCTGCCATGGCTCCGCTTGCAGTGCTTGCAGTGCTTGCCGGTTTTTTTGAGCATTCTTTGGCAACTCTTTTGGAAAAAGCGATGCCTATTTTCCATCCGCATATCTCCACGGAGACTGTCATGGCGCTGATAGCATTGACAACAGTTGCCGTGGTATGTTCGATAGCATTTACGGTATACAAATACAATAAAGGCGGTTTTTCTAAAGAGCTTGAAAGTACATTCTTATATAAGCTTTTTTACAATCAATACTATATACCTGAGTTTTACAACAGATGTATGGTCATACCGTATACAAAACTTTCAGAGTTTGCTTGGAAAAAAGTAGACCTAAAAATTATCGACTTCGTAGTTGACACGATAGCGCTCGTTATCTATAAAAGCGGCGAGAGATCAAGACATATCCAAAGCGGTAATCTCTCAAGTATGCTTAGATGGATGGTCGCCGGAGTTTTAATACTAATAATTTTTGCGGCTCTTTATAGCCCGATCAAGTAAGGAGAGCAAATGGAACATATTTTATCACTGCTACTACTGTTTCCGGCTCTTGCGGCTTTAGTGGCAACATTCGTATCGAAGCAAAATATCAAAGCTTTCGGTATAGCCGTAACGGCAATTGAGTTTTTACTAACTATTCCGCTGCTTTTGGCTTTTGATATGACAAACCCAGGTTTTCAGTTTACGGAGAAGTTGCCGCTTATCCCAGACTATGGAATTTTCTATTATGTCGGTATAGACGGATTTTCAATTTATCTGTTGGCTCTATCTACTTTTATATCTTTTATAGCAATGGCCGCTTTGGAAGATCTGAAAAATATGAAAAACCTCATCATTACACTTTTGTTTATGGAAGTTACGATGGTAGGTTTCTTTATTGCGCTTGATGCAATAGTGTTTTATATATTCTTTGAGCTCTCTCTTGTTCCTATGATGTATATTATCGGCTCTTGGGGTTCACAAAAAAGAGTATATGCGGCAGTTAAGTTTTTCCTCTATACATTTACGGGCTCGCTTATTATGCTGCTGGGCGTTATCTATCTAGGTTTCGCATTTCACGAAGCGACAGGCGTGTGGAGCTTTGCGCTGCCAAACTGGCATCTGCTAATCTTGCCGTTTGATGTGCAGGTATGGGTATTCCTTGCATTTTTTGCAGGCCTTGCCGTTAAGGTGCCTATGTTTCCGTTTCATACTTGGCTTCCGTATGCGCATGGACAAGCTCCAACTGTGGGTTCCGTTATCCTTGCCGCCGTGCTCCTTAAAATGGGTACATACGGCTTCTTACGACTATCATTTCCGATAATGCCTGATGCTACGCTCTATTTTGTTATGCCTGTAGCGATACTTTCGCTTATCATGATTATCTATACCGCAATGATAGCGTTTGCTCAGACCGATATGAAGCAGGTTATAGCGTATAGCTCGGTTTCACATATGGGCGTTATTATGCTTGGTATGTTTGCCCTAAATGTAGAGGGTATAGCCGGTTCCGTCTTTTTGATGATTAGCCACGGTATCGTCTCGGGCGCACTGTTTATGCTTGTGGGGGTCATTTATGAAAGGCTCCACACCAAAGAGATGAGCGAGTTTGGCGGTCTTACCACCGTAATGCCAAAATACGGCGTGATATTTGGTATCGTGCTTATGGGCTCGGTTGGCTTGCCGCTTACTATCGGCTTTGTGGGTGAGTTTTTATCCCTGCTCGGCTTTTTCAAAGTATCGCCTATTATGACAATACTTGCGGGAACAACGATAATACTCGGAGCTATATACATGCTAAATGTCTTTAGAAAATCATTCTTTGGACAAGTAACAAACGCAAAAGTATTTGAGCTAAAAGACCTTACAAAAAGAGAACTTGCCGGACTTATACCGCTTACAGTTCTCGTCATAGTCCTAGGCGTATATCCAAAGCCGGTGTTGCAACCTGCCGAGACTAGTGCAAAACATCTAGTGGAGCTAATGTTCAAAAAATCTCAGAGTTTTGATGCAAAACTTAGCATTTTAGATTACAACTCTATATCTGGAGGCGCGAAAAAATGACACCTATTTCTATAAATTTCGCAGACCTCAATCTGCCTACTCTTTACCCAGTATTTATTACGACGATAGGCGCTCTTTTGTTGCTTGTTATCGACCTAATTAAGACGCCGTCAAAAACATTTAATACGATGTTTTCTATCGCGGTTGTTTTGCTGTCACTTCTTGCACTTTTAAATACGGGCGTGAATCAAGTCGGCTTTTTCGGTCTTATTACTATAGACGGCGTCTCCATTATAGGTCAAGGCATTATTCTTGTGGCCTCTGCTCTGTTCTTGCCGCTTTCGCTTACTTCGCAAAGATTTCACGAGTTTGAGTACACTGAATTTTTTGCGCTATTTTTGTTTTTAGTCAGCGGTTTTCAAGTTATGGTTTCGACGGACAACATTATTCTTATGTTTATAGCCCTTGAGGCCTCCTCGCTTGCTCTGTATACGATTATAGCGATGCACAATAGGGATAGGTCTATCGAAGCGGCTATTAAGTACTTTACGATGGGTTCTCTTGCCGCAGGCTTTTTCGCATTCGGTGGAGCGCTTTTTTATCTTGCGACGGGAAGCGTAGAGCTTGAAAAATCGTTTTTTGCACTTCAAAGCCTAGGCACACACAATTTTGAGATACTGCTTGTCTCTTTGGCACTTTTGATGGGCGCGGTTGGCTTCAAGCTTTCAATGGTTCCTTTCCATACCTGGACTCCGGATGTGTATGAGGGCGCTAGCGCTCCTCTTGCCGGATATATGTCTATCGTGCCGAAAATTGCGGCTTTTGTTATTGCGATGAGAATGTTTGAGTTTCTTGTGGCCTCAGACCTTGAGTGGATAAAAACGATGCTTTGGATAGCCGCCGTTGCCACTATGACGATAGGTAATATCTTGGCGCTTGTGCAAGAGTCGGTAAAAAGAATGCTTGCATTTAGCTCTATCAGCCATGCCGGCTTTGGGCTTGTGGCTATACTTGTCGGCACTAATGATGCGAATACATCTCTATTCTTGTATTGGACGCTCTTTATGTTTGCAAATCTGGGCGCCTTTACGATGCTTTGGATCTCCAGACACAAAAGCAAAATTTTTCACAATAGGTTTGACCATCCGTATACGAAATTTAGCGGTATGATACATATAGCCCCTATTCCTGCCGTTATCATGGCGATATTTATGCTAAGTCTTGCAGGTGTGCCTCCTTTTGCTCTGTTTTGGGGTAAGTTTTACCTGATTAGTGCGACGATGGCGGCGGGCTATATAGGACTTGCCGTTATCATGGTGCTCAACAGTGCTATTGCCGTGTACTACTACATCAAGCTTATCGTGTATATGTTCCTAAGAGAGCCGTCATACGCAAATAGAACCATCTATATGCACAACGCAACGCTGCCGTTTAAGTTTATACTTGCCATTGCAGCATTCCTGTCCGTATTTTCTATCTTTATAGTCAATGATCTACTAACAGGCTTTAGTGCGCTTCTAAAAACCTCGGGATTTTAATAAAATCAACTCCAAAAGAGCTTTTTGCTCTTTTGGACTAACCGCCTCTCTCAAGCATTAAAAAAGCATTTTTTTTCAATACAATAATTTAAAATAGAAGCAGTAGGAAGGTAGCGGTGCGCCAAAATTTTATAGAAATTCCCACTTCCATATTACAAGCCGAAGGCATACTTAAGTTTGATGTATTTTTGAGAAGCCCTGAGGGATATGTGCTTTTTGCCGCAAAAAATGTGCCGTTAGAAAAAAAGGTACTCTCGGGACTTGAAAGCGTCTACATAAAAAGCGTCTATATTGATGAGAGTGATGAGCTATTCTATAGAGAGTATCTCGGTAAAAATATATCGAAATTTGCAAATGACCGCTCACTAGACAGGGATGAGAAATCAAGACTCATGTATGATGCCGCAAGAAGCGTAATGAGGGGGCTTTTTGAAAAAGAGGATTTGCCGGAGGCTATTTCGGATGTAAAAGTTGCGGCAGAGGTTATCATGGATAATGTGCTTAAAGATGAGAGAGCATTTTTGTCGCTTGTAAAAGCGTTGTCGTATGATTATTACACCTATACGCACTGCATAAATGTGGCTATATACTCCATTGGAATAGGCAAGTTCTTGGGCTTGTCGTTAGATGATTTGAGGGCTTTAGCTTTGGGGGCTGCGCTCCATGATGTCGGCAAATGCCATGTAGATCAAGAAGTTCTAAATAAGCAAGAGAAGCTGAATGACGAGGAGTTTAACCATATAAAAAAGCATGCGCCATTTGGTTTCGATATTCTCCTTGATACAATCGGAGAGATGGATGAGCGGATACTCTCTGCAGTTAGGCATCATCACGAAAAATTGGACGGTAGCGGATACCCTGACGGAATTAAAGGGGAGAAAATATCTACTTTCGCTAGGATAGTCGCCGTAGCCGATATATTTGATGCGTTAAACACCAAAAGATGCTACAAAGAGCCTATGTCTACATTTGAAACACTCGCATTTATGAAGAATAACATGGCCTCTCAGCTAGATACCAATATCTTAAAATCTTTTATTTTGTGCATGAGCGGTAAATAAACTATTTTCTCCTCTTCAAAACTTTTTAACAGCTTTAAATCTTTTTTAATATAACGCCGATACAATACCGATATTTTCGTAATAACAGGGGGATCACAATGAATCTAAGTATCGTTGCAAAACAAATAGAGATGACTGACGCAATAAAAGCTCACATCGAAGACAAAATAAGCTCATTTGAAAAATTTCATTTAGATGTTATAGCGGTCAAGGCAATAGTTTCAAGCGCCGATAAAAACGGCAAAAAAGGCTTCTCTATAGAGTTTATCATTCAACTTGCAGGCAAAGACACGGTTGTTATTAGACAAATAGACAAAGATCTTTATGCCGCAGTAGACCTTGCCGAAGAGAGAGCCAAAAAAGTACTTCGCCGTCATCACGACAAAGCGTCTAGCCACAAAGCAAGTGGCAAAATGTCGGTACCATTTGTTTCATTTGAGGCGGAAGAAGACGAGGACGAGATAGTGCCTGCAGGGCTAGATATAGACAAACCAGTAGAGATAGACGAAGCTTTGGAGGTATTCAAGGGCAAGGGTTGTATGTTTATGATTTTTGAGGATAAATCCAAAAAAACCAGAGTAATGTATAGAAGAAAAGACGGAAAAGTAGGGTTGTATTAACAATAACGGGGAGCTTTATAGCTCTCCGTTTACTCTTGCTAGCACGCTTTCTTTATGGGCAAATAATCCCTCCACATCGGCAATCGTCGCACATTTATCTCCAAGCTCTTTTATCGCATCTTTTGAGAACGAAATAATTGAAGATTTTTTCATGAAGTGTTCCGTGGATAGCGGGGAGAAAAACCGTGCGCTTGCGCCCGTAGGAAGCGTATGATTTGGTCCTGCTAGATAGTCTCCGATGGCTTCTGGCGTATAGTGTCCCAGAAATATCGCACCGGCATGCTTAATAAAAGGCAGCAACTCCAATGCGTTTGTGACGCAAACTTCCAAGTGCTCCGGCGCTATATCATTCATGATAGACAGAGCCTCTTTTATGCTGTCGCAGATGACAATAATGCCGTTATTTGCGATAGATACGGAGCTTATCTCGCCTCTCGGTAACTCTTTGAGGTATCTCTCTATCTCTTTTGCCGTCTCTTCAGCCACTTTCTCGCTTGTTGTTAGGAGATAAGAGCCTGCAAGCTCGTCGTGTTCGGCTTGAGATAACATATCTAGAGCTAGCCAAGACGGATTGGCGCTTTCATCCGCCAATATCCCTATTTCGCTTGGCCCCGCTATCATGTCTATGTTCACATCACCGAAAACAAGTTTTTTGGCAGTTGCGACAAAGATATTGCCCGGTCCCGTAATCACATCCACCTTCGGGATTGTTTTGCTACCGTAAGCCATTGCGGCTACGGCGCTTGCGCCGCCTATCTTAAACATCTTTTTAATGCCGCATAGATGCGCCGCCGCCATAAGTAGTTCGTTTGGCTCGCCGCCAGGCGTAGGCGTGCAGACTACTATCTCTTCTACTCCCGCTACTATCGCAGGAATGGCGTTCATTAAAAGAGAGCTTGGATACACCGCTTTGCCACCGGGTATATATAGTCCTGCCCTGTCTACGGGTGTTACTTTTTGCCCGAGTATCGTGCCGTTTGACTCCGTCATCATCCAACTTTTTGGTTTTAGCTCTTTATGATAGGTCTCTATTCTGTTGTATGCGGTATGAAGTGCATCTTTGAGTTTTGCTTCAAGGTTGTCGTATGCTTTTTTCATTGCATCCGTAGATACGGCAAGTTCGCTACCGCTTTTTGGACTCCATCCGTCAAACTTGGATATTGATTCAAGCAGGGCGTCATCCCCCTTTGTTTTTACATCCGCTATTATCGATTTGACGATAGCTTCTACTTTTTCACCTTGAGTTTCGCCTCTATTTAGCGTAGCCGCAAGCTTTTCTTTAAAGTCGGCATCCGTGCTTTTTACTATTTTGATCATCTCTTGTGTCCTATGATTAACGATTAAATATTTGTGATTTTTTCGGAAGTATAGCGTAAAGTAGGTAGTAGTTTTGGTTGCCACCCCGCTTTGTCGGGGCGCCTATCTTAGCAACGGTCTATGCAGTTTAGATCTGAAAATGCTTGTTTTAGTCTTTCAATCATAGTTTTTTGACCTTCTCTTATGACTACGCGAGGGTCGTAATATTTTTTGTTAGGTTTTTCCGCGCCTTCCGGATTTCCTATTTGACCTTGCAAATAGCCTCTATTTTTGGCTTCATAAGCCCTAATGCCGTCCCAAAATGCCCACTGCGTATCGGTGTCGATATTCATTTTAACGACCCCGTAGCTAATAGCGTTTCTGATGTCGGAAAGCTCAGAGCCAGAACCGCCGTGGAATACGAAATTAACCGGCTTTGGGCCGAGGTTTCTTTTTTTCTCGATATATTTTTGGGAGTTGTCTAGTATTTCGGGACTTAGTTTTACATTGCCCGGTGAATATACGCCGTGGACATTTCCGAATGATGCCGCTATGGTGAAGTTGGGGCTAATAGCAGAGAGTCTCTCATAGGCATAGTCTACATCTGCAGGTTGAGTATATAGCTTGGAGTTGTCCATGCTTGTATTATCCACGCCGTCTTCCTCTCCGCCCGTACAACCTAGCTCTATCTCCAAAGTCATACCCATTTTACTCATACGAGTTAGGTATTTTTCGCAAATTTCGATATTTTCATGCAGAGGCTCTTCGGATAGGTCAAGCAT
>JFJP01002314.1_pt1 | contig 11472 bp, 10 predicted proteins | sample 431651 | NCBI WGS metagenome assembly JFJP01 (sample SAMN02602958, study PRJNA72255) | Microbial mat metagenome, whole genome shotgun sequencing project. | biome: fresh water; feature: sink hole; material: water; isolation source: purple microbial (photo- and chemosynthetic) mats found in... | reverse complement strand
AAGCCGTTGCCGCCCGATGCGGCCGAACCGGAAAAGCTCGCCCGCACCATCGCCGCCTTGAAGTTGAACTACGTGGTGATCACCAGCGTCGACCGCGACGACCTCAAGGATGGCGGCGCCCGCCACTTCGCCGACTGCATCGCCAAGGTGCGCTCGCTGTCTCCAGCCACCCGCATCGAAATCCTGGTGCCGGATTTTCGCGGCCGCCTCGACCTTGCGGTAGCCATCCTCGCGGAAACACCGCCCGATGTCATGAACCACAATCTCGAAACCGTACCGCGCCTCTACAAGCAGACGCGCCCCGGCGCCGACTATGACCATTCGCTGCAACTGCTGCGCGATTTCAAGGAAAAGAGCCCGGGCGTCCCCACCAAATCCGGCCTGATGGTCGGCCTCGGCGAAACGGACGAGGAAATTCTCGCCGTCATGCACGACCTGCGTGCCCACGGCGTCGAGATGCTCACCATCGGCCAGTACCTCGCGCCCTCGGCCCACCACCTGCCGGTAACGCGCTACGTTCATCCCGATACCTTTGCCCTGTTCGAGCGCGCGGCGCACGATATGGGCTTTGCTCACGCCGCCTGCGCGCCGCTGGTGCGATCAAGCTATCACGCCGACCGCCAGGCGGATGGGGCGGGCGTGAGTATCAATGAACCCAAGTAGATGGACCTGACCTTAAGTCGACCCCGCATCAGCCCTTGACGGGCTTCACGCGCGCTGCGGCGAGTTTGGCCCGCGCCCGCGCCTCGTCGGTGGTATCGGCGGTGGCCACGGCCACGCCCATGCGACGGCGGACGAAGCTCTCGGGCTTGCCGAACAGGCGCAGGTCGGACTCGGGCACGGCCAGTGCATCGGCGACACCATCGAAAGCTATGCCACGTTCTTCCATACCGCCATAAATGACGGCCGAGGCGCCGGCCCGACGCAGGCTTACATCCACGGGCAGACCGAGGATGGCGCGGGCGTGTAATTCGAATTCTGACAGACGCTGCGTGGCCAGGGTGACGAGGCCGGTATCGTGCGGCCGTGGGCTGACCTCGGAGAACCAAACCGTGTCGTCCTTGATGAATAGCTCGACGCCGAAAATGCCGCGTCCACCGAGGTCACCGGTAATTCTGGCGGCAATTTCGCGCGAGCGTTCCAGCGCCTTGGCTGACATCGCCATCGGCTGCCACGATTCAACGTAATCGCCATTGACCTGCACATGCCCGATAGGCTCGCAGAAGAAGGTGTCGACTTCGCCGCCGACCCCGAGCGCGCGTACCGTCAGCAGGGTGATTTCGTAATCGAAGTCGATGAAACCCTCGACAATGACCCGCCCCTTACCACCCGTTGCGACGCGGCCGCCGGCCTGGGCGTAATTCCATGCTTTTTCCACGTCGGCCGCCGCCTTCACCAGTGACTGTCCCTTGCCCGACGATGACATTACCGGTTTGATGATACATGGGTAGCCGATGCCGGAGTCGATGGCTGCCTGCATCTCGGCCAGCGAATCGGCAAACCGGTAGGGCGAAGTCGGCAAGTCCAGATCCTCGGCGGCGAGCCGGCGGATGCCCTCGCGATTCATGGTCAGGCGGGCGGCGCGGGCGGTCGGAATGACCTCCGCCAGACCGGCTTGCTCGATCTCCAAGAGCATGTCGGTGGCGATGGCCTCGATTTCTGGCACGACCAGATGAGGCCGCTCGCGCTCAATCAGCGCCCGTAGCGCGGCACCATCGGTCATGGCGATGACATGGCTGCGATGCGCCACCTGCATGCCAGGCGCATCCGGATAGCGATCCACCGCGACCACTTCGCAGCCGAACCGCTGCAATGCGATAATGACTTCCTTGCCAAGTTCGCCGCTGCCAAGCAGCATGACACGGGTGGCGGAAGGAGAAAGCGGCGTGCCGATGCGCATGGTGTGGTTTCCGCGTAAATTGTTTCGTATTTGATGCGCGCCATTGTAAAGCCGGGTCGCACCGGCAGACAGGTCGCAAAGGAGAGTCGTCGATGAAACTGTCACTACCCGCCACCCTAGTTGCATGCGCCTTGCTGGTGGCGCCGCCGGCGTGGAGTCAGATCCGGGTTGGCGTGATCAGCTCTGCCACGGGGCCCAGCGCCGAAATTGGCATTCCGCAAAAGAATACAGTTGCGCTGTTGCCGCGCTGGATCGGCGACCTTACCGTCGAGTACATCGCCTACGACGACGCTTCCGATCCGGGCCAGACCATCAGCCTGTTCAAGAAGCTCATCGGCGAGCACCGGGTCGATGCCATCATCGGCCCTTCGACCGCGCCGGGTGCCATGGCCGTGCTTTCCCTTGTTGCCGATGGCGGCGTGCCGCTGCTGACCCCGGTAGGCGCGTCGGCCGTGGTGCTGCCGATGGACGAGCAGAAACGCTGGGTATTCAAGACCGCGCAGAACGATAGCCTTCTCGCCGAGGCGCTGGTCGCGCACATGAAGAAAACAGGCATGCGCACAATCGGCTTCATCGGCCTTGCCGACGACCCCGGCGATTCCTCTGGCGATAACTGGCTTCAGGAATTCTCGGCGCGAGCGCAGGCAGCTGGCTTGGCGCTCGCCGTCGTCGAGCGTTACCGGCGCGCCGATCAGGCGGTCAGTGGCCAGATCAACAAACTGATCGCCGCGCGGCCCGACGCCGTGCTGATCGCCGGCACCGGTAGTTCGGCGCTGCTGCCGCACATCAGCCTGATCGACCAGGGCTACAAGGGCGCGATCTACCAGACCAGTAGCGCCGCGACGCCCGATTTCATCAGGTTGGGCGGCAAGAAGGTCGACGGTGCCTTCATGGCGGGAAGCCTGATGCTGGGCATCAAGGAAATTTCCGACGCCAACCCGTCCAGACGCCTTGCGCAGGGCTACATCACGACCTATGAAAAATTGCACGGCGCCAAGGCTGCAACCTTTGGCGCCAGCATCTACGACGCTGGCCTGCTGTTGCAACGGGTCATACCCGAAGCGCTAAAAAGGAGCCGGCCGGGTACGGCTGAATTCCGCGCCGCGCTGCGCGACGCGCTGGAGCAGACGAAGGAGTTTGTCGTCACGCAGGGCGTGTACACCCTGAGTCCCGCCGACCACGCGGGTTTCGACAAGCGTGGGGTGCTAATGATGACCGTTCGCGATCACGGCTGGCGGTTGATCGGCGAGTAGATTCGCATGTCCGGGTTCAGTCCCGGCGGGCGAGTTGCCTGGTGTACGAAAAAAGCCGTCCCGAGGGACGGCTTTTTTCGTGAGGCGGGTTGAAACTGGCTGAGGCGTCGAGATTACAGTTCTTTGGCGTGCGCGGCCAGATACTTGGCGACGCCGTCGGTCGAAGCGGTCATGCCGGCATCGCCCTTCTTCCAGCCGGCAGGGCAGACCTCGCCGTGCTCTTCGGTGAATTGCAGCGCATCAATCATTCGCAGCATTTCGTCGATGTTGCGACCCAGCGGCAGATCATTGACGACCTGGTGGCGCACGACGCCGGTCTTGTCGATCAGGAACGAGCCGCGGAAGGCGATACCGACCGGGGCGAATTCGACGTCATAGGCCTGGCAAATCTCGTGCTTCATGTCGGCGACCAGCGGGTACTTGACCTGGCCGATGCCGCCGTTGTTCACCGGAGTGTTTTTCCAGGCGAGGTGGGTAAAGTGCGAGTCGATGGAGCAACCGACGACTTCGACGTTGCGCTTGGTGAACTCGGCCAGGCGGTGATCGAAGGCGATCAGTTCGGACGGGCAGACGAAGGTGAAATCGAGCGGGTAGAAAAAGAGGACGGCGTACTTGCCCTTGATGTGCTCGGTGAAGGTGAATGCGTCATTGACGGAGTTGTCGCCCATAACGGTGGGCGCGGTGAAATTGGGGGCTTTCTTGCCGACGAGGACTGACATGGGAACTCCTGTTGGTTGGTGGTTGAGGTGAGAAGCTGCAACTATATTGTGACTATTGACTGAAAATCAAGCGGTTGGAAGTTGTTCGAAACCGGCGGAGTATTTGCCCTGACCCAGTTCGACCGCCACATGGTCGACGTCTGCGCCTGGTGGCCCGCGGCGGGCCCAGGCCAGCATTGCGGCCACGTCTTCGGCTGCGCCCGCCACCACCGCCTCGACGCTGCCGTCGCGACGGTTGCGCGTCCAGCCGCCTACACCTAGTTCGTTGGCCTTGGCGACCATACTGCCGCGGTAGTTGACGCCTTGCACCCGGCCAGTGATGAGAAGGTGGCGCACTTCAGTCGCTTCCGTTTCCAGAGCGGCAGATTGTGGGTAGGTGCTCACTTGACCTTCATGCCCGGCTGGGCACCGGAATCGGGAGACAGGAGAAACAGCCCCGCGTTCTTGTCGTCCGGGTCTGAGGCGGCCAGCACCATGCCTTCGCTCATGCCGAATTTCATCTTGCGTGGGGCGAGATTGGCGACCATCACCGTCAGCCGCCCGACCAGTGTCGCCGGGTCGTAAGCTGCCTTGATGCCGGCGAAAACCTGCCGGGTTTCGCCGCCGATGTCGAGCGTTAGCCTGATGAGTTTGTCGGCGCCGTCGACGTGCGCGGCAGCGGCGATACGGGCGATGCGCAGGTCGACCTTGGCGAAGTCGTCAATTGAGATTGAAGGCTCGGCGACCGCGACCGATGCAGGGGGCTTGCCACTAGTGGCCGGCGCTTGCTTTACCTTCTGCTCCTGCTGCACGACATGCTGCTGGTGCTCGGCGTGGCGCTGCTGGGAATGCGGCTCAGGCGTTGGTGCGGACGTGGCGGGCGCCAGCGACTCGCGATTAGCTGCAAGCAGGGCATCGATCTGCTTGCCTTCGATACGCTGCATCAAGTGTTCGTAGGCGTTGATGACGTGCGCCGGCGGCAACAAGTGGCCGGCGTCGGCCCAGTGCAGCGGCGCGATGTTGAGGAATTCCTCGGCTTCCTTGGCGAGATGCGGCAGGATGGGCTTGAGGTAGAGCGTGAGCAGGCGGAATGCATTGATCAGCACCGTGCAGACGTAGTGCAGTAATTCAGCATGCTCAGGATTCTTGGCTAGCACCCAGGGCTGATTCTTGTCGACGTACTGATTGACCTGATCGGCCAGCGCCATGATCTTGCGGATCGCCTTGGCGAAATCGCGCGCTTCATAATGGGCGGCGATTTCATCTGCGGCCTCGATCAAGCCAGGCATGTCGGCGCGGAAGCGGTCAATCAGGTGCTGGTGCTGCAGTTCGCCGCCGAAACGCTTCTGCACAAACCCCGCGGCACGGCTGGCGATGTTGATGTACTTGCCGATCAGGTCGGAGTTGACGCGGTTAAGGAAGTCATCGAGGCTGAGGTCGATGTCCTCCATGCTGCCGTTCAGTTTGGCGGCGAAGTAGTAACGCAGCCATTCGGGATTGAGACCCGCCGCCAGATACGACTCGGCGGTGATGAAGGTGCCGCGCGACTTCGACATTTTCGCGCCGTCGACGGTAAGGAAGCCGTGGGCGAAGACGCTGGTGGGCGTGCGGTAGCCAGCGTGCTCCAGCTCGGCAGGCCAGAACAGCGCGTGAAAATAGAGGATGTCCTTGCCAACAAAGTGATAGAGCTCGGCCTTGGAGTCCCTGGCCCAGTAGTCGTCGAAGTTCAGGTTATGGCGAGCGCACAGGTTCTGGAAGGAACCCATATAGCCGATCGGCGCGTCGAGCCAGACGTAAAAATATTTACCCGGCGCGTCGGGAATTTCAAAGCCGAAGTAAGGCGCGTCGCGCGAGATGTCCCAATCGGTGAGCCTGTTGTCGCCGGGTTCGCCCAGCCATTCCTGCAATTTGTTGATGGCCTCGGGCTGCGCCTTGCAGACTTCGCGCGTGGCGCGACGCAGGAAGGTCTGGCAACGCGGGTCGGATAGTTTGAAGAAGAAATGATCGGACGATTTCAGTTCCGGTGTTGCGCCCGATACGGCGGACAGCGGGTTCTTGAGATCGGTCGGCGCGTAGGCGGCGCCGCAGGCTTCGCAACTATCGCCGTACTGGTCTTTGGCACCACACTTCGGGCACTCGCCCCGGATGTAGCGATCCGGCAGGAACATCTGTTTGATCGGATCGTAAAACTGCTCGATGGCGCGCACCTCGATCAGCCCGGCAGCTTTCAGTTTCTTGAAGATGTCCTCGGCGTAGTGGCGCGTCTCGTCGGAATGGGTCGAATGGTAGTTGTCGAAGGCGACGTGGAAGCCGGCGAAATCGCGGCTGTGCTCGCCATGTACCCGTTTGATTAACTGCTCGGGGGCGATGCCCTCCTTCTCGGCACGCAGCATGATGGGTGTGCCGTGGGTATCGTCGGCGCAGACGTACCAGCATTCGTTGCCACGCATTTTCTGGAAGCGCACCCAGATGTCGGTCTGAATGTATTCGACCAGATGACCAAGGTGGATGGCGCCGTTGGCGTAAGGCAGGGCGGAGGTAACGAGAATCTTGCGCGCGGTCATGGGGAAGTCATGCATCAGGGAATCTTGAAATTCTAACAAACCGCCTCAGCTACATACGGCTTACGTTATAATTTACCAAATTACTCAACTATTTGGAGTTACCCCATGAGCCTCACCGAAGCCCAAGTACAGGCCGCCCTTCAGACCCTAACCGATCCCAATACCGGCAAGGATTACGTTTCGAGCCGCGCCGTCAAGAACATCAAGATCGATGGCGCCAATGTCACGCTCGACATCGAACTGGGCTATCCGGCGCTGAGCCAGCATGAATCAATCCGACTGGCGATGACCGAAAAGCTGAAGGCGGCCGGTGCCGCGGTCGTTACGGTGAACATCAGCCTGAAAGTGGTCGCTCACACAGCGCAAAAGGGCGTGAAACTGGTGGGCGGGGTAAAGAACATCATCGCCGTTGCTTCCGGCAAGGGTGGCGTCGGCAAGTCCACCACGGCGGTTAACCTCGCGCTGGCGCTGGCGGTCGAGGGCGCCAATGTCGGCATTCTCGACGCCGACATCTATGGCCCGTCGCAGCCGCAAATGCTTGGCATCGACGGCCAGCCGGAGTCGCCGGACGGCAAGAAGCTCGAACCAATGCGTGCCCACGGCATCCAGGCCATGTCCATCGGCTTTCTGGTCGACCCCGAGCAACCCATGGTCTGGCGCGGCCCGATGGTGACGCAGGCATTGACCCAACTGCTGGGCGAGACCAACTGGCAGGATCTGGATTACCTCGTGGTCGATATGCCCCCCGGCACCGGCGACATCCAGCTCACCCTGGCACAGCAGGTGCCGGTAACCGGCGCGGTGATCGTCACCACGCCGCAGGATATCGCCTTGCTCGACGCCCGCAAGGGACTCAAAATGTTCGACAAGGTTGGCATCCCGATCCTCGGCATCGTCGAGAACATGAGCATCCATATCTGCTCGAAGTGTGGCGCCGAGGAGCACATCTTCGGCACTGGCGGCGCCGAGCGCATGGGCAAGGACTACGATGTCGAAGTGCTGGGTGAATTGCCGCTCGACATCAAGATTCGCGAGCAGGTCGATGGCGGCTCGCCGTCCGTGGTGGCCGATCCGAATGGCCGCGTGGCCGAGATATACAAGGCTATCGCTCGCCGTGTCGCCGCCAAGATCGCCGAACGGGCCAAGGATCACTCCAGCAAGTTCCCAAGCATCGTGATCCAGAACACCTGAAAAAGTCGGCGCTAGCGGTACGGCAGTGGGTAGTCGCGGCAGTAGTACGTATTGCCGCCTTTTCTGCCCTGATGTAGCATACGGCGTATGACAATCTTCCGGGAGAAGCTGCCATGCGTGTAAATGCCCGTCTTGACGATTCCTACCAGGCCAAGATCGACTACATCGTCGAAGCTCGGCATCTGAGCGTTTCCGATATGGTGCGCGATGCCATCGACCACTACTATGAGGCGGTGAAGGCAGAACAAGTTCGTCGCCTGCACGGGCTCGACGCGATTGTCGGGATGGCCGGTAGCGTGGATGCACCGGTCGATCTGTCGACCAATTACAAGAAGTACATTGGTCAGATCATCGAAGAAAAGTACCCGCAACATGGTCATCGCTGACACCGGATTCTTCTTCGGTCTGGCGGATCGCAACGATTCATGGCACGACCGCTGCGTCGCCGCTTACCGTGCGCTGAACGAAGGGCTGGTTACAACCTGGCCGGTGGTGACCGAGGCGGCGTACCTGATCGCGAAATATCTCGGTGAAAGCTATCGCCAGCGCTTTCTTGAGCAAACATTTGCGGAATCCTTCACGCTCTTCGACATCGGCACGAAGCACGGGACTCGTATTCTGGAACTGTCTCGCCGTTATAGCGACCTGCCCATGGACCTTGCCGACGCTTCGCTGGTCCTACTGGCCGAGCATCTTGGCCACGGGCGTATTCTTTCGACGGATATGCGTGACTTTGGCGCCTATCGGTGGAAAAATCACGCACCTTTCGAAAACCTGCTACCGGCAGAAGAAAAATGAGCATCAAATCGGATAAGTGGATCCGCCGCATGGCGGAACAGTACAAGATCATCGAGCCGTTCTCGCCGGAACTCGTGCGCGAGGTCAACGGCGAGAAGATCGTCTCCTACGGCACATCCAGTTACGGCTACGATATTCGCTGCGCCGATGAGTTCAAGGTATTCACCAACATTAACTCGACCATCGTCGATCCCAAGAACTTCGACCCGAACTCCTTTGTCGAGGTTTCGGGCAAGGGCTACTGCGTCATCCCGCCCAACTCCTTCGCCCTGGCCCGCACCGTCGAATATTTCCGCATCCCGCGCAGCGTGCTCACTGTTTGCCTTGGCAAGAGCACCTACGCCCGCTGCGGCATCATCGTCAATGTCACGCCCTTCGAACCCGAGTGGGAAGGCTATGTCACGCTGGAGTTTTCCAACACCACGCCGCTGCCCGCCAAGATTTATGCCGGCGAGGGCTGCGCCCAAGTGATCTTCTTCGAAGCCGACGAGGTCTGCGAGACTTCCTACCGCGACCGCGGTGGCAAGTACCAAGGCCAGGTCGGCGTTACCCTGCCGAAAATATAAAATGCGCTTCCACTTTCCGGTCATCATCATCGACGAGGACTTCCGCTCCGAGAATGCCTCGGGCCTCGGCATTCGCGCACTGGCCTCGGCGATCGAGAAGGAAGGCATCGAAGTCCTCGCCGTCACCAGTTACGGCGACATGACCTCGTTCGCCCAGCAGCAGAGTCGCGCCTCGGCCTTCATTCTCTCGATCGACGACGAAGAACTGGCCAACGAGGAAGAGCAGACCATCGCCGAGTTGCGCGCCTTCGTCCAGGAACTCCGTTACCGCAACGCCGAGATTCCAATTTTTCTCCACGGCGAGACGCGCACATCGCGCCACATTCCCAACGACGTATTGCGCGAACTGCATGGCTTCATCCATATGTTCGAGGACACGCCGGAATTCATCGCCCGCAATGTCGTGCGCGAGGTCAAGGCCTATCTCGATTCGTTGCCGCCGCCCTTCTTTCGCGCGCTGGTGCACTACGCCGCCGACGGTTCCTACTCATGGCATTGCCCCGGTCATTCGGGCGGCGTCGCCTTCCTCAAGAGCCCGGTCGGCCAGATGTTCCACCAGTTTTTCGGCGAGAACATGCTGCGCGCCGACGTCTGCAACGCCGTCGAGGAACTTGGCCAACTGCTCGACCATACCGGCCCGGTGGCCGCCTCAGAGCGCAACGCCGCGCGCATCTTCAACGCCGACCACCTGTACTTCGTCACCAACGGCACCTCGACCTCGAACAAGATCGTCTGGCATTCCACGGTGGCGCCGGGCGACATCGTCGTGGTTGATCGCAACTGCCACAAATCGATTCTTCACGCCATTATCATGACCGGTGCCATTCCGGTTTTCCTGATGCCGACACGCAACAACTTCGGCATCATCGGCCCGATTCCGAAGAGTGAGTTTTCCTGGGAAAATATCAAGCGGCGAATTGACGCTAACCCGTTCATCATTAACAAGACCGCCAAGCCGCGCGTGCTGACCATCACCCAGAGCACTTACGACGGCGTACTTTACAACGTCGAGGAAATCAAGGAGTTGCTCGACGGCAAGATTGACACCTTGCACTTCGACGAAGCCTGGCTGCCGCACGCCGCTTTCCACGATTTCTACGGCGACTACCACGCCATCGGCGCCGATCGGCCGCGCTGCGAAGAATCAATGGTGTTTTCGACGCAATCGACGCACAAACTGCTGGCCGGCCTCAGCCAAGCCTCGCAGATCCTGGTGCAGGATGCCGTTAACAACAAGCTCGACCGCGATGTTTTCAACGAGGCTTACCTGATGCACACCTCGACCTCGCCGCAATACGCCATTATCGCCTCCTGCGACGTGGCGGCGGCGATGATGGAAGAACCGGGCGGCCCGGCATTGGTGGAAGAATCCATCGGCGAGGCGCTGGAGTTCCGCCGCGCCATGCGCAAGGTGGACGAGGAGTGGGGCGTCGACTGGTGGTTCAAGGTGTGGGGACCGGACGATCTCTCGGAAGAAGGCATCGAGGAACGCGCCGCCTGGATGTTAAAGCCGGGCGATCGCTGGCACGGCTTCGGCAAACTGGCCGAGGGCTTCAACCTGCTTGACCCGATCAAGGCCACCGTGATCACGCCGGGCCTCGACGTCGACGGCGACTTCGCCGACTGGGGCATTCCCGCCGGCGTGCTGACCAAGTATCTGGCCGAACACGGTGTCATCGTCGAGAAGACTGGCCTCTACTCCTTCTTCATCATGTTTACCATCGGCATCACCAAGGGCCGCTGGAACACCATGGTGACCGAACTGCAACAGTTCAAGGACGACTTCGACAAGAACCAGCAGCTTTGGCGTGCCATGCCGGACTTCGTGGCGAAGTTTCCCCGCTACGAGCGCATCGGGCTGAGGGACTTGTGCCAACAGATACACGACGTTTATAAGTCCAAGGACGTCGCCCGCCTCACCACCGAAATGTATCTCTCGGACATGGTGCCGGCGATGCGCCCGGCCGATGCCTTTGCCCGCATGGCCCACCGCGAGATCGATCGTGTGCCGATCGACGAGTTGGAAGGCCGTATTACCAGCGTGCTGCTGACGCCCTACCCGCCGGGCATTCCACTATTGATTCCGGGCGAGTGCTTCAACGCCACTATCGTGCGCTATCTACAATTCGCCCGCGAGTTCAATGCTGGATTTCCCGGCTTCGAGACCGACATCCATGGCCTCGTCAAGGAATCCGCCAGCGCTTATTACGTAGACTGCGTAAGGTAGTTCCCCTGAAAATCAGGGCGTTTCCGACGCCGGCAGGCGTTGATAGCGGACGAAAGAATAGGCGGCATTGCCCGCCTCGGCACTAGCGGGGTACTGTTCGCGCGAGACTTCGCACCAGGTGGCGCGGTCTAGCGCAGGGAAATGGGCGTCGCCATCGAATTCCGCATCGATCTCGGTGAGTTCCAGTCGGGTGGCGAACGGCAGCGCCAGCGCATAAATCTGAGCACCGCCGATAACGAAGACAACCTCCTCGTTACCATTGCCAACATCATCAG
>JFJP01021836.1_pt1 | contig 11473 bp, 10 predicted proteins | sample 431651 | NCBI WGS metagenome assembly JFJP01 (sample SAMN02602958, study PRJNA72255) | Microbial mat metagenome, whole genome shotgun sequencing project. | biome: fresh water; feature: sink hole; material: water; isolation source: purple microbial (photo- and chemosynthetic) mats found in... | reverse complement strand
CTAAAGTTGAACCAGCTAAAGTTGAACCAGCTAAAGTTGAACCAGCTAAAGTTGAACCAGCTAAAGTTGAACCAGCTAAAGTTGAACCAGCGAAGATTCCTGGAAATGGATCCGTTCAAGAGGAAGAACTAGGTCTCGAATAGGTTAAAAAATTGGTGCTTATCGCTATTGAATAGATGGACGGTCTGAATCTATTTTTGGGTGCAAAATTATTATTCCTATGATATGGAGTTACAAATGGGTTTTTGGTCCAATTTCACCTTTTTCGGAACCGCTCTCGGTATTGATTTAGGAACCGCCAATACGCTGATTTACGCCAAAGGAAGGGGTTTGTTGATCGATGAACCTTCCGTTGTTGCCATCGACCGCTCAAATGGTGAAGTTCTTGAAATTGGTAGTGATGCGAAATTAATGCTCGGGCGCACACCGGGTAAAATTTCTGCAGTAAGACCCATGAAAGATGGTGTTATCGCCGATGTAGATCTCGTGGAAGATATGCTCAAACACTTCGTCAAAAAGATTCAGCGCGGACCAACGTTCTCGTTGAAACCGCGAGCGGTTATTGGAGTCCCATCCGGAATCACCAAAGCTGAACAGCGTTCGGTGATCGACTCTGCCGAAAAAGCAGGACTCACAGATGTCCACTTGATTGCTGAACCTATGGCTGCTGCTATTGGAATGGGGATTCCTGTCCTTGAATCATCGGGCAATATGATTATCGATATCGGTGGCGGGACTGCGGAAATTGCAGTGATTTCACTGGGGGGTATGGTATGTGATATCTCTGAAAAAGTCGGTGGCGATGAATTTGATGCTTCGATTGTAGAGTATCTTAAAAAAACGTACAACCTTCTCGTCGGTGAGTCTACCGCTGAACAGGTGAAAAAAGAGATTGGTTCGGCATTCCCTCTTGAAGAAGAGTTGGAAATGGACGTCCGCGGTCGTGACCTTGTTGCTGGTATTCCTAAGACATTGCGTATCAGTTCTGTAGAAATTCGCGAAGCTCTCAATACACCGGTTGAAAAAATTGTGAAAGCAGTTCGCAATGCTCTTGAACAGACACCGGCAGAGCTTTCGGCGGATATTCTGGACAAGGGAATTATAATGACAGGTGGAAGTTCGCTTCTTCGCGGTCTCGATGAACGTATTCGTGAGGACACGAATCTTCCCGTTTCTGTTACCGATGATCCAATGACCTGTGTAGCCCGTGGTGCATTAATCGTTGTAGAAAATCTTGAAACTTACCGTCACGTGTTGCTTAACAGCAGCCGTAACGTACGATAAGAATCAGGAGGTACCGTGCATTGGCTCGTTGAGTATATTCTCTCCCATAAAAACGGTACCTCCTTTTTTGTTGCCATTCTCATCTCGTTGATGCTGTATAATAGCTCTGACACGAAAAAACATCAGGTTGCGCAAGTTCTTGGGCAGACGCTTTTTAGTCCTGTTCAAGTTACGATTAATCAAGTCACCAACATTCGCAATATTTTTAAAGAAAACGAAGATCTTCGAACTCGAGTCCAGTTGCTTCAGCTTGAAAATGCATCTATGAAAGATGTAATTTTTCATAGTGATGAGTTGATTCGGGGCATTTCCTACCGCGATTCTTCGACATACAAACTCATTTCTGCGCAAGCCGTCGTTCGCGAACCGACCTTTCTATTTCGGACGATTGTTATCGATGCGGGGCGAAGTGATGGCGTTCAGCCTTATATGCCTGTTGTTACTGTCGATGGCGTGGTGGGAAAAGTTATCCGTGTCATGGACCGAACGAGCCTTGTTCAGTTGATTCGCAAGCCTGATGAATACGTCAGTGTGATTCACCACAAAACGGGAAGTGTGGGTATTCTCAACGCTTCTGCCAATGACAAACTTCAGGTTGAATATCACAAGAATCAGGATATTAAACAGGGTGATACACTTTTTACTAGCGGTTATGGTGGAATATATCCGCCCGGAATGGCTGTCGGATACGTTGACAAGATCGAAGAAGCTCAGAATCCACTCTACAGTTTAGTAACGGTTCAATCGGCCGTTGATTTCGAATCAATTCGCCATCTGTTTGTTGTTGCTGTAAATACGCAATGGGAGTCTTATCAGATTGAACTTGATTCGCTCATGCGCGAGGTGGAAGAATGAGAAAAGTTATCATTTGGGTTTTCATAATTCTCTTTGCAATTACCCTTCAGACAACAATGATTCCTTATCTATCAATTGCCGGTGTCTACCCAGATCTTGTGGTTGCATCTATGATGGTTATCGCCCTGTGGTATGGCCGTTTAGCGGCAATCTGGGGAGGATTCTTTACGGGACTTCTTCTCGACAGTTGGGCACCGAATCAATTGGGATTGCAATCAATGGCACTTATTTCTGCTTCAGTTTTTGTCGGATTATTTGATCATAAGCGAATCAACTCCGGACCTATTGCTCAGTTTTTTCTCTTTCTTCTCGGATCCGTGGTGCACGATCTTGTGATTTTTATGGCAGTGGGCAATTACGGCACATCGCTGATCACCTTTATTCTCGGACAAGTTATTCCTCGCGCTCTGTTTACTGCAATGTTTGGAATGGCAATTGTCTTCATGGGACATCAGGTACATCCCTACGGAAGACGGTAAAATGAGCCGTGCATATTTTGATGAAAATCCCCACCTTCGTCTGAGTCGCAGCAAAACGCTTGCAATAGTGGCGTGTTTGCCATTTCTCGCCCTTTTTGCCCGTTTGTTTTGGATTCAGATTATTCAAGGGGCTAAACATCTGGAACTTTCCAATAAAAATCGTGTTGTAATCGAAACTATTCCCGCTTCTCGAGGGACAATATATGACCGCAATGGCGTCGTTCTTGCGCGAAACCGCCCATCCTTTGCAGTGACGTTACTTCCCTATACCGTTCCCAAAGAGTACGATCTTCGCGGTAAGCTCTTAAAGATCATGGATCACGAAGGAATTCCGCTTTTTGATACACTTGAACTTGATAAACTTCTCGAACAGACAATCTACCGAAAAACGAAAATCCATCGCCTTAAAGAAGATATATCCATTGACTATGTTAGCGTAATTCGGGAACATCTGTCAGAACTTCCCGGTATTGACGTTGTCAACGAACCACGTCGCGAATACCCGTTGGGGCCGATTTGCAATCATATGCTCGGCTATTTGGGTGCTATTCCAGAAGATGAAGCTGATTCGATGAAACTGCTTGGATATCAACCGGGCGATTTGATTGGAAAAGCGGGAATCGAACAAAAATATCAGGATATTCTTCGCGGGCAAGATGGTATTCGCTATATCGAAAAAACTGTTTCAGGTAGACGTCTCGGTGTGGTTCAGGATATGCCTGAGCAGAGGCCCGAACGGGGTAAAAATCTCTATCTAACTATTGATGCAGAACTTCAAAAGATCGCAGCTGAAGCATTTCCCGATACGATTCGCGGTGCTGTCGTCGCCATTGATCCGCGAAATGGCGAAGTCCTCGCAATGGTTAGTAAGCCGACTTTCGATCCGAATATTTTCTCTCTCGAACCGAAAAAACGTGCGAAAGAGTGGGCAAAAGTTGCTCTCGACCCAGCTCGTCCTCTGACAAATCGCGCTGTGAATGGTGTATATCCACCAGGATCTACTTTTAAATTGGTAAGCGGACTCGCCTTTGTCGATCATGGTTCCATGAAATCTACACAGTATATGGCTCGTCCTTGTGGTGGCTTTTACCGAATTGGAAATCGAATCGCTCGCTGTTGGTATTCTAGTGGCCATGGATACACTGACTTAGCAGATGCGATCAAGGTCTCGTGCAATGTCTATTTCTATCAGGGTGGATTGCTTGTAGGGGACAAAGTGATCAATGATTATTCGACCCGCTACGGCCTCGGGGTCAAAACTGGCATTGACCTTCCTCACGAAAAGGCTGGCTGGCAATCTGGCGAAGAAGCATACAATGAACGGTTTAAAAAGAAAAAGGGGTGGCGTTGGACTCCCGGCTTAGTACTCGACTTAGCAATCGGTCAACAACAAGTGTTTACACCAATACAACTGGCCGTTATGGTCGGGGCATTGGGGAACGAACGATATCGCTATATCCCCTATCTTTTGAAAGAGATTCGCGGCGGTGAAGGTTCTGTCGAAAAACAGTTTAATGGGAAGGATTCTATTCCTCTGAACTCTAGGCACGAATCGATTCTTCAGGTAAAAGAGGGAATGAGACGCGTGGTCATGGAAGGCGGCGGAACAGGCCATTCATCAAAGGTCCCCGGAATTATCGTCGGTGGAAAAACGGGAAGTGCGGAAAACCCACACGGAAAACAGACACACGGTCTTTTTGTTGCAGTAGCACCACTTGATAAGCCAATTATTGCAATTGCGGTGGTTGCAGAAAATGCAGGCCATGGCGGAACTGTTGCGGCTCCGATTGCAGGAACTATGCTTCGTTATTATTTCGAAAATAATCCCGAAGGAAAACGAGCTGTTCAAGAGTCTTTGAAACGAAATCCTCAGTTGACGCCGCCAATTAAAAAAATTGCACCAGTCAATAAAGATACCAGTGTTATAGCAAAAGATTCGCTGAACATCAAAAAGGATACGCTGTGAAAACGCTCTATCTCCGTGGCACTTTTGATCTTGCACTGTTCTTGCCAGTTGTTTTCCTCTGGATTTTGGGGAATCTACTCGTTTACAGTGCGACAAAGATGCACACTTCTGGTTTGCTCTATCACATCTACTATGATCAGATGATCTGGACAGCACTGGGCATTATGATTATTATGGGAGCGCTCTCTATCCCTACCCGGTTTTATTATCGTTTTGCTCCGGTAATTTACGTTTTGACACTCATTTTACTTGCGGCGGTACTCGTGGCTGGAGAGTCATCAAAAGGTGCTCAGTCATGCTGGCGAAATACTTTGCTAAAAAGAACATTTCACTCTATGATCCAAAAACTTTGATCGTGCCTATTTTGATTATTTTTCCTCCGTTTATACTCATTTTAAAACAACCAAATCTCAGTACAGCCCTCGTTTTTATGGCGATGTCACTTCCCATGTTCTATTGGGCAGGCATGACTCTTCTCGAAATATTTTTCCTCACTTCCCCAATTCTTTCGGTTGTATTGTCGGCTATTCCACTGATTCTTACATTTGGAACTGGCACAGCTCCTGGGATTGCCGGGGCAGTTCCTTGGACAATATTTTTTATCGTGTTAGTGGTGATTTTTTCGCTGACACGTCCTCCTTTGCCACTATTATTTATTGTTCTCTTTCTCAATCTAAGCGCAGCGTTAGGAACGAATATTATTTGGGAAAAGTTTCTTCACGATTATCAAAAAATGCGCGTAATTAGTTTTGTCGATCCGCAATCTGATCCGCGTGGTGCCGGATATCAAGTCATTCAGTCAATGATTGCTCTTGGATCGGGGCAGAGTCTTGGTAAAGGATACCTCAAGGGAAGTCAGGTGAATCTTTCCTATCTTCCTGACCAACACACAGACTTTATATTTGCGGTACTGGGCGAACAGTTTGGAATGGTGGGATGCGTGGGTGTATTGATACTCTTTATGTTTATCATTGTCAGGGCGCTAACAACGACACAAGTCATTCGAAATAGGTTTTCAAACCTGTTGTTGGTGGGATCCGCCGCGATTATTGCATTTCACACGGTGGCGAATGTCGCCATGGTGATTGGACTTATGCCGGTGACAGGACTGCCGTTACCATATCTCAGTTATGGAGGGTCGTTTACATTGACCGTTTCGATTTTGACCGGGCTCATGTTGAATGCACGGGCAGATGAACAAAATATCTGACAGAATGTACTGCAAAAGTTAGTAATACCAGTTACTGCGGAGGGTAGATGAGCGAAAAAATGCTTGAAGTGACAGGACTTACGAAGCGATTTGGAAGTTTTACTGCCGTAAATAATCTCTCTTTTACGGTGAATCGCGGTGAAGTTTTTGGATTTTTAGGACCGAATGGTGCGGGGAAATCCACTTCCATGCGAATGATAACCAATTTTATTCCTGCCACGTCCGGTGAAGTGCGAGTGGATGGCATATCCGGCGCTGAAAACGATCTGCTGATGAAAAAGAAAATCGGCTATCTCCCTGAATCGACACCACTTTATAATGATATGTCAGTGGAAGAATACCTTCGATTTGTGGGTGAGTTGCGCGGGCTAAAGGGCGCTGTCCTCAAGCGCCAAATGAACGAAATGATCGATGTCTGTTCACTTACCAAAATGGTGAAACGGCCAATCGGTCATCTTTCAAAGGGATATAAACAGCGCGTAGGCTTAGCTCAGGCGATGATTCACGAGCCTGAACTGCTCATTCTCGATGAACCGATTTCCGGGCTTGACCCGAATCAGATAATAGAAATACGAGAGCTAATTCGCGAAATGGGCAAGAAAAAAACCGTCATCTACTCATCGCATATTCTTCCCGAAGTAGCTGCGACATGTGACCGCATTTTGATTATCAACAACGGTGAACTGGTGACTATTGGAACTCCTGATGAAGTTACCCGTCAGTTTACTGGAAAAACAACTTTCCTCATGAAAATCGTCGGCGATCATTCACAAATGAAAACTGGATTCGAAAATCTTGCCGAAGTCATTTCGGTTCAGATCGTTCCAGAAGATTCTGCGGTACATGTAAAAATTGAATGCAATGCGGATGAGTCATTTGGGGAAATTCTGTTCGATACCGTTGTTGCTCGGGGGTGGAAACTGCGTGAATTGACACACTATGTGACTACTCTTGAAGATGTATTTACTCAATTAACCGGGAGTAAGGAATGAAATCGATTCTTACCATTATGAAACGCGAATTTCACGCCTACTTTTTATCGCCAATTGCGTACATTTTCCTGTCGCTTTATTTGGTGTTGACAAATTTCCTCTTTTTTCAGGGATTTTTTATTGCTGGTGAAGCGTCGATGCGGAACTATTTCGAACTCCTTCCGTGGCTTCTGCTCCTTTTTCTTCCGGCGATCACCATGCGAAGTTGGGCTGAAGAGCGCAAAAACAGAACGCTCGAACTGCTTCTTACATGGCCGATAAAAGATAGCGAAGTTGTATCGGGAAAGTTTTTCGCATCTTTCCTCTTTCTCGCGCTAGCACTTCTGTTGTCTGGGACTGTACCGATTTCCGTTATGCTCATAGGCAATCCCGATGAGGGAATTATGATAGCGAGTTACATTGGTGCACTCTTTTTGGGGGGAGCATACATTGCTGTGGGGATGGCGGTCTCTTCATTTACTGAAAATCAGATAGTTGCGTTTATCGGGACGGTGGTGCTTCTATTAGTGGGAATTCTACTCGGTCACGAAGGTGTCATTGCGTTTGTGCCTTCGTCGGTAGCTCCTATCTTGAGTGGGTTGAGTCTCGAAGCACATTTCAACAGCATCGCTCGCGGCGTGTTGGACAGTCGTGATATTATTTATTATCTCTCTGTCATAGGATTAGCTCTGTTCTTTAACACTCAGTCGCTTGAAAGCAGAAAGTGGGAGTAGTATGAAACGCCGTTTCAGTGGAAAATCACTGTATATACTCTTTATTCTCTTTGTCGTTGGCATTGTTTTGATTATTAACATTCAAGCAAATCGACACTTTTTCCGCGTCGATTTGACCGAAAATCGCCAATATACTATCGCTCCGGGTACGAGGGAAATTCTGAAATCCCTGAACGATTACGTAACTGTAGAGATTTACTTTTCTGAAAATCTACCGCCGCAGTTTCAAAAAATTAAAGATGATGTTAAAGACGTGGTTACGGAATTTAGCGTGTACGGCGGTAAACATCTCAAAGTAGAATGGCAAACACCTCGGGAAAATAGTGTCGCTAAACAAAATGCCGTTTCACTTGGACTTGAACAGATCCACCTTCCTGTGGTTGAAAAGGATCGCGAAACAATCGTTAAAATGATTGCCGGTGTGGCAGTTCGCTACGGGGGCAGGAGTGAAATCATTCCGTTGATCAAGGGAACTGCAGGCTTTGAATACGAACTGATTAAACGCATCTCTCTTGTTTTGAAACCTGAACGTCCGCGGATCGGGATACTTCGCACAGAAAATTATTCTCAAGATGTGGCGAAGGAGTATTTCAAAGACCTCTTTGCGGTGATGGAAGCAGATTATGCTATTGATTACGTAGATCTTACGCAAACTTATCCAATCGATCAGAATATTCAAACGTTGATCGTTCCTGGTGGCGATGCTGATTTTTGGAACAATCCATACTCCTTGGCGGCGGTTGATCAATATTTCATGAAAGGAGGAAAGCTAATAGTTTTAGCGAATCGCATCGCGGTAAATCTTGCAAAAAGCGCCGTTGGTGTTCCTCAAAACTCTGGCCTCTTTGAAATGTTGAAACGCTGGGGCGTCGATGTCAGTTCTGAAATGATAGCAGACTTTTCATGTGATGTTATTCAATTACAACAGACGATTGATGGGAAACCACAAAGTTATCCTATGGATTATCCGTTCTTTATGAAAATCACCGAAGAGGGGATGGTTAACAATAATCCAGCCCTCGCCGGCTTTCAATCGCTAGTGTTCCCGTGGTGTTCACCCACGCGTATTGTGGCAAATCTTCCTAAAACGGTAAAGGCAGATACGCTTTTGATGTCGAGCAAAACTGCTTTCGTTTATGGCGATCCGTACACCTTAAATCCTCGAGTATACTGGGATAAACGGTTTGCCGCGGCAAAATCGGAAGGTCGCGTCGGGCAGTTCCCTGTGGCGGTTCATCTTACTGGAGAATTTAAATCGCTCTTTGCCAGTGATAGTTCTACTGATCAGATTGTTGGTTCCACCACCGGTGGAAACCTCGTAGTAGTGGGGAACTCTAATTTCCTTACCACCGGAACGGTCAGTGCGATGTTCGCCAAAAATCTTGCCGATTGGCTCACCACAAACGACAAACTGATCTCGATTAAGAATCGTCAGTTGGTGGATCGTAGCTTTAAAACGAGCTCACTCGTGAATGAAAAAGTTCGTGCCATGACTTATCGCATTGTAAACATTACTCTTATGCCAATTCTTCTCCTTGTTGTAGGATTGTTTATTTATACAAAACGCAGAAAAGCTCAAAAACGCGAGGGTGTACTATGAATATCCAAAAGAAAGTAACCATTGCCGGAACCATTTTCGTTCTTCTTGCCGGAGCAACAATTCTTTCTGAACTGTTATCAGTGACCGGGAAAAAAAGTGCCACTGGTCTTTTCTTCCGCGATTTGGATATCGCCGTGATTTCAAAAGTGGCGATTGGCGATTCTGCAACGGGAGTAATTATGACAAAAAGTTCTGCTGGTTGGATGGTATCCGATCGAAATGGTGGAAAAAGTTATCTCGCAGATCAGATCAAAGCGAAAACTGTCCTCGACAAGATCAAAATGATGGAAAAAGAGCAACTCGTTTCCGAGAATAAATCGAACCATGATGCGCTTGAAGTGACTGATAAAAAAGGGATTTCCGTGTCAGTATACCTCGGTGGAAGTACGGCTGTTCACCAGTTCTATATTGGTAAAAAGAGCGAAAATTTCCAGTTGAATAACATCCGACTCGCCAAAGAAAATGCGGTGTATCTCGTTTCGGGAAGTATTCGCTTTGCCTTTGTTACTTCTATGAGCGAATGGCGAGACCGAGCGATCTTTAATCAGCCTGAAGATTCTATCGTTAAGGTTGCTCTCGGTGATGGCTCAGTCATTGAAAAAATACAAGGGCTTGGCGAATCCTATTGGGTGGTTCGATATGCTGGGCAAGAAGTTCGAGCGAATCAGGATAACGTGAAAAGTTATCTCACTTCAATGAGTACACTGACCTGCAGCGACTGGGCTGATGAAACCATGCCTGACTCTTTGTGGAAACTAGATACGGTAACGTTTGCTGTGACCTTCTACATGGCAAATGGCACTTCGGAAACGATCACCTTGGGGAAAAAAGAAGAGTCCGATCGCAATCGCTACTATCTGAAAAACTCTTCCAAAGAGGATCTCTATCTTGTAGTTAGCTCCGGCGCAGAAATACCCTTTGCTTCTGCAGCGTTTATGGCGGCTCCGCCACTACAGCCCCAAACGGCTGCTCCAGCTCCAGCGGGACCGTCAAAGTGAAACTATTTGGAACACTGTTTCCCTTTGTGGAATCGGGAGAAGAATCGCTTCGTTTGGGACGTTATGTCGCAAACTATGAGTTCCTTACGGCGCTCTTGAACTTTAGTTCCTTCGATGCGTTTCACTTGTATTGCTTGACACCTTCTCACTTTAATGCGACAGTGAATCGGTTGTCTCAGGATCCGGGGATTTCTGATGATGCAAAGGAAAAGGTACAACTTTTCCTATTTGATTCCTTGGAACAAAACCTTTCGGACTTCGAATACCACTGTTTTCACCTTGGAGGATGGGGCTACTTTTGGGCGGGAACGGTGGCTCTGCGCAACCGATTTGCCAAGCAAATGTTCCCTGTTACCGGCGTGATCCATTCTCTCAACAGCAGTGAAACTGTTGCCGATGCGTTCAAATTAGCGCGGTCACCTCACTCAGTATTTGACGGTGTTATCTGCACGAGCAGTTCTGGACGCGAAGTTTTACGCAAAGCCACTGTTCTTGCATCCGGTGAATCACACCCCTTTCGCGGGGATATGACCGTTATCCCCTTGGGGTACGATGCGCGATTTGATACGATTCCATCTAAAGAGGTTGCGCGAAAGACGCTGGGTTTTAAACCTGATGATCTCGTTCTTCTCTATCTTGGTCGGCTTTCTCCTTCTACAAAAGCTGATCTTTATCCGCTGATATCCGTATTTCGAACCCTCGTTGATCGACATGGTGAACGGTTAAAACTGGTTTTGGCAGGCGGTGTAAATCCTGCAGAACTAAGACTTCACAAAGATATGGTTCACGATTTGAACCTAGATTCAAATGTTCGCTTGATGATCAATTTTGAAACTGATCAAAAAAGTTCAGTCTACGCTTCGGCAGATATTGTCGTGGCACCATCCGATAATATTCAGGAAACCTTTGGTATTTCGATCATTGAAGCTATGGCTTCGGGGATTCCAGTGGTGGCATCCGACTTCGATGGCTATCGCGAATTAGTGGATCACGAAGTGACCGGGTTGAAGGTTCCCACAATTTGGATCGATTCTCATCCTCTTGAACCGGTTCACGAACTGCTTGATTCAGGGTCGCTTCAGTTGTTGCTCGCACAGGCGATGGCCGTTGTTCCGGCAGAACTTGAACGTTCCTTGGATCGACTCATTGCCGATGAACCACTTCGCCTTAAACTTGGCGCAGAAGGCATGCGAAAGGCGCAGAGCACCTATCGTTGGGAACGGGTGATTCAACGGTACGAAGAGTTGTGGGATCGTTTGAAGCGCGGCATCGTTGCAGAGCCACGACCTGAAAACTGTGAATCTCCTTTCGCTCCTCGGTTTACTCATCTTTTTTCTCACTACCCAACGGCCCTTCTCAGCGATTCAATGGTTGTT
>JFJP01046899.1_pt1 | contig 11474 bp, 12 predicted proteins | sample 431651 | NCBI WGS metagenome assembly JFJP01 (sample SAMN02602958, study PRJNA72255) | Microbial mat metagenome, whole genome shotgun sequencing project. | biome: fresh water; feature: sink hole; material: water; isolation source: purple microbial (photo- and chemosynthetic) mats found in... | reverse complement strand
GTACAACACTTCAATTGAAGAATTGAAAAAAATAAACAACCTAAAGACTGGAAGTGTAAATGTTGGTCAAGAAATAAAACTGAGTACTCCTACCCAAAATATATCTGCAACAAAAAGTCCAATAACTAAAAATCAAGCAAGACCAATAACGCACAAAGTGCAAAAAGGCGAAAGTTTATACACTATTTCCAAAAACAATAATATTTCTATTGATGAATTGAAGCGCATAAATAACTTGGAAACTAGCAATATACTTCCAGGTCAAACGTTGAAGCTCGTAGCAGAGGTAGAAATTAATAATGGTACTACCAACAATGATAAAGCTCAGCCGAAAAGCATAACTCACAAAGTAAGTATAGGTGAATCCTACTTTTCGATAGCAAAAACGTATAGTTGCAGTATTGATAAAATAAAAGAATGGAATAATAAAACCGACAATAAAATTAATATTGGCGACAAATTGATTATCTATTCACGAAACATCTAATAACAAAATCATTATGAGAACGAATCAAATTCTCTCCATTTCACTTCTCTCCATAAGTTTAATTATAGGAGTGATTATATTCTCTAACGCCATCAAAAATCGAAACGAATCCAATAACGTTATTTCGGTAACAGGTATGGCGGAGCGAAATTTCGAATCGGATTTGATTGTTTGGAAAAGTCAATTTACCGTGAAAAATACGAATTTGATTGCTGCTTATGCAGAATTGAAAAAACAAAGCGAGGCCACTCGTAAGTTTTTAATTTCAAAAGGGATAGACCAAAGCGAAATGACTTTTTCTGCAGCCGAAATCACCAAAGAATTTACTTATAATACCTACAACGGTAACTCAACCTCCACTTTTGACGGCTATAGATTGACTCAGCAAGCAAGTATATCGTCGCGTAATGTGGCTAAAATAGAAAGCATTTCCCGCGAAATAACGGAACTTATCAACAGCGGAATAGAAATAACATCGTTGCCACCAGCTTATTATTACACAAAATTATCAGATTTGAAAATCAAAATGCTTGCCGAAGCTTCGCAAGATGGTTTGTTGCGTGCCAAAACCATAGCCGAGAATGGCGATGGAGAGCTGGGGCGCTTGATGAACTCCTCAATGGGAATATTTCAAATTGTAGGGCAAAATTCCACCGAAGATTATAGTTGGGGTGGTGCATTCAATACTTCTTCCAAAAATAAAACAGCGTCCATTACTATCAAGCTACAATATAAAGTGAAGTAACAGCGCAGTTTAATCAAATAAACTTTGAAGCACAGCCAGTGAATGTAAGCCCTGAAAATCGGGAATGTGCAATCGGTAGTACTCAATCAAACTCTCGAGCAATTTCATGCGCCTCTGTCTTGAAAAATGTAAGTTGCCCATGCCAGAGTAATCAATTTCAAATATCTCAACAAAATCAGCAGCGGTTTCGGGATGTAAGAAATGAGCATGAGTAGGTTTTTGCCCAACAAAGATGCCATTTAATAAATCGAAATAAGTTGAGTCTGTTTCATCTCTATTTGGTTCAAAGCCCAAATAGCGTGTTAATTTGAGCAGAAAAACCAAATGAAAATTGGCTACACCGTCTTGGCAATAATCAAATTGTTGAATAGAATTTTCAAGAAATAGAAATAAGCTATCGTCGGGTTCTGATTGACGCAAAGTGCGAAATAACATCTCCGATAAAAATAGTGCAACAGCATTTTTGATAGGATTGAACGGAATTCCAATAAATAAATAGGCAATCCGCATGTCTTTTATCCGCTGCAGATCTTTGCCTGGGATGTGAAAGACATCCATTTCTACTATCGAGAGTGGTTGCATTAATGCAGCGCGACAAACCGATTTCTTTTTATTTGCACCGTGAACCATGTACGACACACGACCAAAATGACGAGTATATATAGTAACAATACTTGCCGAATCGGAGTATTTTATTGCATGAAGTACAATTCCGGTAGTCTTTACTTGCATAAATTGTGAGTTTAAACAACAAAAGTAACAAAAAAAATGTGCAATTTTGACACAGCATTCATAATTATTCTCATTATGCCTGTTTATAAGTGCTGAAAAATAGGCATTTAGAAATAAATAAAAATAATTTCAAAAAGGTATTGCCAATCCAAAAAAGTGCCGTATATTTGCACCCGCAATTGAGAAACACAAATGCTCTGCTGCAACTGGCCTTATGGCCCATTCGTCTATCGGTTAGGACGCCAGGTTTTCATCCTGGAAAGAGGGGTTCGACTCCCCTATGGGCTACAAAAAAAAATTATTAGAATTAAAAAAATTAGATTGCAAAATGGCAAATCATAAATCATCTATCAAAAGAATTCGTCAAGCCGACAAGAAAAAATTGCACAACCGTTATTATGCAAAAACTGCTCGTAACGCTGTCCGCAAATTACGTACTACTGCCGAAAAAGTTGTTGCTACAGAAATGTTGCCTAAAATTAGTGCAATGTTAGACAAATTGGCTAAACGTAATATTATACACAAAAACAAAGCAAACAACTTGAAATCAAAGTTGACAGTTTTTGTGAACAAATTAGCATAACTGCTTCTTTATTAATATACAGAAGCCCTTTTCCTTTCGGAGAAGGGCTTTTTCGTCATATCCATTATCCAGTGCTTTTTTTATAAATATCAAATAGGTACAATTAACCTGATAGGTATTTTCCAAAAGGAATTTTACGGAGTATAAATATTATTACAAAAGAAGTAATTATAGTCAAGAGGGTAACAAAAGGTATTGAAATCAGTGGATGAGCCATAGTCCAAAATATCCCTTGTCTAAAAAACAGGCCAATTATCATGATGTGAACAAGGTATATTCCATAGCTGTAATTGCTGATTAAACTTTGAAGCTTTAACCCAAACTTGTTTTTTATATCAATGCCTTTTATCCAAAGAAACATAGCACTTGTTTGCAATATGGCAAATGGAGTGAAATAGCCATAATAACTCAAATCGAGCCGATGTGCATTTTTACTTGATATATAGACGATTAATGCCGTTGCCATTGCACATACGAAAAAAATAGCTGCTGAATATAATCGTATTCTCTTGTCCTTGAAATCCTGAACGCCAAGGTAATAACCCAATACCAAATAACCGGAATGCAAAAAATAACCTAGTAGCTTATCTCCAAAGCTACCCATCCAGCTGTACTGATTAATTGGCATCGATTTACATAAAAAGCTAATAATAGCCCAGCACAACAATAATGCTAAAACGCTGGAGGTATTTAATTTCCGCAATCCTTTTCCCAGAAAAGGAACAAACAAGTAAATAAACAGTATCATGTAAACATACCACAGATGTTTTGAAACTCCTTCTTTTAAAAATAAATCCACAGCCCATTGCCATATTTCCTGTATTGTTTTTGGTTGTTGCAGGTTCGTAAGCATTGCCCAACGAAAAATCCAGTAAATCATTACCCAGAATAAAAAAGGTAACAATACGCGGAATACCCTTTTTTTGTAAAACGCCCCTATTTCGTACTCTTTATTTAAAAGTGTGGCGCCACTTAACATCAAAAATAATGGAACAGCGTAGCGAACAAAACTATCAAAAATATTACCTATCCACCAAAACTCCATGTTTTTGCCATAAGACATATTCACCAAAGGCGACGATACATGTACAATAATTACGCCTACTGTAGCCAATGCGCGTAAAGTGTCAAGCCATATTATAGGGCTCTGTGGGGTGGTGAGTTTTTCAATTTTCATACTTCAACAGTACTTCAGCCAATACTAAATCGAAAACAGTAGTAATTTTGATATTCTCCCTGTTTCCTTCTACCAAATTTATTTTTATACCCAAGCTTTCAACCACCGACGCATCGTCCGTAAATACTGCCGAGTACGGTTGTTCGTAAGCATTTTTGAGCAATTCGGCATCAAAAACTTGCGGTGTTTGCACCAACTTATACAATGTTCGGTTAACTGACAAACTCCCATCAGCGCTAATTTGTCGTATGCTATCTACCAATTCCACCACTGGAATAGCATTTCCATTACGCTCGGCTTCATCAAAACAGCGTGCAATTGTTTCTGCACTCACCAGCGGACGAACGCCGTCGTGCACAGCCACCAAAGTGGGTGAATTTACCGCAGACAATCCATTTTTTACAGACTGAAATCTGGTTTCTCCCCCAACTACAATTTTATGCCGAACCGTAAAATTCTGTTTTGCACAAAGCTTATTCCAATAATCAATTTGTGCCAAAGGCAATACCAGTATAATTTGCAATGACGCGTCGTAGGCTAAAAATGCTTCAATCGTGTGCATTAAAATCGGTTTTCCTTGTATTTCAATAAATTGCTTCGGAATGTCAGTTTGCATTCGTTCTCCTTTCCCTCCTGCCACAATAATGGCTGTCTTAGCTGTTACCATATTCATATATTCATTTAAAAAACTGCTGCAAAGATAAACATTATGTCATAAGTACAATAGATTTGTAACAATTTCACTCAAGATGTTCAATAAACGAGAACATTTGTATAACTTTGCACCCTATTTATTATAAATCGAAAAATGAAAAATTTTAATTTCCTTTTGGTAGTAGTTTTTATGTTTTCTGCTAATTTCCTTTCTGCCAATAACAATCCAGATTCCAGGCAAAATTCAATTTTTGAGGCACTTGCAACACCCGATTCTGCCACTCGTGCTACCGTTAAAATCTATCAAGATAAGCGTATTGAACAATTGTTGGTGGCAAAAGAAAGTGCAAATCTGTCGCAAGAACAAACAATGAGCGGTTTTCGGGTACAGGTTTTTTCGAGTAATACACAGCGCACTGCCAAAACGGAAGCCTTCAAAATTGAAAAACAATTGCTAGAAGAATATCCAGAACAAGGAGTTTACGTGAATTACATTTCTCCTTTTTGGAAAGTACGAGTGGGTGATTTTAAAACACAAACCGAAGCGCAAGCCTTTAGAAAACTATTGATTGATGCTTTTCCTGATTTGCGGACTGCCACCTATGTAGTGCGTGAGCAAATATTAGTTTCGGGCAAAAAATAAAAGCTTGATTGACTACGTATCATTTTTAATACAGCAACTCTCTAATATTTACAGAATCTTAAATTAACTTTCTGGCCCTGTGAATTGTCATAACTAACTATCATATAATGGATTTTGATATAAACCACCCAGTCCCCTTCGATACCGAAAAAACAGCCAAAATAGCAGAACATTATCAACAAATACTTCAACTTTTGGGCGAAGATGTGAACCGTGAAGGATTGCTGAAAACTCCCGAACGGGTAGCCCGCTCCATGCAGTTTCTGATGCAAGGTTACGAGCTAAATCCAGAGGAAATTATTCGATCGGCCATGTTTACCGAAAATTATAGGCAAATGGTAATCGTAAAGGATATTGATTTTTATTCAATGTGCGAACACCATATTCTTCCTTTTTTTGGAAAAGCACATGTGGCTTACATTCCCAACAAAAGAATAACAGGATTGAGCAAAATTGCTCGTGTTGTGGAAGTCGCATGACAACCCAAATAAAGGAATGTATTCAAAACACATTAAACCCAATGGGCGTAATGGTTATTATTGAAGCACAACACTTATGTATGCAAATGCGTGGTGTACAAAAACAACATTCTATAACCACTACTTCTGATTTTACAGGCGTGTTTGAACAAGCTAAAACACGGGAGGAATTTATGAATTTGATAAATAGAAAATAGAAGAATATCTTTGAAATTAAAAAAAGGAGTTTCTGACTGCGGTTGGTTACTCCTTTTTTTTGTGTCAAATCAATGCCTAAAAGCAAATTGTTGAAATCAGTATCAGTTTTTGAAGGTATAATACTTATTCATTCCAAAATTGAGAATTGTGTACACTCCAATAGATAATAATTGACTCAAATAGGAATCAATGTTTGTGAAATGAAGCAACAAATATAAATTTCCCAGCTGCACCAAATAGCAAATTCCAAAAATGCCGATAAATTTATAGATGGTGTCACTAACTTTCGTTTTGCTTTCAAATGTCCATTTCCTATTCCACACAAAACTGTTTATTAGCCCTACTATATAGCCAATTACGTTGGCCAAATAGTCTGAAAAATGCAATTGCTTTAAAAGTAACCAGATTGTTATTGCTGTCAATAAGGTATTGGAAACGCCTACAATTCCAAATTTCAGTAATTGAATAATTGCTGTTTTATTTTTCATTTTGGGATGGACGCAAAAGCCAAATTCTTATATATGGTAATAAAAACATAGCCATCTTTAAACTCCTTTATTGGTTTCCATTTGAGCGGATTTTTCAATTCATCCACACTTTCATCTTCCAAATTGGAAATATTAGAATAAATAAAATATTTCCGATTTAGTTTTCCTCCTATATTTTTGATATTCTGGTCGTTGAGTTCGATAATACGTCTATTACCATACAAGCAGAAACCCGCCGAAATATCATTATAATCCATTTTTTCAGTCTCAATATAATTAAAACAAGCCTCTCTGAGCCCATAATACGGAAGATGTGCCAATGTACATTCCCACGATTTGGCTGTTTTTTCGGGATAAATCCAAAAATGACCCGTTAACTCAAAACAAAGAATGATAAAAAAAACGGAAGTCATCTTTCTATTTTCAATGAAAAATGTAAGGCCTTGTAAAACAACAACGGTTAGCAAGAAAAATATAGGCATAAAGTATCTGGCCGAAAAAGGCATTTGGGTGATAAATACAAAAAGAAGAAACAAGCCAGTGAGTAGCAACAGAAAGAGCAAAAGCACTTTAGATTTATTATCAAATGAATGTTTTGATTTTATTGCCAAATACGCTAAATAAACACCTAATATCCACATTACAATACGACCATTCTCCATTAATCGAATTATAAAACCAGCCAAATGTGCCACCACTTTTTGCAAACTATCGGGCATAATGTAATGTTCGGCATAAGGTGAATTGGTAAAAAACCAACCGCGAGCTATAAAATAATACGCATAGTATGCCACCAGAATGATAAAAGTGGGCAAATAAGGTAGCAGCGTACTAAAAAATAATCGAATAGAGAGCTTTTTGCCATCCTCAAGGAAATGATAGAAGAAGTTTGCTGCAAACAAAATAGCACCAATAAAAACGCCTCGCATGCTTATGCACGAAAGAAAAAATACGGCTACTGAAAGCATATACGGTTTGCGCTCAAAAACAGCTCTAAGCGCTATAATGAAAGCCGTAAAAAGTATAAAATCGGGTGAGGCAATTGAAAATTGAGCCAAAAGCGTTGACTCCAGCAAAACGATGAGCATTACCCAGCCAATTTTTTTTTCTGTGAAAAAATGCTCTAGCAACTTATATACATTAAATAGCAACAACACAGCCCACACCAACGTAAAAGCGTGCGACACCCAAAGTTTGTAGCCAAAAACTTTCCACAAAGCAGCCGTCATCATTCCCATTAGCGGAGGGTGATAACCTGTGGCAACAAATTCAGAACCAGAGTTTTGGGCAGGCAACAAAAAGGAGCTAAAATCAGTCAAATAAAACCAATGTGCCTCTTTGGAAATGAGTTGCGGCGTATCCCAAAAATAACAATTATTCATTGAGATAACTGACAATAAAACATATACGCCAATTGACAATAATACAAATAAATAATTTCTAGTTGGGAATTTCATTGGAGGAATGTTTTAATGACGAAACAAAATCTATGGTTGTAAGGATTATGACTGCCAAATAAATAAAAAATGCAGGTTCCATTGGCAAAATATCGTTGTATCGGGAACACCTGACATACGAGTAAAAAGAAACCAAAGCAATGCCAATAGGTAAATGAATATTCTTGCGCACGACTAAAAAATACAAAACACCAAGTACATCACCCAAATACATATATCGCTCGTGCATACCCGGCAGCAAAAACGGTACAACAATAGCACTCAAAAAAGCAAGTTTCACCCAAAGTTCATAAGTAAATACAAATCGCTTTTGGCTGAGCCAAAGTCCAGTGGCGAGGGTAAATAATGCTGTAAAAACAACTCCAATTGTTTTTATGGGCTCATAAAAATCATTGTTAATCCAAATGTATAGGTTTGGAAAGTTAAGTGTTAGGTCACCCGTAGAATTTGCTTGGTGTAAATATATGCCAATAAGGTCATTCAGTGAACGCCCATAATACCATGCAGGCAAAATACTTATAAAATAAATAAATGGGATTAAAATGAAATAATACCATTTTACATTACCTCTTAGCAACATTACAAAGAAAAAAGGCAAAAGAAATACAGACTGCATTTTAAACATAAAGCCTATTCCTAAAAAGAGAACAGAGAAGAATGGCTTCTTTTTTAAAATAAAATAAATGCTACCTATTACGAAAGCAGAATAAACTGAATCGCACTGTGATAAGTATGAGCTGTTTAATACTACCGAAGGCAGAAGTGGAATGATAGCTATTGACGCCCAAATTGTAATTTTTGTATTGTATCTTTCGGCAATGGATTTACCAATAAAATACGCCAAAACATATTCGAAAAAAATAGAAAATAGCTTAACTGAATACAGCGGATTTAATCCAAATTTTGTTATTCCAATAAGAAAATAAATATAGGATGGTGTGTAGTTGTAAAATGAGTGTTTTAACGAAGAAAAGTAATCATGGCTTTTGATAAAATTCATCCAAGGCTCTAAAAAACAAACGTAATCTCCAACTTTTACGGATAACATTAGGGCCTTTATTATTATGCCAGTTATTATCAAGAAGATATAAATTTCTTTTTGCTTCGAACTTACTGCTGAAATAATTTTATTTTTCATTGGTTAAATGACTCTTGTCTTTTTGATTATATGAAAGTAAATAGCTGAGAGTTTTGAGAAGAAATTAAGTGTGTTTTATTTCATCAATAAATTCTTAATTATTTAGCAATAATTCTCCTATATTTATACAGGTAAAAATTGCATTTGTTTATCAATTCTAGTTCTTTTAAGGAATCTTTTTTCTATAAGATGCCAAGATGAAAAGCCAGTAATTAAAACAATAATGATAATTGCTAAAGACACTAAAAACGGATTGTGTCTTTCAAAGAATCCGAAATGGATTACAGTATTTATAATAATACAGTGAAATATATATATTCCGTAAGAAATATCCCCGTATTTTGCAAATGAATTCAATCCTTTGAAACTAAATGCGACATAGAATACAATTAAAGACAATCCAACTGCTGTAAATACTTCAATCCCTATTTGTCGCTCAATTATCAAAATAATTAAACCAATTATAACTAGACTTTTTTTGTTTTTTAGGAATGAATCGAAGTAATAATTTAAAGCCATACCACTAACAAAATACGCCATAAACCCAGGAAGTTGGCGGCCTAACATTAAGTAAACACCATTTCCAGATATGGTGGAGTAATACTCAAATATGTATTTGTAAGCTATAGAAAGACAGTAAATTACAATAAAATAGATGTATTTTTTTTTGACTTTTTCAATAAATACCATAAAGATAGGAATTGCTAAATAAAAACTAACCTCTACTTTCAATGTCCATAATGCACCATTTACGGGATTTGAAATTCCATTATGCACGAATACCCCAGGCAGACTAGGTTCTATAAAGTTTAAGAAAAAAAGATTAGATGATAAGTATTTTAGAAACTGACTACTAGTAAAGTATTCTACAAAAGAATGAGTGCTTAATAGTGAAAAAGCAAATGCAGAAAAAAGGATAACTAGAATATAAGCGGGTAATAATCGAGATGCACGTTTTGTAATATATGACTTGAAAGAGCTTGAGTTTAAATAGCTACGAGTTATTAAAAAACCACTAATACAAAAGAATGCAGTTACGGAAATGTAAGTGTTGAAATATGGAGCAAATATTTTTAAATCATCAATGTCAGAAATTACAATTAAATGACCAATAACGACAATAAATGCAAAATAAAATCTAAGAAAATCAAAATTGTTCCTTTGCATATACAATAAGACTAGTCATTAATTACAAATTTACTGTATTATAATGTGTGTAGATTAATGCTGTATTAAAAATAATAAGCCTGTTAATTTATAACCATTATTTTTGTAATAGCACTTTGCAAACCGTCAGCACTTGAACAAATAGCTAAATAAATTCCTGTATTTACTTTCCTGCCATGTACATCTTTCCCGTCCCAGATGGCAATGCTACCATTTGATACTGTTTGGCAGATTAAATTTCCATTGAGGTCAGTAATTTTCACTTGCGTGTTTTCAACTAGACCAGTAATTGTAATCACCCCAACATAATTCTCTCGCACGGGATTTGGATAAGCATGTACATCGCCAAAAGAATCTCCAGCATCACTAGCATCGCTTTGATAGGATACAATTCCTTGTCCGGTACCAAAGAAAACTTCACCGCTAACTGGATTTATGGCAATGGACAGAATGTCGTTTGATAACAGTGGACTGTTGGAGACAGAAAAATGGTTGATAGTTTCTTGGCCGTTTTCTGACATAAGATACACCCCAGATGTTTCAGTACCTAACCATTTTCTATTGGCACCGTCAATAGCAATAGATTTTATTTTTTCTGTTACCAATAGATAATCGGCTAAATTTGTGCCGTTGTTTCTAGCTATTTTTACACGAGAGCAAGTGAAGTCAGGATCGAATGCTTTTGATGGATTGTTAAATAGGTAGGGACCTTGATCTGTACCAACCCAAATAACTCCGTTTTTATCTTGGGCTATACAATACTCTTTAGATAGATTAAAGTTACTCCCTACATTGTCAAGGTCAGGAAATGATGTGAGTGGCGAAAAGGCATCATCTGTTTTGTCGGTTATCGTTCCTTTGTCGTCAAACACATAAATATGTCCACTAGTATGGGTTGTTACCCATTTTTGATTTGGATTCAGCTTGTTGATTAGAATTTTTCCAAACATTTCGTCGGGCAATTCAGGAACTCTAATTTCTGTCCAATCCCCATTTTTTGGTAAGATTTTTATTTTTGCATCCACAGCGCAATTGTAAACGTAAAGATTCCCTAATTGGTCAAAAACAACTCCATCAAGCCACATATATCTCCAAGGGTTATCAGGTACTAGTCTGTGAGCTTGTAAGGTGCTGTTTGTATGATTATGTAATTTAAAAAACGCATTGTTTTTAAACTCATATAGCCCAGTACCAAAGGAGCTTATAAAGAAATGTGTTATGTCTGTTGGGTCAACTGCAACGTTCATGAAGTTCAATACATCTGTTTGCGTGATTTTTTTTATGTCTGCTTGTCCATAAATATTGCTCCATTTCCCATCTTCATATATCATGGCTACTCCTTCCATAAACTCTCCAGTGTTGGGTCGTCCAGCTGTTACAAACAATTTCTCTCCAGCAAATGTCATGTTATAAGGACTATTTAAAGCAGGCCCTGCAGGTTTATAGTATTTTGCTGTACCTCCTGCTCTATATGAAGCCACACCTTGCGAATTGGCAGCAAACCAATAACTGTTGTTTTTTAAATC
>JFJP01040310.1_pt1 | contig 11474 bp, 9 predicted proteins | sample 431651 | NCBI WGS metagenome assembly JFJP01 (sample SAMN02602958, study PRJNA72255) | Microbial mat metagenome, whole genome shotgun sequencing project. | biome: fresh water; feature: sink hole; material: water; isolation source: purple microbial (photo- and chemosynthetic) mats found in... | reverse complement strand
CTGGCGGGAAAAGGCCAGAATCTGTTGCACCAGGTCCCTGGCCCTTAATGCACCGGTATAAATTTCCTTCAGGCTGTCCCGGGTGGAGCCGGCGGCCGGAAAATCATCCATCAGCATCTCGGTATGGCCGAGAATGGGAGACAAAATATTATTGAAATCATGGGCAACCCCTCCGGCAAGAGTGCCGATGGCCTCCATTTTCTGGGATTGTTGCAGCTTTGCTTCCATCCGGACGGCATCGGTGATATCCCGGGTAATGGAAAGAATGACATTTTCATTTCCAATTTTCAATATCCGGGCCGACATGAGGCCGGTTTTGATCTGCCCGTTTTTCCCCTGGAAAACAGCTTCCAGGTTTTCGACAACGCCCTCTTTTCTCAGCCCTGAAACCAGGCGGTCTCTGTCTTTTGGATCATTCCAGATATTGAGGTCAAGCGAAGATTTCCCAATCACATCTTCACGGGAATAGCCCATAATCTTTGTAAACCCTTCGTTGATTTCAAGATACACCCCATCCGTAAGCCTGTTGAGATTAATCGAATCCGGGCTTGAAAAGAATGCCAGCCGGAATTTCTCTTCACTCTCCTGCAAATCTTCTTCAGCCTGTTTTCGGGAAATAATCTCTGTTTTAAGCCGTTTGTTCCAAATTAAAACAAACCCGACAAAACATAATGCAACCCCTGCAATGCCTGAAATCCACTTTAATACATAGGCTTTGGTGATACCGTATTCATATCTGATGGAAAGCCAACGGTTTCGAATGGCTGCATGTTCATCCGATGTCATGGAAGCAAGCGTCTTATTGATGATACCGGTTAATTCCGGCCAGTCACTGCGGATGGCCATGGCCTGGTTATGATTTTCAAATGGTGTCGGGGCTGCAACCTTTACATTCGTATATCCCTTTGTCTGTATCGTATACGTGGTCGATAAGAGGTTTCCGATATAGGCATCCACCAATCCGGTGGATAGATCTTTAACCGGTATTTCAGCATAGTGTTTCAAACCGGCGGAAACAATTTTAAGATTGATTCCGGGGTAGTCCTGCTTCAGCATCCGGTGCATGACATAGTCTTCTTCCACAGATACGGTTTTTCCGTTCAAATCATCGATTGAACTGATAAAACCTGAATCTGTCCGGGTGAAGATGACCCATGGTGCAAAAATATACTCATCCGTAAAAATCATGTTTTTTTTGCGGTCATCCGTAATTTTTGCGGTGGGGACCATGTCCACAACCTCATGCCGTCTGATATATTCAAGGGCTTGTGGCCAGGACACTTCAGACTCACCGATATACTGGATTTTAATACCGTTCAGGGTGAAGATATGTGTCAGATAATCTATGGCCATCCCCTGGACGTTCCCATCCGTCAGCATAAAAGGCGGAGAGTTGCCTATTCGGACCCGAACCGTATGATTTTCGCTTATCCAGGCCTTCTCTTCAGGGGTCAGATTTAATGCTGAACCCCTTCCGGAACACGGCGATATGATAATGAAACAGATGATCCAAACAAGATGGATGATTGTTTTGCGCATATCATTTCCTTTTCCAGCGCTCGATCTTCTCAAAGGCATCATTGGCAACTTTTACCAGCGTTTTGATATCTGCCGGTTTTTTGAAATAATCTTCAAATCCCGCCTCCCGGCAGCCCACCAGTTCAAAAAGCGATGCATAGCCGGTCACTGCAAATACAATGGCCATGGGCTTATCCTTTTTAATCCGACGGCACAGTTCAATGCCGTTCATTCCCGGCAGGTTCAGATCCAGGAACATGACATACAGTTCTTCCTGCTCCAGCACGTTTAACGCCTCTTCAGCGCTCTCTGCCGGTACAACCACAAACCCGGCCCGTAAAAACGCCTGCTTCAGAAGATTTAAAATAGCCTTTTCATCATCCACCACCAGGATTTTTTTTTCAGACATCATAACTCCTTTATTTTACCGGTTCCTGTTTTACATGGGAAGCCGCATCAATATCAATAATCTCGTGATTGAGATAGTTTTTGGTTTTAAACCGGGTAATGGACATGAGTTTCCCGGTAATGGCGCCGAGGCGTCTGGCCTGCTCTTTTATCTCCAGGAGATTCTGACGCTGCTGATCATCCCCTGGCAGATCTTCCAGCAATAGTTCGGAAAACCCCAGGATTGCCATCAGGGGCTGGTTTAATTCATGGCAGACCCCGCCGGCGGTTTTCAACACCGCAGACAGTTTTTCTTTTTCAAGAAGGATTTTTTCATGGGTTTTCGCTTCGGTCATATCCTCAATGGAAAGAAGAACCATGTTTTCATGGTTCAAGACCGTGGGGGAGGTGGAAATTCTAAGATGCCTCTGTCCCTGACCCTTGAAGACCATGGTGGCTTCCACCCCATGAAGGGCATTTTTCTTTTCTATGGTTTCAAAGACACTCTCTCTCAATCTGCATTTCAGGCATTCCGGGCCAAACCCGCAGCCTTCCGGCACATCATCATGATGAATACAGCCAAAGGCCTCCCCCCCGACGCGGCCGATCAACCGGCCTTCATCCTTGTTCACAAACAAAAAGGTTTTCCGGTTTGCCAGGGCTACCCGTCGTTTGCCATCAATGACGGCAATGGCCAGCGGCAGGGCCTCAATGATATTCAGCAAACTTTCTTTGGTGTAATCCGGTGCATCCGTCATTTCATCTCCTCTCAAAAATCAGTTGGTTATTTATCCAGAACTTCCCGAATTTTTTTTGCCAGGTCCCGTATGATGATCGGCTTTAATAAAATCCCCTTGATCCCTATGGATTTAGCAGTCGGTTCAGATAGGGTATCACTGAACCCGGTACAAAGCAGGATGGGAATATCGGGACGTATGTTAAGCAGTTCTGCTGCCAGTTTATCCCCGGGCATCCTGGGCATGGCCAGATCGGAAATGATGAGATCAAATTTATCCGGGACGGCCCGGAACGCTGCAAGCGCTTCAATCCCGTTGGTGCAGACCTCCACTTTATACCCCAATCGCTCCAGGGCCTGTTTTTCAATGTGGACGATATCTTTTTCATCATCCACCAGAAGGACCCTTTCCGTACCGCCGGGGATGGGGTCCTGGACCAGGACGCCTTGATTTTCAGAACTCTTCTGAATGACCGGCAGGTAAACCTGAATCTGAGTTCCCCGGCCAGGCTCGCTGTGAACCTGGATGGCGCCTTTCAACCGTTTCACAATGCCGTGGACCACGGCCATTCCCAATCCAGTGCCCTTGCCCTGGGCCTTTGTGGTAAAAAACGGCTCAAACATTCTGTCCATAACCCCCTTATGCATGCCTTTGCCGGTATCGGCAACGGACAGACAGGCATACGCCCCCGGTGTCATATCTGGATCAATCCGCTCCTCTGCCCCGAGTTGGACTTCTTTAAGTGTGACGGTCAGTTCACCCCCATTCTCTTCCATGGCATGATAGGCATTGGTGGCAAGGTTCATGACGATCTGATGGATTTGTGTGGGATCTGCCACGACCACCCCGCAGTCAGACTGAATGCTCTGATGCATCACAATGGTGGTGGGGATGGTGGATCGGATTAGTTTCAGGGCTTCTTTGACAATGGGTTGCAGCTTCATCATCATCAGTTCACCTTTTTCCTGACGTGCAAAGGTCAGAATCTGTTTTACCAGATCCCGGGCCCTTAATGAGCTGGAATAAATTGCTTTCAAACTGTCCCGGGTGGAGCCGTCGTCCGGGAAATCATTCAGGAGCAGCTCGGTATGGCCGATAAGGGCAAAGAGAATATTGTTGAAATCATGGGCAATGCCGCCAGCAAGGGTGCCGATGGAGTCCATTTTCTGAGACTGAAGCAATTTTTCCTCTGTTTCAACCTCATGGGTAATATCCCGAAAGACCAGGACCACACCGATGACGGTTCCGTCGGTATCCTTGATGGGAGCGGCAGAGTCTGCAATCTGATGCTCTTTTCCATCCCTTGCAATCAAGATGGTGTGATTGGCAAGGCCCACCACCAAACCATCCTTTATAATTTTTCGAACCGGATTTTCAGCTTTTTCCCGGGTATTTTCATTGATGATAGAAAAAACGTCTTCCAGGGACCTTCCCATGGCCTCGTCCTGTTTCCATCCGGTAAGGGTTTCCGCCACCGGGTTCATCAGCTCGACAAGACCTTGTGTATCCGTGGAGATAACGGCATCACCGATGGACTTTAAGGTGGTGCTGTGGCGTTCCATGGCTGTCCTGAGCGCAGTTTCCGAATGGTAAAGCATTTGAAATTCAATCTTTTTTTCCCGCTGGCGGATGACAAGTCCCACAATCCCGACCAGGAGGGTCATTCCCAGGATCAGTATCAAGAGCAGGACAGACCGGAAATGCCATTCAAAAAAGGCCTCTCGCCTGTCAATCTTGGCCACCATGAACCAGGGAGACTCCGGGATGGGAAGGATCACGGCGGCAACGTCACTACCGCAATAATCTTTGCTCTCGACATAGCCTTCTTTCCCCTGAACCGCCATCACAGCGACACTATCCGTCTGGCTCAGGGGGATGCGCAAATTTAAAGCGGCATCGGGTTGATAGCGAAGATCGCTGAGGAAAAGCACATGATCCTTATCGCGCCGGACCAGAAGGGTCTCGGCCGTCTTTTCAGCCGTAGGCCAGGACTGGATCAGAGGAGACAGGAACCGGGTCGCGTTGGAAATGAGAATCAGCGCACCGATGGCCGGTGCATCCGGGTTTTCATCGGCAAAGAGCGGGGCAACGATGGTCGTGTGAACTGCAGGGGCATTGGCTTCTCTGTGCAGATCCATGAACAGGGGCTTTCGTTCACGGAGTACCGTTTCCAGAACAGATTGATATTCTCTGTGAACGCCAAAGGTTCCGGAAAGGCTTAAAAGCTCCTTTCCATCCAATGAGACCAGGATGATGTCATCGTAATCATGCTGGTCGGCCAGGCTTTGGAATCTAAAAAGATTATCCCGGCGGTTCTCTTCACTGGGATCTGCCAGAAACCGGGGCACACTGAGCCTGAGAAAAGCAGAAAAAAGCCCTGCATCCTTCAGGCTATCTTTGTGCCAGTCCGTGATCTGATCGGCCTTGAGCCTGGCAATGGCGGTCAGTTTTGTTTCAACATCCTCCTGCATGGCCTTTTCCTGGGACCGATAGAGAAAGACCCCGCCGGATAAAAGAATCATCAGTGTCAGCAAAAGCAACATCCGCGCATGTGAATTCAGAAAAGAGAGAATCCCACTGTTATGTCTTGTTTTCATTTGTTTTTATGTATCCTTTGAACATCAATTCTTTTGATAGCCGCTCGGTAAAACGGTTGTCAGGGAATGATCAAGGCCATTCAGGCTCTCGGCCAGCCCCACAAAAAAATACCCCCCCGGTTTCAGGGCCCTGCAAAGACTGCTCACCACCCGTTGCCGGGTCGGTGTATCAAAATAAATCATGACATTTCTGCAAAAAATAATATCAAACGTATCTGAGGGCTTGTCCGACAAGAGATTAAATTTCGAAAAGGTAACAAGCTTTTGAACCGCAGGCTTTACCTTGACATGATCCTTCCATCGGTCTTCACCCTTTTGAAAATAGGCGCGCAGCAGGGAAGGCGGGACTTCCCGGACCCGGTCACCGGGATAAATGGCCCGGCGGCCGAGGTTCAGCATGGAGTCGGACACATCCGAGGCAAAGATGCTGAATGAAAATGCATTGGCCAGTAATTGAACCGCTATTGAATAGGCTTCTTCTCCGCTGGAGGAAGCTGCACTCCAGATCTTTAAGGGTTTTGTTTTCTCCAGGGTGGCGATGATATATTCACAATGTTTGTTTTCCCGGAAAAAAAAAGTATGGTTGGTGGTGGTGGCGTCAATAAATTCATTGAACTCTTCCGGGTCATTGGCCATCAGGTTCATATAGTCTGAAACAGAGGATATGGCTTTTATCCGCATTCTTTTGGAAAGCCTTGCCACCAGAAGGCTGTATTTTTTTTCATTAAGCACAATACCGGTTTCTTTATAAACAATGCCGGCCAGTTTTTGATGCTGTTCATTACTCAGTCTGGTTTCAGGTATCATAAAAAAATTCTTCCCGTTTCTAATTTACATTTTTTCCAGAAGGGAAACCGCTTTCCCCGCAATGCTGTTGATATCCAGAACATAATCGGCCGCACCTAACGCAATGGCTTCCTTGGGCATGCCGAACACCACGCTGGATCGTTCATCCTGGGCAATATTCACGGCCCCTGCGTTTTTCATGTCCAGCATGCCTGCTGCGCCGTCCTTGCCCATGCCGGTGAGAATAATGCCCAGGGCATTGGCCCCGGCATATCGGGCCACGGATTTGAAGAGGACATCCACGGCCGGTCGCTGGTAATGCACCAGGGGGCCGGTTTTCACCTCTACATAATACCTTGCCCCGCTTCTTTTGAGAAGCATGTGAAAATTTCCCGGGGCAATGAGAACCTGACCGGTGGTCACTGTGTCGCCGTTCACCGCTTCCTTGACAGCCATGGGGCAGAGCTCGTTCAACCGTTCGGCAAAGGATGTCGTGAACTGGGCCGGCATGTGCTGGACCACCACCACACCCGGAGTGTTCCGGGGCAATCGGATGAGCACCTGTTTGACCGCCTCGGTGCCTCCGGTGGATGCGCCGATGGCAATGATTTTATTGGTGGTGGCCGACAGGGCCTTTGATTCAATGACGCCTGCCTTGGGCCGTTCAGGCATCCGGGAATTTGCAGGGCTCATCTTTACACCGTAAACCGCCCGGATTTTTTCGGCCAGTTGCACACCCATGTCCCCGACGGAATAGGCTTCACTGGGTTTTGAAATCACTTCCAGAGCCCCTAACGAAAGGGCTTCAAGAGCGATTTTGCTACCTTTTGAAGTCAGGGAACTGACAATGATAACCGGCAGCGGATAATGCTGCATGAGTTTTTTTAAAAAAGTGATCCCGTCCATCCGGGGCATTTCAATGTCCAGGGTGATCACATCGGGTTTCAGCTTGACGATTTTTTCCCTGGCCACATAGGGGTCCGGCGCCGTGCCCACGACCTCGATGCCCCGCTGCTTTGACAATTGTTCGGAAAATACCTTTCTGACAACGGCAGAATCATCCACAATCAGCACTTTGATATTTTGCGGCATAGCCCCTCTTTTGAATTTTTATCACTTAAGGGTGATGTGAACGGCCATTTTCAGACCTGGGGTGTTAACCATCAGGGTCCCGTCCGTCTCTGGAAATTCCGATCCCGGAACCATTTTCGGAATACCGATGGAAAAGGGCTTTTCAGTCTTTACCTTTCTCAGGGCATTGCCTGTGATCATGTTCACGGTTTCCGTCAGGGTGCCGTTCAGAAGGTCATCTGTAAGGGATTCGGCAGGCTCTCCCATGAAATTTTCCGCCATCTGCGACAAAAGCCCTGTGGGTATCAGAAGATACACACTGCCGGAACGGTCCCCGGAAAAATCAAGGCAACAGACTTTGTTCTGCTTGCCCTTAATCCCTTTGATATCTTTTAACGACGGTTCTTCCAAAAATTCAACCGGCAGAAAGAACATGGTCTCCATGACCTCAGAAATCGAGGTTTTCATTACCTTCAACACTAGCCTCATCATAGCTCACCTCCCCGAGAAATTTCACGATTAAATCCCTGATCGACTCTGCTGTAAAGGGTTTTGCAAGATACCCCACCGCGCCGCCGTCCAGAAATGCTTTGATTCTTGATTCATCCCCTTCCGTTGATATCACCACCACCGGAATGGTTTTTAAAAGTTCGTCCGCCTTAACAGCCCGGATAAAATCAAGACCGTTCATGACCGGCATATTGTGGTCGGTCAGGACCATGTCCACCCAGTTGTTTTTCAACACAGTCAGGGCCTCTTTCCCATTGGCCGCTTCCAGAAATTCCGATTGACCAAACCCCGCCGCCTTGATGGTTTTTTTAATAACAGACCGCATGGGTAACGAATCATCGACAATGAGTATTGAATATGACATTTGTTTTTCCCCTGGTTTTAAACAATCCTTAATAGGTTTTCTATTTCCTGCATATTGTCGGCAAAATCGGCAATTATCAGGGAGACATCATCGGCAGTGAGGCCCAGCTCCCGGATGGTCTCATCCCTGAACCGGTAGGACAGCCCGTCAGACCCGACCCCGACCCCGATCATCATGGTGATGCAGTCGGCCAGATACACCACGGCCACCTCTTTGTCTTTGATCATGGTTTCATCGGCCAGATGATGGTGCCGGATGATTTTGACCATCTTGGGGCTGAATTTCCACATCTTGGCAATCATGGCCCCAAGCTCGGCATGATCAATGCCAAGGGCTTTTTTCTCTGCTTCCCGGAAACTCAGATTTTCTTTCTTCACCAGGTCCTGGATCTTACGCCCGCCCCTGGCCACATATTTTTCCAGGATGATTTTACCGATATCCTTGACCAGGGCTGCGGTAAAAATGGTATTTTTGTTTTCCAGTTTCATCCGGATGGCAATCTGTTTTGCAATCACGGCCGAGGACACAGCATAGCGCCACATTTCCCCTTCTTCCAGGCCATATCCTTCCTGACGGCCGGAAAAAGTACCTGCCCCGGATTTTAACAATACCAGTTCAATGACCTGGTCTGTACCCAGAAGGTTAACCGCATCCGTGATGGACTCTGCCGGGTGCTTCAGTCCGAAATAGGCTGAATTGCAGGTCCGGAGGATATTGGCCGTCATGACCGGATCATACTGGATGACATTGGCAATGTCTTCCATGGAACTGTCGGGATTGTCCACGACTTCCAGGAGCTGGTTAGCCACGGCTGGAATGGGTTTTAAATTCCGGACCTCTTCTAAAAGATGCTGAAGGGAAGTCATATTTTTACCTCCTTTTCTCCGGATGTTTTGACATAAATGTCTCCTGTCCCGATTTCAAGTCTGACCGTTCGGTTGGTGTTTCCGCCGACATCCTGCTTATGAATGATGACATTGTTCTTAAAAAACATCTTTTTCAATGCCATGTAATTTCTTTTGCCGATATTGAAAAACCCTTTCTGATCAAGGATTTCCGCACCGCCAGCCACATAAATTTTAATCCGCGCCTTGACCGCACCCAGTTGATAGACGGTCTTGAACAACATGGGAATACCGGTATCTGCAAACATAAAAGGCCGCGCTGCCGCCTTTTCCTTGTCGATGGAAGATTCCGGCAGCATATAGTGCAGCATCCCTCCCACCTTCACGGCCGGGTCATAGACCACAAGCCCGATACAGGACCCTAAAGAATAGGTGATCACCGATTCTTCAGAATTATTGCTCACTTTCATATCTGCTACGCCAACAATCTGTTTCATTGATATTTCCTTTTATCCGCTCTATCTTAAGATTATCATCCTTCCTCGGCAATGGAAAACAACCCGTGAATATCCAGGATCAAGCCCACCCGGCCATCGGACAGGATGGCCCCACCGGCAATGCCCTTGATATTTTTAAGGCTTTCCCCAAGGCTTTTGATCACATATTCATCCTTTCCGAGGAGTTCGTCAATCAGAAGCCCTCTTTTTTCATCCTTTGATTCCACCACCACCACCAGACAGTCCTGAACCGGTTTCTTTTTGTCGCCGCTATTGTATATCTCGCTCAGCCGGATCAGGGGAATCAGATTCCCCCGGTCTTTGACCATTTCCCCTTTGCCTTCCACGGTAAAATAATCGGCGGGCCCCGGCTTAAAGGCTTTCTGAACCGAGGTGGTGGGGATGACATATTTTTCATTGTCCACACCGATGAGCATCCCGTCAATAATGGCCAGGGTTAAAGGAAGACTGATGGTGAATGTGGTGCCCTGGTCTTTTTTGGATGCAATATTCAGATGGCCCCGGAATTTTTCAATGCCGGACTTGACCACATCCATGCCCACGCCCCGGCCCGACACATCGGTAATTTTTTCCGCCGTTGAAAATCCTGGCTCAAGGATCAGATCATAAATCCGGGCATCGGTCATCTGCTCATGGCTGGTAATAAGGCCTGTAGCCATGGCTTTTTTCAGAATTCTCTCCTTGTCCAGTCCTTTGCCGTCGTCTTCGATTTCAATAATAATATACCCGCCCTTATGATAGGCCCGAAGGTGGATATTGCCCTGAAGGCTTTTCCCCTTGGCCTGGCGCTCCGGGTCCGGCTCAATGCCGTGATCCACGGAATTCCGGATCATATGCACCATGGGTTCGTACAGCGCGTCCACCACATTCCGGTCGATTTCCGTATCTTCACCGGCCATGGAGAGATTCACATCCTTTCCGGATTTTTTGGACAGATCCCGGACCAGCCGGATCATTTTCATGAAGGTCGCCTTGATGGGGATCATCCGCATGGACATGGCAATATTCTGCATGTTCGTGACAATCTGGCCAAGATGGGCCACACTCTGGTTCAATGCCGGATCATGGGAGGTTTGCTGACGCAGCATGGCCTGGGCAATGACCAGCTCACCGGCAAAGTCCACCAGGTCGTCCAGTTTCCGGGTGCTGACCTTGACCTGGGATTCGGGTTGGTTCCGGCCTGAATTCTGTTCCGTCAGAGCAGAGGAAATCTGCCCGGAATCCACTTTTTTTTCTTCAACCAGAATTTCCCCCAGTTTCTTGTCCGGGTAGTCTCTCTGGATTTCAAGGGCATCACCGATACTCTCCCGGTCCACGATATTTTTCCGGATCAGGATTTCACCCAGGGGCTCTTTTTCTCCATTGGTCAGGGATGTCTGGATGCGCTGGAGCTTTTCCCTTAACCGTTCCGTATCAATATCCCCGTCCGGCTGCCGATACCCGGTCTGAAACCCTGTTCTGACTCTTTCGATCAGGGCCTTCAGGGTATCCACGGATTCAAGAATGGCATCGGTGGCGGCAGAGTTTATACTGAAATCCCCGCTCCTGGCTCCGTCAAGAAGATTCTCCGTGGCATGGGCCAGTTTATTGATCTTGGTCAGAGACAAAAATCCAGAAACCCCCTTGATGGTATGAAAGGGCCGGAAGATATCATTGATAATCTCTCCATTGGACGGGTCCTGCTCCAGCTCCATGAGCTTGATTTCAATGGTATCGAGATTTTCAATGGCTTCGGAAACAAAATCGGCAAGGATCTCCATATCATCGGCCGATATTTTCTCCGGTTCTACCGATGGTTCAGGTTCAGGCACTTCCGGCGCTTCCGGGGCTTCCCCCGTTTCCTTGTTTTTGGCCCTGGCGATTTCAAACCCGGCATTCAAAAGTTCCAGGACATCAGAATAATCAAAGGGAAAGGGCTTCTTCCGTTTTAAATGGCTTAAAATTGACTTTAACAGAATCACGCCTTCTTCAATGGGCTTTGTCTCACAGATGTTTTCCAGGGTCATATGTTCCACATACACTTTACAGGCCAAAGCAATCTCATGGAAGGTGAGCGGCGCATAATTTTCCGAAACCGCCAGGAGATCATCAAGGGTGTTGAGCATGGCCCCGAGGTCTGGGATTTCTCCCGGACAAAAAGA
>JFJP01042212.1_pt1 | contig 11475 bp, 9 predicted proteins | sample 431651 | NCBI WGS metagenome assembly JFJP01 (sample SAMN02602958, study PRJNA72255) | Microbial mat metagenome, whole genome shotgun sequencing project. | biome: fresh water; feature: sink hole; material: water; isolation source: purple microbial (photo- and chemosynthetic) mats found in... | reverse complement strand
TCTGAGTAAGATACTTCATCTATCCTGTCCAGTTCCTTATTTAAAAGGATAAGATGCCCCTTATCGTCCGACATTGCAGGAAAAGAACTTACCTCATAAAGGTGCTCTTTGTCAGCTGAATAGTACCTCTCAGCTACTATTTTTGAAGAAGTGGTAAGAGCATAATATGAACCGCCCATTATACAGCGCTTTTCTCCGGAAACAGCATACAACAGAGAAGTATCTGCTGTTTCATCATTTACTGATATAATCTGCAGACGGGAAGCATCAATAATTTTTCCTGAAATATTTACCAGCTCTATATAATCTGACTCTCCTGGAAAGGGATTAAAGAGAATCTCATTGAATACTATATCGTTAGCTGCGGGCGGTTCAGGCAATCCAAAATAAAAAGAACCTGCAGCAATTTCATTTCCGGAAAAATCCAGTATCCCTGATGAAACAATCAGTTGATAAACCACCCCTTGTCGCAGCTGCTCCCCGGTCGCTAAAACAAACTCTCTGAAGAGGGGATCTGCTGTATTGACATCAGTAATAGTTATCCCTTCAATCTTTAAGTTTCCGGACAGTTGTGTGAGATTAAAAACAGATTCAGAAAACCTGATCATAATATCGTTGATCCCATCAGGAAATATATTTGTTATCCCATCGAAAACATTATCAGGATTATGCTGTGTAACTGAATTGACAGTGCCCGGAGTACCTCCTATCCGCGATTTGGATACTCTCCAGTTTCCTGTATCAAAAAAAGGGAAATCAGTATCCACCATCTCAAGTGACCAGCCGCCTCCTGCTTTTAGATCTTCTCCATACCAGTCTGAAGAGTATTCAACCCCGTGGATCAGAAGACCAGAGCTGTCATTAAGGCACAAGATCCTTCCACCATCTGTCAGTGAAGGATACTGCGGCAACCCTACCGGTCTTCCATAAAATGAAAAAAGGTTTGTATCAGATAATAGACAGATTATTGCAATCTCTCCAGGACCAATTACAGTTTCAGGGAAAAAATATTTCTTCTCATCCGTTGCGAGCTGCCACTTATGAAGATTAAACGCGAAACCTGTTCTGTTAAATATCTCAAGATATTCCTTCCCGGGCAGCGATACTGCGGGTAGAGGATCTGCCATTATTTCAGAGATAACAACATCTCCGGGTTCTGCCCATACCGGAGTAAAAGAAATCCTTATCTCTTCAGCACAGTTTCCGGCAACGTCGCACAATTTTTTTATATGCAATACATTTATTTCTTTATTATTAAACTCCCCGCCAAATTCAGCAATAAATAATCCGGGCGTCTTTTCTATTAATGTTACCGGAGTATTTCCCTCATCATTAAGAAAGATGTTGTCAGCTGTCATAATCCCTTCTGCAGGGTTTTCGCTCAAAGCTATTTCCACAGATCCCTTCCCCACAACCATATAGCCTACAACGGAAGGCGCTGTTGTATCTTCATAGAATACGCCTTCAATAATGACTTCATCTATCCACAGCAGCCGGTCGCGGCTCGAGGAATACCTGTAATAGACCCCGAACCAGTCTGTGCTGAATAGTTCGCTGTCGCTGCCTGTTGCAGAAACGACAGGATTCCCGTCAAGTCTGTCAGCCGTAACGTACCACACTCCATCTTTACTCCTTTCAACAATAATCTTAACGACTCCGCCCGTTCCGATATCATACTGCCAGTTCACAGGGCATTTAAGTACTGTTGTCAGCTGGTTGCTGTTCACTTTCCATAAACTCAGGGTATCGTCGTAACCTGAGAGGTTCACTCCTACTGCAAAGCCGGAGGTGGTACCCTGGTCTGAAAAAGCTGCCGGGCATGCCGAAGAGGTCAGGAACATCGACCAGTTATTTGATGACGAAGGGTCATAGCCATGCCTTACAAGAAAAGACCACCTCGTTATGCCTTCCGAAAGATGAAGATTCTTAAGTTGAATACCTATCCTGTCGGTTCCTGCTTCTACATTATCAAAGGAGTGATGCAGCGAAAATTTTCCTGAAAGGGATGCTGTTGTATCAGCTTTCCATCTACCCTCACTATCGGAGATCCACGAATCAACAGAACCTGATTCGAAGTTTTCGGCAATCTGGCCAAATGCCATATAAGGCATTATAAGAACCAGCAAAATAACTTTTTTCATGCAGCGGGACGGATTGAAAAAAAAGTTAATTTTGACAGTTTTAAATGTCAAAGTAAATTTAATTAATAACTTAAACAATTCCAAACTCTTAACTATGAAAACAGCTGTTGTAGGCGCCACCGGCATGGTTGGCCGGACCATGATTAAAGTACTTGAGGAGAGAAATTTCCCAATATCGCAATTGATACCTGTTGCTTCCCAGAAGTCAGTAGGTAAAGAGATCTTCTTTAAGGGTAAAGCTGTTAAGGTAGTTAGTGTAGAGGAAGCTGTTGCTGCCAGACCCGACTTTGCAATATTCTCAGCCGGCGCCTCTACATCGAGAGATTGGGCCCCGGTTTTTGCAAAGAACGGAACCGTTGTGATCGATAACTCTTCATACTGGAGAATGGATAAAAATGTTCCTTTAATAGTTCCTGAGATCAACAGCCATGTAATAAAAAAGGGAGACCGGATAATTGCCAATCCAAACTGCTCAACCATTCAGATGGTTATGGCCCTGGCGCCCCTGCACAGAAAGTACAAAATTAAACGTCTGGTTGTTGCAACATATCAGTCAGTGACCGGAACAGGTGTAAAAGCTGTTGCCCAGATGGAGAATGAAAGAGCCGGAATAAAAGGGGAAATGGCTTATGCCCACCCAATAGATAAAAACTGCTTTCCGCATGGAGGATCTTTTCAACCTGACGGGTATACAACCGAAGAGCAGAAGCTAATCGACGAAACACGTAAGATACTTGAAGATCAGACTATTCTGGTAACAGCTACTGTTGTAAGAATACCTGTTGTCGGGGGCCACTCAGAGGCAGTGAATATAGAATTTGAAAAAGAATTCGATATTGATGATGTTAAAAAGCTCATCAGCACGTTTCCCGGCGTTGTTGTTTATGACAATCCTGCTGAAAATAAATATCCTATGCCAATAATGGCTCACGAAAGAGATGAAGTATTTGTCGGGAGAATAAGAAGAGATCTTTCAAGAGAAAAATGTCTTAATATCTGGGTAGTGTCGGATAATATCAGAAAGGGAGCAGCAACCAATGCAGTTCAGATTGCTGAGTACATGGCCGCTAACAAACTCTATTAATTAAAATGACTATCGGGAATCAGGCATAAGAGCTCATTTCCGATAGTCATATTGAATATTCTTCATTCCTGGATAAGCGAGGGATTACCTGCAAGAAAATCATTGAAAGGATATCTTGTTATGTGGATCTTTTTAACTTCTTCATAAAGCAGGTTGCGAAGTTCCTCAACATTTTCTTTTGTCCTGGCAGATATAAACACTGTTTTATGGTTTTTATCTGAGGCCATCCACGATTTTTTCAGATCAGCCAATGAGAAGTTTTCTTTTTGAACCGGTGCCAGGTCATCCTCATCCTTCACGGTATATGAGAAGGCATCTATCTTATTAAAAATAATTATTGAAGGCTTATCAGAGGCGCCAAGCTCCCGCAGTGTTTCGTCAACTACTTTCACCTGTTCCTCAAACCCGGGATGTGAGATATCCACGATATGCACAAGGAGATCAGATTCCCTCACCTCGTCGAGGGTCGATTTGAATGATTCAACAAGGTCGTGTGGCAATTTCCTGATAAAACCAACTGTGTCTGATAAAAGAAAAGGAAGACTGCCTATAACAACTTTCCTGACTGTGGTATCAAGTGTGGCAAAGAGTTTATTTTCAGCAAATACATCTGATTTGCTGAGGAGATTCATTATTGTTGATTTCCCAACGTTTGTATAACCTACTAATGCAACACGTACCATCTTTCCCCTGCTTTTTCGCTGGGTAGCCATCTGTGTATCGATCTTTTTAAGCTGGGTTTTAAGCAGCGAAATTCTTTCTCTTATTATCCTTCGGTCAGTCTCAATTTCAGTTTCACCTGGTCCTCTCAATCCTATCCCTCCCCTTTGCCGCTCGAGGTGGGTCCACATCCCTGTTAACCGTGGCAGCAGATATTGGTACTGAGCAAGTTCCACCTGGGTTCTTGCGTGCGATGTTCGTGCCCTGTGGGCAAATATATCGAGTATAAGATTTGTCCTGTCGAGTATACGGCAGCCAAGAACTTTTTCAATATTCCGAAGCTGGCTGGGAGTAAGCTCATCATCAAAAATTGCAATATCTACATTGTTCTCCTCAATATATAAGGCTATATCCTCTATCTTTCCCGATCCGACAAATGTTCGCGGATTGGGAAAATCGAGCTTCTGCACAAATCTTTTCAGAGGGTCCGCGCCTGCTGTTTCAGCAAGAAAAGCCAGCTCATTCAGGAAATCATCTGCTTCGCGCTCATCCTGTCCGGGATAAATTATTCCTATGAGAATTGCCCTTTCAAGGGGTTTGTTTGTTTCGATCATTTAACGATGGTAGAAGAATCCTTCTAGTAAATGAACCTCCTGTTATTTTGAATTGCACCGTTGATTGCCATTTTCAGCGACTCGGAACATCGAACAACCATTTCAAGGTCGGAAGGAAAAGGTAATGGCGCTATTTTTGTTCGTTGAAGTAATTCAGGAGAAAGAGCCTGTGTATCTCCAAGTGCCCGGGAGGAGATATGCTCAAAAGTCGACTGTGCTCCAATAGGATCTTTTTTAAGCACTTTGTTTGGATTCATCTGAATAACTTCAACATCGCCGTCGATACGGCATGCTTTTGACTGTACTGACTCTACGAGTGCACACTGAAGAGTTTTATACTTGATGAGTTTAATATCGTTCCCGAGAGTGTCCCTCATGACATTGCCCCGCTTATCAAGAACATAAGTAAAACCATCCTCCACATCTCTCTTTATTACTGAGTCTTTTTGCATTGTCTGATCAGGACTCACAGCAATATTCTTGACATTAACATTCACAAAATAGTCATATTTTGTATTAGGATTCAGGGTCTGGGTATGATACTCCACCCAATCAGTATTAAGCGATGGCAGGTCAAGCTGAAGCAGATCCTGTTCAAATTCTCTTGGAAACTTTAGGATTGAGCTGTTCTGTATTGTAACAAATACCCGGCTCATACCTAAATATTTAGCCTCTTCAATTTTCTGGTCGATACCTTCATAATCGCCAATATAATTCTTTGCCCTGATAAATTCAGCAAAAGCCTGCCGGTAGTTTTCCTTGATCCCGCTTTTCATAAGCTCTGTTCCGTGAGCAAAGTAGAAGTCAGCAGCCTTCCTTTTAGCATTAACCATATCAGGCATATAGTCTATGTATGGAAAGTCAACCGACCTTCCGCTCTTATTCAGTGGAGTAACTGTTCTTACCAGCGATTGTCTGTCGCTCAAAGATTTATAAACAAGATATATCTCGTCCCAGTTATTTGGTCTTCCCTCCATCTTAAGGAATCGTACTCTTTCATTATCCTGCTCATTTGCAACCCGGTATGATTGGTCAAGGATATCTATTTGCTTAACATCTCCCGGATCTTTACGTAATTGCTTTACGGCTTTATCTATCGCAGCATCGTAATTTCCTTTCTGTAATTGCTTTTTTGAAGAACCACATCCCGATAGGATGATTGTTAAAAGAAAAATAAAAGGGACAATTCTTTTCATAACAACTCTTTATATTAAAATATGTTGATAAAGGTAAGAAAAACATTTAAAAAACAATTTTGCACAATCAGCTCTTTCTCTGAATGATATGTTTTAAAACACAAAACTCAGCGACATAGAATATCTAACCCTCACTGCCTGTCCCCTCTGCAATCCGGGTGTCCACCGGGGTGAAGCCTGTATGGCTTTCACTGCTTCAGTGTCAATAATGGGGTCGACCCCTTTAACAACGGTAACGTTGCTAACCATTCCATCGGGTTCCACAATAAAGGTAAGGAACACTCTTCCCTGGATCTTATTATCAATTGCAGCCTGCGGATAATTGGTCCTTTTCTGAACCCACTCCCTGAATTTGTTAATATCACCCCCCTTAAATGCGGGCATTACCTCAACCAGGAAGAAAGGTTCGTCGGATCCCATGCCACCTTGTCCCGAAAGCAGATCGTCACCGCTTCCTGTCCCTCCAGACATGACATCATCAGCAGTTGTCTGGGTAAGTATTTGGTCGGCAGTTGCCATCTCAGGCTCAAGAGGGAGAACAGTATCTACAACAACAGGGGGAACATATTTAATTATCTCCTGAACCTTTACATGATTTGGAGGAGGTGGTGCCGGCGGAATAAAAATCTGATCAACGGGAGGGTCAAAACTTTCCATACTGACCTGGACATAATTAATGCGCTTACCATAAATTTTATCGGAACGTGGATTAATAACAAATGGAAGAACAATAACTGAACTAACCAGAACAGAGGCTATAAGAATGCAGACGACAAGGACTGAATTATATCTTTTTCTAAGCTGGTAGGCGCCATAATCCATGTTCCGCGATTCAAAAAGCAGATCATCAAAATCAAGCACATTTCTTAAATTATCGTACATTAATATTTCTGCTTTTTTATACTTTACAGGTAATCATTATAACAACTATTTTAAAACATGAAGTCTGAAGAACAATAACAATGCCATCTTATACTTCACGGTAAATTTAATTAAAAGTCAGCACAGACTTAAAAATGAGGGGCAAAATTACAAAATAGTGTCTTTCTGCCAAAACAAAATACAACTGACAACCCTGATGTTTTATTATTTTCAATTTTTTCTTACATTTGCGCAACTCAGTTGGGGGTTTAGCTCAGTTGGCTAGAGCGTGTGACTGGCAGTCACAAGGTCGGGAGTTCGATTCTCCCAATCTCCACTTGAATTACGAGGGTGTCTCAAATGGGGCACCCTTTCTTCTTAAGTCTACTCTCTATACACCTTTTATTTATATTTATAGGAAGACTCAGCCTGGAGGGCTGACAATCCAATAGCCACGGTAACGTCCGTGGAAAAGACCGGGAGAGATACATCAACCCCGGAAGTGGGTTGAAAATGATTAAATTATCAGATAGTCCTCTCCAATAATAAAAATTAGCAATATTTTTGTTTTTATATATAAGAATTTATTCTTATATATTTGATTTTCAACGCCTCCGGCGTTGTTTCGTTTATTATCGAATTACCACGGACGTTACCGTGGCTATTGGATTTTGACTTCTGCTTCTTCATGACCCTGGACCTGCATGACCTGCATGACCTGCACGACTTGCAATACTTGCAATACTTGCAATACTTGCATATTTAATATTTACTACTTATCTTTGACGTTAGTAACGCTAAACGGAAAATGATTACCTCTTTTGGAGCCAAGGAGACTGAAAAAATATGGAATGGGGATAGAGTCAAAAACCTACCCCATGAGATACAACAAATTGGAAGGAGAAAATTAAGAATGCTTAATAACTCGCAGAATTTGATTGACTTAAAGGTTCCGCCATCAAATAAACTTGAAAAACTTTCAGGTAAGATGAGTGGCTTTTATAGCATCAGGATTAATGACCAATGGAGGATTGTATTCAGATGGGACGATGGTAACTCAAGCGATGTTACAATAATGGATTATCATAAATAGAAAAAAATGGAAAAGCTCTCAAATATACACCCCGGAGAAATACTGCTGGAAGAATTTCTCATCCCTTTGAACATATCTGCTTACAGACTTTCTAAAGACCTTGGAATTCCACAGACCAGGACTTCTGAGATAATAAAAGGCAACAGAAGCATAACAGCCGACACTGCTATACGACTGAGTTATTATTTTGGTAATTCTGCCAAATTCTGGCTTGGACTGCAGAACGATTTTGATATTGAAGAGCAAAAAAAAATAAAAGCTCCGGAATTCAAACATATTAAAAGACTTAAAGAACACGTTGCCTAGCTTTCGTGACAAAACGAGTTAGCCGGACAATTCTGATCACCAAAATCCGGAGTTAAGTATTTATTATTTAGATATATACTTAAATCGAAATTTTCCCGGCTAAATGTGGGCAGTGGATCCGGTCTTTTCAGTAAAGCAAGAAGGGTGTCTCAAAAGGTCACCCTCTTTTTATTTTTTTTATTTTCATTTGACTTCGTCGAGCTCGTCAGGCTGAACCTTCCCCGGTTATTTTGCTCCTCCAAAAGAAACCTTACCCTCCGCCCGCTACACAGGGCCATATTGGCGCCACCAAAAAGGGCGAGGTTCGCACCTTTTCCGGCTTGCCCACACACCTATGTAATAGAGGTGGTACTATTTATATACGGATTCGTTTGATTATAAGAATTTTGACGACCTGTGAAAAGGAGAGTGTCTATAACTACCTGCATTCTGAGGCTCCAGGAATCAATCCTAACCTTCTGTAATGCCATAACGACCCTGGTGCTTCAGAGGTGCGGTGGCAAAACCCAAAAATGTGCGAAGTTAATGGCTTTGCGCCCCAGCCGCATCGGCATTGCGGGTTAGCAAAGCCATTAATTTGGATTTTTTGGGCGCCTTTTATTTCGTACTTTCTTTTAGCGTTAAAAGAAAGTACAAAACAATATAAATCAAAGATATACTGCAGAATAATTGCCATGAATGCTGAAATATCGAGGGTGTCTCAAAAGGGGCACCATCCCTTTCTTAAGAAAAAGAGTCCGGAAAAGACAACCTTGCCCTTTTTGTCCGCCCGCTACACAGGGCCATATTGGCGCCACCAAAAAGGGCGAGGTTCGCTCCTTTTCCGGTTTGCCCGCGCACCTGGTATAATAAGATTGGTGCTATTATGATACATATTCGTTTGATTACGAGCTCAAGGTGGAAGAAAAGGCATCCTGCTCAAGCAGATTGAGACTTTCGTTTCTAAAAAGCGGTTTAAAGATTATCTGCAAAAGAATATTGCTGCATTATAAGCAAAAAGCCCGGCAAGTCCGGGCTTTTTGATTTATATTTCTAGAATAACTTCAATACCCAAAGCGGTTGCATATATGTAAGTTCTTCAACGATTCCCATACTCCGCAACCATTTTATTACAATAGCAGTAAGTATCATAACCAACATAGATACAACAACATAATAAATCATTAGTTTTCCATTTTTTTGTGGGTGATTTTTTAGTATTAATTTGTAATTATCTCTGAAGTAAAAAATAAAGTAGTTTACCAATAGCGATAATACCCCAAAGTTTAATAATCCATGAATCTGCCCACTTAATAATGATTTTTTACTAATTACATCGACTTCAACAATATTCATCATATCGCAAATCCCGAGTGCATTCAGCCACATATTTATCGAAAAAAGATTTAAACAACTGATAACTGAAATTGCAATATAAGCAGTTATCCTATAAGAATTAGGGTCGCTACTCTTTGCCCCCACAAGGCCTGATGATATTATTGAGTAATAGAAATTTTTCATAATTTAAATATTTAGACAATTAATCGCCCGTAATTTCATCATATATATCATAGCCCGTAGTTGCCGTGCCATATATAGCAGAACCAGCACCAACTATAATACAACCTGTAGCAACCCATCCAACAGGATTAGAGAAGAGTAAAATCCCAGCCCCAATAGTGCCTAATGTACCAATTACCATATCTGAACCATTTCTTAACGTTAGTCCATTTTCAGAATAACTAGAAACACCATTATATGCCATAAATCCATTTGAAGCAAAACTTCCGAGTTTAAGAAGACGGGAACCTCTAATCGCCCTTTGAGTTTGTTGGCTTGTCCTTAACTGACCATTTGGTTTTCTAATAGGAGCAATCTTCCCATTTGTCTGTCTATATGTATCATGATTATATAAGGTACTTACATTATCACCAATTTGCAACAAAACTCCAGCAGCACTCACAGAACTACTACTAAATCCACCCCCTTGTCCTGCGGCGTATTTCAAAGAATCTGCAAAAGTAATGTGCTTCTTGGGCTTAAGAAATTATATTACCCACTTCATAATTATAATAGGAAGTATAAATAGTCCTATTGTTGTTAAGAAATATATCAAATATAATTTCCCTTTCCTATAGTCATATTTCTCAATTAAAGTATCGTACTTTTTTCCTCTGAAAATTAATAAATAGTTTAGCAAAATAAAGGGGAGAAATAACGTTAAAAAGCCAGAAAGAAATCCATCAATCATCTTTCCTGGAAAAATGTTGAAATCAAAAAAAATATCAATTTTTAAATTAAATGTACTTAACCAAAAGAAAACGGTCAATAAATTAAAACCTTGCAATACTGAAATCGGAATAAGCGTATATGGTTTCCAATTTCTTAAATGACCATGCTTTGTTTTTTCGTAAACAATAGCATCAACCCATATTTTATAATACAAATTTTTCATTTTAATCCTCTGTTGTTGCATCATGAATTAATCTTACTGTAAAATAGATGGCTACACCCCCTGAAATAACCCATCCAACAGGATTTGTAACTAGAAAAATTGTTGCACCTAAACCTGCAGCCCCAACTCCAAAATCAGCAACATCCCATCCATTTACAGCTTCAATACCGCCTTGTGAATAATCATTGTAAATATTATAGCCGGAAACGCCCATCCCAAATAATGAACCTGCAACACCGGTACTTCTAACAACTTTAAGATACTTTACTCCGGCCTTTCCAATATCGCCAGTTCTCGATGCATAACTTATTAATTGTTCTTTAGCATTATTTCCTACCATGAAAGCACCAACACCTGTATTAGCTTTGTCTACCCATCCAGGAACATCATTGTATGCAGAGTTACCCCCACCTCCTTGGGGATTACTATTCCCAATATCCAAAGTAACACTATGAATAATTTTCTTACTACAAATATAGACGGATCCTCCTTCAACATAATTGCTATTTTCCCATGTATTCCATGTAAATGTCATCTGACTATTCCTTGATTGAGGTGCTAAAGTTTGCTCCGATAAGTTAACATAAAAGTTTCCATAACCCTTATCATAACCGGCATTTAGTGATTGAAGATAAAGATTCCAGAAATTGCTACCACTACCTCCACTTCCTCCACTACCACCATAATCTCCACCATCAACACCACCATATCCTCCATACGGAGCATATCTTAACCAACCAAAATTAGTATTTCCGACCATCCCTGGATCATTTGTAGTCGCTTTGAAACCAGATGGATCAACATATTTCAGCGGGTTATTCATACAGTAACTATACCTGTTATAATTCAGCAGGTTATATGGATCCTGAATAAACGGATCGGGACTAAGGAACCTGGCAATCTCAGGATCATAGATCCTCCCGTTCATATGTATCAGATTGAACATATCGAGGTGTTCGTGTCCTGTAAAACCTCTGTTTGTGTAAGTTGGCACAGACACATTTGAATATGACCAGTTGGTTTGATTACGCCTTCTGCCCCATGGATCGTAATTGTATTCTTCAAGCATAACACCACTGGAATTCA
>JFJP01040309.1_pt1 | contig 11475 bp, 10 predicted proteins | sample 431651 | NCBI WGS metagenome assembly JFJP01 (sample SAMN02602958, study PRJNA72255) | Microbial mat metagenome, whole genome shotgun sequencing project. | biome: fresh water; feature: sink hole; material: water; isolation source: purple microbial (photo- and chemosynthetic) mats found in... | reverse complement strand
GTAAAAAAAGCAAATCAAAAGCTTCTGATTTGGTTAGTTCCGTTTCGGCTCCAATGAGTCCTTTTGATATGGCGTTATTCTTTATTTTTTCCGGATCAATTCCTCTTCCGTCATCTGAAATTTGAATCACAACATTGGCTCCTGAATAGAAAGCTTTTAGCAGGATGACTGATTTTTTTGGTTTCCCCAAACTCTTCCTTTCTTCGGCACTTTCAATTCCATGATCCAAACTGTTGCGGATAATGTGCATCAATGGATCAGCTAACATTTCAATAATGTTTTTGTCGAGTTCTGTTTCCGTGCCTTCGGTTTTAAACACCACTTCTTTATCAAGCTCTTGTGAAAGCTCACGTACCAATCGCTGAAACCTTGTTAACATGGTTTCAATTGGAATAAGGCGAATGCCAAATACGTCATCGCGAAGCCGGCGGGATATTTTTTCAACTTCTTCAGAAATAGCGCTTAGCTCAGCTGAATCATTTTCCTGAGCAAAAAGACTGAGGCGGGCTTGAATGGTTACCAGTTCGCTTACCCAGTTAATCAAATCGTCGAGTTTTTGGGATGATACCCTAATGCTGCTTATACTTGATTCAGTGCTTGCACCTCCAAATTTGGTTTGAGCTTGTGGCTCTTTTTCCTTTTCATATATTTTCTCTAAATCATGAGTGAGAAGCATCATTTGATCCAAGTCAATTGCTTTATGGCTGCGCACTGATTCCTCAATGATACCAATGAATGAATTTTCATCCAGTAGATTTAGCTCGGAAATTTTTTGAACCTTGAGGTCGCATTGGTCATCGGCAAAAATAAATACTTCACTTATGGCATTTATTCCCTGATTGGTTGCTAAAAATATATCCCAATAAATAAAGCATTTTGTGGCATCCAGCTCATCAATGCCGGGCAAAAGGTCGAATCTCGGGAACACTTTGTATTGCCCTAAATCGCAAAGCTCATCAATTAAATATAGCGGGTTGGTTCCAAAATTGAAAATATTGGGATGGGGTTTAAAATTCAAATAATATGTTGCATGTTCTTTATTTTGACGTTGCTCCATGGGCTGTATTGTTTTCCCATTGGATTCTGCCATCACATTTTCGTTGATTATTTCCTGAATTTTTGCCACAAGCAAATCATTCTGGACTTTGTTTTTAGTATCCCCATCGTCTTTTTCCTGCACTAAGCTTCGTAAATGGTCAACAGAAGCAAGGGTGATGTTTAATATTTCGTTGTTAATTTCCAGCTTGTTATTCCTAATTAGGTCATAAATGTTTTCCAAGTGGTGGGTGAATTTGTCCATCTTTGTAAACCCAAACATGGCGCTACCGCCTTTCAGGGAGTGCATAACCCTGAAAATTTGCTGAATCAAATCGGGATTTTGAGGCTGGCTTTCCAGCGCTAATAATACCTTTTCAAGTTCATTGATTAGATCATTTGCCTCTTCAATGAATTTATCTCTAAATTTTTCCATTATCGTACTACTTTTTCTATGGCGGCTAAAAGTTTCTCAGGAACAAAAGGTTTAATTATCCAACCCGTAGCACCCGCATCTTTTGCTTCCATCTTTTTTTGGGTTTGCGACTCGGTGGTTAAAAATAGAATTGGAATAAATTGATAATCAGCTTTCGCTCTCACGTTTTTTATAAACTCTATTCCATCCATTACAGGCATGTGCAAATCGGTTATTATTAAATCGAATTTACTGCCGTCAAGGAATTTTAGGGCATCCTGTCCATCAACACCTTTAAGAACTTCATGCCCAGCATTTTCAAGGGTAAAACTTACCACTTCGCGTATGCTTTCTGAATCGTCAACGATAAGAATTCTTTTTCCCATTTTAGAATGGCTTTTAAATTATTTATTAAAAATGTTATACAGTCCTGATTTAGCAAATAGGTTTGTGCTATCCTCATTTAAATTCATACTGATAGCCAACTCAATTTTGTTTTTCTGGCAAGTAATTTCGTATGCTTTAAGCAGTTGAATAATTGAAAGGTCAGCTTCTTCAACGTTTGAAAGAACAATGCTGCACTTTTTATATCCCTTAATTGCTTTTTTAAATTCCTGCTCAATTTGTTTCATGTTCGAAACGTTCAGCTTGCCTTGCATGGTCAAATTCAAGGCATTGTTTTTTTTATCATTGGTAGCAGTAACCTGAAACTCTTTCATATAGTAACGGTTTAATTATTAGTTTGGCAAAATTCAATGTTATAAATTTATCTAAAATAATTCAATATCATCCTCAAAAGATGTATTGTTTTGTTCTTCATGGTTCTCTGTAAACGAAGAATCATGCTCAACTGTCTGTGCATGGATATCCCGTTCGCTTTTCATAGTATATAATCGTTCTAGTTTCTTCAAAACTTCACTGTTTTTTCCTACCAGATTTTTTAACTGGTCGTAATTTACCTTTTTATTCACATCGTTTAAAAGAGCAACAATTTCCTCAACCGTATTTTTGAAAAAAGTATAATATTCAATATTTTTAAGGGAAGCCGTTATTTCATTTGAAATTTGAATGCTGATGGTTCCATAGTTTTGCGATGAATGGGTAATTTTTAATAGGGCCCCATTCAATTCTTCTAGTGTAGTATCTCCCTTTAAATCATTTGTTACCTTTGGTTTAAATGTAACTACCAATTTGTTAAGTGAAGTAAAATTTTGGGTAATGTTGTTTAAATTGGTTTTTAATGAATTGGAATTAAGTTGTAATTCGCTTAAAAGGATTATTAATCGGCTCATTAATTCAATTCCAAAATATTTACCATTTGCTTTTAGTAGTTTTTCAAAATTCTTGATTTCAACCCGCAATGCTTTTTCATTTTCAAAAATGTCGCTGAATTTATCCTTAAGTGATTGATAACGGATGGTTAAATTTTCAAATTGGAGGGATGATTTTTCCCAATCGGAAGTAAAGCTTAATTGGTAAGCATCAAATATTTTCTGGCTGTTTGTTGCTTGATTTAGAAAGGAATCCTCAAACTGTTTATTGCTATCAATGAGTTTGTTATATATGGAATACAATTCTTTCATTTCGCGGCCAACTTCAATTAGTTTAACGGTTATTTTTTCAATTGAAGTTTGATAATCTTTGTTGGTATATAAAAGCTGGGCTACCTGAATATCAGTAATTTCAGGAATTTTAGCTACGAAATTCAGTTGGTCATCAATGTATTCATCTGAAAATTTAATGGTTTCTAAATCAGTTAGCCCTTTTATCAATTCTTTTTGCGAAAGTTGGATGTGCTCCATCTTTTGACGAATAATGTCGTGAAATTGAATATTCGTAATTATTTCGCCCATATTGGCAAAGCAGTTTTGTGTCTTGCGGCTCAGATTTACAACAAAATTTTCAGGCCAAAACTCTTCATAAGATAATTTTCTTATTTCATTCGAAATCATTTTTAACTGCTCATTAGCTTCAATGGATCCCAAGCTTTTTCCTATAAATTCATTATTTTTAATAGCAAGTATATTCTTATTCAAATTATCGGATTCAATTTCTAAGGATTCAAATTTTCCCTGAATTTTATCAATTATGTTATCTAATAAGTTCACGCTTTGTTGCAACTCAGTTTTATTTGAAACGTCGATATACGTAAGGTGAAGCTTAATATTTGCAAGCAAATATTTAATAGTTATATGGTTTTGTTTGTAATTATGAAAAGGAACTATGAGCAAATCGAAGGATGAATAGGTTAACGTAATAAAGTCCAATATTTTGTTGGCATTAAGTTTTGCCTCGTCAATAATTTTCTTTTGAAATTGATTATTTTCCTTCAATTTATCGGTAATTTGCTGCAGATCTTTTGAAAAAAAATCAGATATTGTATTGTTTGCATCTGCAATTTCCTTAATTCGTTTGTAGTATTCTTTGAGTAGTTTATTAAAATAAAGAAAGTCTTTAGATGAAATAGTATGTAACGAGTCGATTTTTAAATCAATAGTCTTTAATGTTTCAATGATTTGATTGCGAGGAAATTCCTGCAAAAAATCGTTCAACGTTTTTTGATTGGTCTGGCTCATAATTGTTTTAATTAATTGTATAAACTTATATGTTATACTAAATGTTCAATATAATAATTATTTTTAACCCGTTCCTACTTTTTTAAGAAATTATAATATTCTATTTATGGCCAAGCCTCTTTTACTTATTGTTGATGATATTTTTGTGAATCGAATCCTGCTTTCTGAAATTGTTAAAGAAATTGGATGCGATTATAAATTAGCCAGCAACGGTAAAGAGGCTATCCATCAATTGGAATTGAATAATTTTGATTTGGTGCTCATGGACATTGAAATGCCTGTTATGAATGGCCTTGAAACCACAAAATACATCCGCCAGAACATGAGTGCCAAACTATCTAAAATTCCTATTATTGCCCTTACTGCGCATAACCCAAACGATTTTTTTGATGAATTCAATACAGCCGGTTTTGATGAACTGATGACAAAGCCGTATTTAATTGTTAAAATTCAACAAATGGTTGAACGGTTTGTAAATAAAATTCAGAACAATAAGGGTATATAAGGTATAGTAAAATAGAAAGTTGATCCTTTTGCAAGTTCCGATTTAATCCAAATTTTTCCGCCTAATAATTCCACATAGGCTTTTGCAATTGAAAGTCCCAGTCCATTGCCCCCATATTCTCTGTTATCTGTTGTTTTTATCTGAAGGAACCGTTCAAAGACTTTCTCCTGCTGATCCTCTGTTATACCAATGCCTTCATCCTTCACATAAAATTGAAGATATCCATCAATCAGATTGCATCCATACTCAATAGTACCTTTGTCGCTAAACTTAATGGCATTTCCAATCAGGTTTGATAATATTTGAGTAACTTTTGTTTCGTCCACATGTATTATTGGATTTACGTCGGTCAATTGTTTGTAAAATAAATTGATATCTTTTTCTTCAACTTTTAATACGTATTGCGAGAATAGGTTTCTTATTATTGCATTAATATCAGTCCTCTTTTCGAATTTTTTAAGCTGGCCGGCTTCAATGGTTGCAATATTAATTATGTCGGTTATTACTGAAGTAAGCTGTTCACTTCCTTGCTGGATTATCTGTGTAAACTGTCGGACTTGTTCTTCAGGATACGAACGATTTGAAATTAAGTCGGAAAACCCTACAATGGCATTGAGCGGGGTACGTATTTCATGCGAAATGTTGTGCAGGAACGATGTTTTTAATCGGTTGGCTTCTTCGGCTATCTCTTTGGCTTGTTTAAGTTCTTCCATTCGGTGGTGAAGATCGATATTGGTGGAAACCAGTTCCTCATTGCTTACCCTGATTTCTTCTTCGGCCAATTGAAGCTCAGCATTTTTTATCATAATTTCTTGCTCAGCTTTTTTTCTATCGGTAACATCTTGAAAAATTCTTAAGTTAGCCTTTTGCCCTCGAAACATCATTCCGGTATAGCATATTTCCAAGGTTCTGCCTTTTAGAATCTCTGACATTTCTACAATGCCTGTTTCACCTATATTAATTCCCTTTTTAATAGGACAAACTTTACATTGTGCTGCATTGTCGCTATATATGGTGTAGCATTTTTTACCAATTGCGTCATTGCCAACTTGGTTGCTTAGTTTTTTGTTTATAAAAAGGATGGTACCATTTTCATCCAATACATCCATGCCAAATGGTATGGTTTGCATGAGCGACTGGTTGAATTTTGCGCTTTCTTTTAATGCCTGTTTGGCCTCTTTTTGCTCGGTAATGTCCTGAATGGTTCCCATCATTTCTACGGGACTTCCTTCTGGGTCAAAAGTGAGCTCCCCACGGCCCCAAAGCCATCGAACCGAACCATCGCATTTGCGGATTATTTTGTAATCTTTATCAAAGGTTTGGCGATTCTGTATTACATCATTTTCGAAATAGTACACCATTTCAAGGGAATGTTCCGGATGGATGAGCGAAAACCAACTCATGATATCCTTTTCATAACTTTCATCAATTCCGAAAATTTCGTCAAGTACTTGAGATGAAGTCCAATGTCCGGTTTTTACATTCAGTTTATAGGTGCCAATTTTTCCAATCCGCTGTGACTCCCGCAACCACATTTCTTTTTCCTCAATTTCTGATTTGGTTGCAGCTAACTCTTTCATTCTTTGATTTAAGGCATCATTTAAATTTGCTAGTTTTTCATTGGAAGCTCTAATTTCTTCCTCGGCACTTTGTAATTCTTTAAAGTTTTCAAGCAATGCATCGTTCATTGATGCTAATTCCTCGCTTGAAGCACGGAGCTCTTCTTCAGCACTTTGCAATTCCAATATGTTTTCACGAAGTGCATTGTTGGAAGCAACTAATTCTTCATTTGTAGCCCTTATTTCCTCTTCCGCAGCTTCAAGTTCATTGTTTTTTTGAATCAGGGAATCTTTTATTTGTTTTCGCTCCGTTATATCGGAAAAAACCACAGCAAATTGTCCTTTTTTAGGGCAAAATACTGAAGTTTCAAAATGTTTACCAATTTCAGCAGAAAAGTTTTCATAAGTTATAGGTTCACCCGTAATAGCTACATTGCCAAACTTTTCTATCCAATAGGGTTCTAAGTTTGGCAGTAATTCTAGGACCCGTTTCCCAATAATTGTATTTGCTTTTATCCCGGTTAGTTTTTCAAAAGCTGGATTAACGGTAAGGTACCTATAGTCGGCGGGTTCGCCCAATTCATTCAATAGAATTTCATGCAAAGCAAAACCCTGTGTAATATTTTCGAATATCAAACGGTACCTTTCTTCACTTTCCTTAAGTTCCTGCAAAACCTTATCGATGCTGATTTTATCCTGCAACATCGTGTGGTCCCGTTGATTCCTTTCGTTTTCCATAGCCTTGATATCAATTAGGTTTTTAAGAAATGCTCCTCCTCTTAGGCAAGAGGAGGGCATTTTTGTTCAACTTAGGGTTCTTGAACCTCCTTTGCAGATGTGGGGTTCAATTTTCATACTTCCTGCTTGTCACCTTTTGCATGAAGCATTATCAAGTAGTAGTTACTGTTTTATATTCACTTTAATAGGCTTTAGTTTAAAACAACGTTGCTATTTGTATGTTTTGAAATTTTCGTCGCAGGCTACCTCCCCAATTTTATTGAATCTCATCGTGCGACGAATATCAAATACTTCAATTTTACCGGGGCTTAAAAGCCCCGGCTATTGATATTAAAGCCCTCTGGGCTTTCTTCATTTATCAACGCCTAATTAAACTAAAGCCCTTTAATATTTTAAAGACCCCATTCCCAGCAAGTTGGGAATGGGTATGCAAAGAGACTTAGGGGTCAACTGTTGCAAAGGGTTTGGTTACATTTTTTCAAAGCCACTATCTGCGTTTTCGTCGTGAAACATATTCAGTTTAGCTCCTTTGCTTGGCACCTGTTTTAGCGGTGTTTTGGCTTTTGGGGCAGTAGCTGTTGCCTTAGTTTCCAGTACGGTATGCTGGTATGTTTTTTTAACTGCTTTTTTTGCGTTACCTGTATTACCAATTTGGAAGAATGATACAATTTCTTTCAATTGTTCTGCTTGGCCGGCTAATTCTTCGGCTCCTGAAGCTAACTCTTCCGATGCAGCCGCGTTTTGCTGAGTTACCATATTTAATTGTTGAATGGCACTGTTAATTTGCTCTGCTCCGTTGTTTTGTTCTTGCGATGCAGCCGCAATTTCCTGAACCAGCTTGGCTGTTTTTTGTATTTCTGGGGTCAAATCGGCCATTAATTTTCCGGCTCCTTCGGTTACTTCCACGCTGCTTTTCGATAAAATACCGATTTCATCGGCGGCAATTTTACTGCGCTCGGCCAACTTGCGCACTTCGGCTGCTACTACGGCAAATCCACGACCTTGTTCGCCAGCACGGGCTGCTTCAACAGCCGCATTTAAAGCCAGGATATTGGTTTGGAAGGCAATATCGTTAATTATGGTTATTTTCTGAGCAATTTCTTTAATGGAAACTAAACTCTCTCTGGCTGCAACACCAACTTTATTAACTCCTTCGAGTGCAATGGTCGATATTTTATCGGTTTGCTGGGCATTATCGGTGTTTTGAAGAATGTTGCTGGTCATCTCTTCCATGGATGAACTTACTTCTTCGGTTGAAGAGGCCTGTTCTGAAGCTCCCTGCGACATTTGCTGCGAAGTGGCACTCATCTGCATACTGGCATCGGCAATGTTATCGGCGCCGCTCATAATGCTTTCTACAACCTCTTTTAATTTATCGGTCATAGTAACCAAGGCAACAGCTAATTGGCCTACTTCGTCCTTTTGGTCAACATCCAGGTTTGCGGTTAAATCGCCGGTTGCCAGCTTGTCGGCAAATTGCACTCCTTTTGATAGAGGAATGGTTATGCCCCTTGAAATAATTACTCCAATAAGTATTGCAAAGACCATGGCAATTAAAATTATGGCAATCATTAAGGCTGTGGCGGCATTGGCAATTTCAGTATTATGGTCAGCGGTTTCCTTTGCTAAGGTCAGTTTGCTATGCATCATTTCATCCAAAGCTTTCTGAACTTCCTGATTGGATTTTTGCATTTCTCCTTGCATCAGTTCCTGTACTTTTTCCATTTCACCAGCTTTCACATATTTTTGAAGTTCAGGCATGTGTTCTGCATAATCTTGCAGCGCTTTGTTAGAATTGTCCCAAAGTTTTCGACCGGCTTCAGTAAAAAGGGTTTTTTCGTATTTATCTGATTCTTCATTGAACAGGGTTTTTAATTCAAAAAAACGGTCGTAATATTTTTTTTGTTCGGCTTCGCTGGTTGCGTATACATAATCCCGAACATTTATTCGCATCCGTTGAAAATAGGTTTCCATATTTGCTGCGTATTCCATGGGAACGGTCATTTTTTCATACAATTTGGTATCGGCATCGTCAATCTCCTTGATTTTTACGATTCCGAAAATTCCTACTACACCGGCTATTAAGGCCAGCAATATATAACTGGTTAATAATTTGGTTCCGATTTTAATGTCTTTTAGTTTCATGTTTTCTATATTTAAGTTGTTTGAATAGTTGTTTGCTGTTAGTTCTTTAATTTATTGGTTATTAAATTAATAGCCTGCTTTGATTCTATCGGGTTTTTTGTCTTGAAGCAGAATTACTCCGAGTGGTGAACCGGTTTGGCATCAAAAAATTCCACAGTACCGCTTTCCAGGTGGTAAAGGGCTCCTATTGCTTTAACGGTGCCTGAGGCCATTGAATGTTTCATTAGTTCGTCGTGGGACAAGACGTTCACATTTTCGTCAATGTTGGCTTTAATAACTAACTCTTCCAAAAAATTGGTTTCACCGTAAATGGATTTTACATTTGCAATGCTTGGTTCAATGCGTCGCGCAATAGATGATACGCTGCCTGGAAATTCACCGCCTTCAATAGTAGCATGCACTGCCCCGCATTTTTCGTGGCCTAACACAATAACCAGTGGAATGCCTAAATGCTCAACGGCATATTGTATACTTCCCATGCCTACGGAGTCAATCACATTGCCGGCAACGCGTATTACAAATAAATCGCCTAATCCCTGGTCGAATAGTAATTCCGGTGGTACCCTTGAGTCGGAACAGGTTAAGATGGCAGCAAAGGGTTTTTGACCGTTTTCTTTCAGGCTTTTTCTTTTCAGGTTGCTCACGTCGTCGGGTAGGGTTAAGTTCGAAACAAACCGCTGATTCCCTTCAACCAATAGTTGAAACGCATTTTCAGCAGATTCTACTTTCTCAGGTCTTTGGTAAAGATTTGAAGCCGCATTTGCTTCGGTTGATTCCTTAGCCGTTTGGTTGCATGCCATAGCTAAAAAAATAAGACCCAGTGTAATTAAAAAGTTAGCGTTTTTCATATTCTTATTATTTTGTGGTTTCGTTATCTGTGCTTTCCGTATTAAAGTGGCCAACAACCAGTAATTCATCGGCCGAGAATACTTTGTCCATATTCAGGATCATGATAAAACTTTCGTCTTTTTTTGCCATCCCTTCAATAAACTCCGAGCGGTATTTGGTACCTAGTGATGGCGGTTCCTGAATATCGGCAGCTTCGAGTTCAATCACTTCGTCCACCGAATCAACAATGGCTCCCAATTTAACGGACACGCCATCTACTTGCACATCTAAAACCAATATCCCAGTGCTGGGGCTCACTTCTACCGGGCTCATGCCAAATTTTATACGGGTATCGATTACCGGTAATACCAAACCGCGCAAATTAATTACCCCTTTCATGTAGTCCGGTGCCTTTGGAATGTGAGTAATTGGCAGCATTTCCAGTATGTTCAGTACTTTGCTTACGTTTGAGGCAAAGTATTCTTTTCCTAGCCGAAAAGTCAGGTAGGTGTGTGTAGTGGTGTGAGTTTCATTGCTCATAGTAGTCCCTCCAAATTTGTTTTATTAGTTATTGTTGTTATTTGCTTTATTATGTTTTGATTAAAAAATAATATGATTCTTTTAGGAATTTATTTGCCCCTTACTTTCTGCAGGGTAATGGATTAATTGCCTTAGCCTAACCAATAGTCGGAGCTTTGCCGGTTATTTTTTAATTCCAAATTTTCCACCACTTTTTTAACCGTGGCTCCCGTTTTTTTAAATTCCTGTTTTAACTTATTTTCAAGTAAAAGCATTGTTTTGTTTAGGTGAATTTCCCAATCGGTCATGCCAACTTCATCATATACAGTTGCTAACAATGATTTTGCTTCATTTATTGTCACTATATCTTTACCTGTTTGTAAAGAAAAAGAAGGGCTTTTCGCTGTGTTTGGTTTTTGGCTCATATACTTTCCTCCTGATTGGTTAGCGTTATTGCTTTGATTAGTTTTTGTATAGGATAATTTTTTTAGGAAAATACAGATGCCCTTTTTGAACTTCATTAATGGCATTTTCAATATTTTCAAAAATATCTGTTTTGTAAACACATCCTTTAAATCCCACTTTTATGAGCTCGGCATGATATATTTGCTCAATATGCATGGTTATGGCAATAATTTTTAAATGCGATAATTGCCGTAATATTTTTTTTGTTGCTTCAATTCCATTAATTTCCTGCATTACAATATCCATTAAAATTATGTCAGCATGGTGAATGGTATTCATGGTTAAAAATTCCTCACCACTGGATGCTTCTCCAATTACTTCCATGTGAAGTTGATCTTCCAGATAGAACTTTAGGTCGCTTCGGAATTGATGATTATCGTCGATTATTATAAGTTTCATGTATTGTTTTTTTTAATACTTAAAATTAGGCTTAGCAATTAAGGTTTCATAGGGGGAAATAGCTAATTGTGCATAGTTTAACTCCTAATTAAAATAGGATTTTCCCTTAATTCCATGCGAGAAAACCCTTAATGAAAAAAGGGTTTGCAGTAAACCCCCCTATCGTCTCCGCCACGGCGGAAAACTAGCGCTGTAGTGGGGTTTTGAGAAAATTGGAAAAAGTCTATTTCCCAATATTTTTAGATCCAACATAACTACAATCAGGGCTAGTCCTCCCCATTGGGGAGGTGT
>JFJP01040308.1_pt1 | contig 11475 bp, 9 predicted proteins | sample 431651 | NCBI WGS metagenome assembly JFJP01 (sample SAMN02602958, study PRJNA72255) | Microbial mat metagenome, whole genome shotgun sequencing project. | biome: fresh water; feature: sink hole; material: water; isolation source: purple microbial (photo- and chemosynthetic) mats found in... | reverse complement strand
AGCTCTGCCGGGAACAACGAGAGCGGCAAACCCCGGGATATCTTTAATGGCCATGTCGGTCAGGGAACTCATCATCACTCCCTTTTCCTCCAGCAAGCTTTTCAGATTGGCAAGCCCCCGGTTGTAGTCGCTCACCAACTTATTTTTCATAATTGCCATGAATATTCTTCCGGCAGGATATGACGCATCCTGCGAAAAACCCCATTTCAAAAGGGTCTTTCCATCTTTTTCCTCCAGATCGTTCCACACAAGAGGTTTTTGACTCATTTCACCTATAGAAAGGGTAAAGTAGAGATACTTATTTAGGGTAAGGGAGTCAATAACAAGTTCGCCCGATCCCGTTTTCTCGCCCTTCCAGGAATATTTCGTTCCCACATATCCATCAACCCTCGTTATTTCAGTCTGAACGGTGGAATCATCTCCGATCCATGGATCCCAGCTGGCATGGTCGGAAAAAGTAGCCAGAGAATAAAATACTTTGTTCACAGGGAGGTTGATTTCTGTTTCCGAAACGATTTTCACCTCTTTGGGTAAAAAAAGAGCGATAACCAGAATCAGGGCTACCAGGCCAATGAGTATGAGCAGAAAACTTTTTAAGACTTTCATATTTGTGGGATTTAGGGGTTAATCACCAAAAGTAAAGAAAAATACTTTTCAAGTCCAACTTTTTTCCACGGGAGAAAGGATAAGCAGGTGGGAGGCATGGCATTCCCTATCCCACAACAACCCCAACTTCAGCATACTTGTAATTTGTGGAGATCACTTTGCTGGTAAGGAGAATTGCCATAGTCAGGGTTCCCGTACGTCCGATGAACATGGAAAGGGCGATGATGATTTTCCCTGCTGGGGAAAGATGAGGAGTAATGCCCGTTGAAAGACCAACGGTGGAAATCGCGGAAAACTCTTCAAACATAAGCGACATCAGGGTCTTATCTGGCTCGGTGATGCTTAAGAAGAATACTGAGATAAATATGATGGAAAAAGAAAACAGAGCGATGGAGTAGGCTTTATCAATAATGGAATAGGGTATGGTACGATTAAAATACACCACATGGCTCTCTCCCCTGATAGTTGAGATGGCCGATTTAAGGATAAGAGCGAAGGTTGTTGTTTTAATACCCCCTCCGGTTGAGCCGGGAGACGCGCCCACATACATCAGGAAGATGAAAAATATCAGCACAGGGGCACTCAAAAGGCTAATATCGACCGTGTTGAAACCTGCGGTACGGGTTGTTACCGACTGAAAAAGGCTGAACAGAATTTTCCCGCCTGTATCGTATCCTGCCAGCACCTTGTTCCATTCCAGAGCCATAATAACCAGCGTTCCTAGAACAATCAGAACCAAGCTTGTGATAAGTGACAGGTGTGCTCCCACATTTAGCTGCACCCATTTTCGTTGCCTGATATAACGTTGTTTCAGGAAATCAAACAGGTGATTCAGGTTCATAAAACCGATACCGCCAAAAAAAATCAAAATCATGATGACGATCTGAAATCCAAAAGCATTACGGATAACTCCCTCGTAGAGGCCATTTGTGAAAAGCGAAAAGCCTGCATTGTTGAAAGCTGAAACTGAATGGAATACCGCATTAAAGGCGCGGTTTTGGTTGCTCATCAAGGAACCCGGATCCCATGAGAAATATAACAATATCGCTGCCGCAACTTCAAATGTCAGGGAGAAAATGAATATCTGCCGAAGAAGGTTTCTCGAATCGGATATCTTTTCCGCACTTAGAAAGTCTTTCAACAAGGATTTGTATTTTATGCTGGTGGAAGTGTGGTAAAAAGTTGCGAAAAAGGTTGCAAACGACAAAATATTCAATCCTCCAAGCTGTATCAGTATCAGAATAAGCACTTTCCCCTTCAGGGTGAAGAATGTTGCCGTATCCACAACACAGAGTCCGGTTACACAACTGGCACTGGCTGAAGTGAAAACAGCGTCGATAAAAGAGATCTTCCCATTTACGGTCATCTCGGGCAACATCAACAGTGCAGCTCCCCCGAGAATAAGGAAAAGAAAAGAGAAAGCCAGCATAGCCTGAGGGCGGATATTGAGGGAGGTAAGAAGCTGACTCGCTCGCCCGGCTTCAATACCAACGATGAGCAAAAAATAAACCTGAACAAAAAGTATAGGGAGCATCACAAACTCGCCTAAGCCAAATAAGCTGAAAATGAAATTAACCAGATCGAAATTAAAGATTGTTAGACAAAAGCCCTCAATAAATAACATGAGCATAATGGCGGCCTCCAGGATGTTCGCCCGGAGAAAAGCCCCGGGCTTGAAATCGTAGAGGAACCGGATGAGGAATTTCACAAGGTAAAAAGCCAGACTGGAACGGATAATGATAAGATATATCTTTACCGTAAGGTCAGTCTTCGTAAAGCCATGAAAATAAATAATCGAGCCCAATGCAAGAATGGAAACAATAAGACTCAGTACCCTGAGAATTGAAAAAACCAGATCCTTCGAGCTGAAAAGCTTAAGGTTGATGACTTCACGGATTTTCCATAATCGGTAACCAGACATAATTATATAATTACTTACTGGTTAATTTCAATAAATTTCTGAATATCCTTATCCTTTCCAAACACAATAAGAAAGTCGTTATCCTGCAATACTGTGGACGATACAGGAACACCTTTTATGTGATGAACACCCGGGGCATTTGATTGGCCCTCGAGTTCCTCTTCAGCTTTTATGGTAATAAGGCTTATGTTGTAATTATCACGGGTGTTTATTTGCTCCAGGGTTCTACCGACCAGGTTCGGGGGAGTTTTGATCTCGGCAACCCTGTATTCATCGGGTAATTGAAGGTACGAAGCAAGGCCGGGGTTGGTAAGGCGCTCAGCCACAATAACCCCAACTTCATCTTCGGGGGAGAGAATTTCCTTCACTCCCATTTTCTCGAGGATGAGGCGACTGTTTTTTCCGGCAGCCCGTGCAATAATCCTTGGCACTTTCAGCTCCATAAGCACAACGGTGCACATCAGAAGCTGCTCAAAGTCCTGCCCTATCGTCACAATTACCGCGTCAAAGTCGTTTATATCGTTTGAAAGCAGGGCCTTCTTATCGCTGCCATCCATAACCACTGCATAGGCTACATGATCGGAAATATTGTTAACCACCTCGGGATCGGTGTCGATTGCCAACACATCAGCGCCTTTCTTAGCAAGGGATTTGGCTATTGCCCTTCCAAACTGACCTAAACCAATTACAGCAAATCTTCCACGGTTCATATTGATGAATTTAATATTTCAGCAGGTTCAACGAAAAAACCTGTAAATATCTATATAATTAGGCTTTGAACGGGCATGTTTCAGAGATTTTTTTCAATTCGGAAAAACCCGACGCAACTATTTCCCAGTTACCTCCATCTTGACTTTATCATCCAAACATTGTACATTTGACCAAATTCGACACTCATGAAAACAAAATTCAAAATCCTCCCTCTCGTGCTTTGCCTGGGATTGGTTGCCGGATTATTCTCCTGCGAGAAAAAAACAGACGACACCCAGACCCTTGGAAAGCTTCAGATATCGCTGGCCTTAACTGATGACGATATCACATTAAAATCGGCACTGTCTGACACATTGAATAACGACAGTATCGTTTATGAGTCCTACCAACTATTATTATCAGTTGCGAATATAAACGGTCAGCTGGTTTTTGAGGATAAGTTGATTCCCCTGTACCGGTTTGGAAATGGATTTGTAAGTGAGCAGATTCAGATGGAGGTTGGCGATTTTTATCTTGAAAAGTTTATGGTACTTGACAATTACGGTCAGGTTCTTTATGCATCCCCCCTCGCAGGCTCCCCCAGAGCTTACCTTGTAAAACAACCCCTGCCTTTGTTTTTCTATGTAAAACCGGAAAAAACCACCCAAATAGCTCCCGAGGTATTGCCGGTTAACGGTTCCACACCATCCGATTTCGGCTATGCTTCTTTTCTGGTGCAGGTAGTGCAACCCGTAACTTTTTACATTGCAGCGGAAATTGAGTATTCATCTGGAATTTTACCAGAAGCAAGAATTGACCTTGCATTTTATAACACTCCTGAGGACTGGTATGCAGGTTTTACACTTTCACCGGGAGTTAACAAGTTGGAATTAAGATCTTTGAACATGTATCAGGTAACTGTATATTTAAATGGACAGGCCCTGCAAAGACATTTCATAAGCCTGGAAGAGGTGCAGCAGACCAGCGAAGATAATCCCTATATTATACGAATCGGGACGGAACCCTTATATCATACCCTCATTCTACAGCCCGGGCCGGAAGACGGTAAGGATGCCCGAATCACCAATCTCGAACCCTACATGAATTTTGGGGATTACAAGTACTTTGAAACAACATTTCTCTCCGAACCCATACTGACAGTAATGCGCAGCACCCGGAGTCTTATCTGGTTTAACATGAACCAGCTCCCGAAAAGCGCCACTATTGAAAGCGTGAACCTAAGTTTGTACTATGATATTCCAATCCCCTGGGATGAAAATTATTTCCGCAGCAAGGGACCCTGGGATTCACAGTTTCCATGGTATGGGGCAGCCTTACAACAGGTAATCGAACCCTGGGAAGAATACAAGCTTACTTGGGAAAACCAACCCAAGACCACCGAAATGAATCAGGTTTTTATTTCCCCCTTCATTAAAAACGCAAACTTTATTGACTTGGACGTCACAAGCCTCTTTGTATCGGATCCAAATTTGGATTATCCCGAATACCCGAATTACGGTATGATGCTCAGGCTCTACCCTGAGGATGTCTTCCCCGGTTTCCGTTTTGCTTCCAGCGATTATCAGGATCCTGCAATGAGACCGAAACTGACGATTAAATATTCGCTGCCTGTACCGGGTTCGAAATAAAGGGAAGCGGCATAAGTACTTTAGCGGATTGTCTCCAGAAAACCGCTTACTTTCTGCGCCAGACTACCATTCTCGCTCACCGCATCGATAAAGGCGGAACCAATGATAGCCCCATCTGCATACCTGCAGGCCTGCTCGAAAGTAGTATGGTTAGAAACCCCAAAGCCTATTAGTCTTGGGGTTTTTAGCTTCATATCGCTAACTCTTTTGAAATAACCCAGCTGCTTCTCATCGAACGATTCACGGCTTCCGGTTGTTGCAGCCGACGAAACCATATAGAGAAAACCCTTCGACCACTCGTCTATCTGCTGTAAACGACTGTCGGGTGTTTGCGGGGTGATCAGGAAATTATTGAAGACCCCTGCTTTTTCGAATTTCGCCTGATGTTTTTCAATATATTCTTCAGGAGGGAGATCGGGGATGATAACACCATCGATACCTGTGCGGCTGGCATGTTCAAGAAAAGTATCTATCCCCATGCGCACAATCGGGTTGATATACCCCATGAGCACGAGCGGAACCTGGGAATATTCGCGGATTTCCCTCAGTTGCTCGAAAAGCAGGGAAAGCGTCATCCCGTTGAGCAGCGCCTTACTGCCGCTTTTTTGGATCACTGGTCCGTCGGCAATTGGATCGGAAAAGGGTATCCCAATCTCGACCATGTCCACCCCCCGCTTCTCAAGCTCGGTGATGGTTCGAAAAGTGTCGTTAAGCGATGGGTATCCTGCTGTGAAATATACGGAAAGGATGTCTTTTTTCCCGGAGTTGAAAAGTTCTGTTATGCGGTTCATATATTTTATTTTTAAATTTAGAATTCAGAATTTAGAATTTAGAATGGGGGACTATTCAATAATTCTACCTTCTGAATTCCGCCTTCTAAATTCTACCTTCTACCTTCTGCCATTGGGCTTACTGTTTGTTGGCGGTTCGCTGCTTTCTGTTCTGTCGTTTCGCTTTTCTTTTTTTTCGGATCCTTTTTGTTATATTTTCTTTAGTCATTTTCTTCGTAGTAATAAGAATAGTCAATGCCTTTCATAAACATTTCACGGTCATTTATTTTGCTTGTGAGCGCATTTTTCAAAAGTTTTTTTAAAACACTACTTTTTGTTGGACTTAGCATCATAGCGTTCATATAATCACGCTTGCTTATTTTACTCCAATCCACGCATTTTATGAGGCGTTTTTTTAGTATCAAATCCAACCATATTCGGGCGCTTCTGCCGTTACCTTCCATAAATGGATGTGCAATGTTCATTTCAACATATTTGTTTACGATTTCGTCAAATGAAGTTTCGGGCATTGCTTCTATTTGCTTTAATGTGTCGCCTAAAAAGTGAGATACTGCAAATTGAAAACCACCTTTTGAAATATTTTTTTGCCTGATTTGCCCTGCAAAATCATACAATCCGCCAAACAAATAAGCATGTATTTGTTGCAAACCATTTGTAGTGCCAATTTCTATGCTGTTGACAAAAGAACTTTCAAACAAGGCATACGCTTTTGTTTTGCTTTTTCCGTCTATGCTTTCATCGCTGTATGTAAACCATTCTATGATTCGATTTGCCTTTTTGCTTGGAAATTCTTTGCCTAACGCAATAATGCCCTGATAATCCAACATATCGGTTAAATATCGTTTACCATCACTAGCTAAAAGCTTCAGATGGGTAGTGCCACTAACCAACTCACTGTTTTCTTTTTTCAATTTGGCTTTAAGATATTTCCAATAGTTGCGGGTTTTGGTGTAGTCGTTTTGGTCAGTAAGCACAGCTACAATATCCAACACACTAAACCACCACTTGGTGTTTTGCTCGTCCCAAACAGCTCGCACTTCGCGGTCGTTAAAAAAACGTATTGATATTTTTTCATTACTCATAATTTTAATGTCATCAATTCTGTCTCTCTGTAATTATCCGTTCAAAATTATAATAATTTTTGTTTAGTAGTTGCGATCTGTAGTGTCGCGTTACAATGACGGCCAACTACCTTCTGCCTTATGAATTTAGAATTTAGAATTCAGAATTCAGAATTTAGAATGGGGGACTTTCGCTAATTCTACCTTCTACCTTCTGCCTTCTACCTTCCCTCTACCTTCTAAATTTACATTAAAAAGGCTTCTGGCGTTAATGTAAGCTTGCATGTCCTTGTCGCCCCGGCCGGAAACGTTTACTACCACCACATCCTCCTTTTTCAATTCAAGCTTGCCAAGCACGGCAAGAGCGTGGGCCGACTCGAGTGCTGGGATAATGCCTTCGAGCCGGGTAATTTCGTAGGCTGCATGGAGCGCCTCCTGATCCGTAGCATTCATGTATTGTGCCCGGCCGCTGCCTGCCAGCCATGCATGTAAAGGACCTATCCCGGGATAGTCCAGACCTGCAGAAATGGAATACGGTTCGGTGATCTGCCCGTCATCGGTTTGCATAAGCATTGTCATGCTGCCATGGATAATCCCGGGTTCGCCTACGGCAATGGTGGCGGCTGTCAGGCCTGTATCCACACCTTTACCGGATGCTTCAACGCCTATCAGCTTTACGTTCTTCCGGTCGAGATAATGGTAAAACGATCCGGCAGCATTGCTCCCTCCACCCACACAAGCAACGATATAATCAGGGTCTTCTGTGCCTTCGGCTTTCTTCATCTGCCATAAAAGTTCTTCGCTTATTACCGACTGCAGTCTGGCAACAAGGTCGGGATAAGGGTGTGGACCCACAACCGATCCTATGATATAAAAAGTGTCTTCAGGGTTGCATATCCAGTCGCGCAAAGCCTCATTGGTAGCATCCTTAAGGGTCTTGTTGCCGCTCAGCGCAGGAACAACTTTTGCGCCGAGCATCTCCATTCTCCGCACATTGGGTTCCTGCCGCTCGATGTCGGTCTCACCCATATAAACTACACATTCCATATTCATCAACGCGCATACGGTAGCGGTTGCCACCCCATGCTGTCCCGCACCGGTTTCGGCAATAATTCTCCGTTTCCCCATATGTCGGGCAAGAAGTATTTGACCCAGGGTGTTATTGATCTTATGGGAACCGGTATGGTTTAGATCTTCTCGCTTCAGGTATATCCTCGCCCCGTATTTTTCACTCAGCCGCTTTGCCAAAAACAGAGGCGAAGGACGACCGGCATAATTTACAAGCAGCTCATGGAATTCCTTTTTAAAGGCATCCGATTCAATAATGTTGAAATAAACTTTTCTCAAAGATTCAACATTTTCACGCAGCATCTCGGGGATAAATGCCCCCCCGAAATCCCCGTAATAACCCTTCCCGTTCGATAAGAATGTGTCTTTCATACTATTATTCAATAAACATTGTTTTATTCAACTTTTTGCTGCATCCCATATTTCCGCCTGCTTCTTTGCTACCTGGTCACTCGCTCAGCAAGGGAGAACAAGCAAATCAAATTATTTTTGTTTTACGGACTGTTTCCATAAAGCTCCTGAGCTTATCTATATCCTTCACCCCCGGTGACATTTCAAATTTACTGTTGACATCAACCCCTGCAAGGGCTTTGTTTTTCAGTATCAATATTCTCTCGGCATCCTCCAAGCCTATTCCACCGCTCAAAAAGAATGGATGATCAAGCTGGTATTTGTCGAGAAGCTCCCAGTTGAACCGTATCCCGCTTCCCCCGGAAATTGAAGATGCTGTATCGAAAAGGAAATAATTTGTGCATGACAGATAATCCTCCACCCGGGTGAAATCGGTATTTTCATCCATTCTGAAAGCTTTGATGACCTTAATTCCTTTTTCCTTCAGACGAAAGCATATTTCAGGTGTTTCATTCCCATGAAGCTGCACCGCATGGAGGCCGAAAGTCTTCACCCTGAGCAGTATCGTTTCTATATCGGCATCAACAAATACGCCTGTTTTAATGCAATCCTCGGGGAATGAGACAAACATCCGCTCACCGGGCAGATCGCCCACAAATCGGGGCGACGGACGATGAAAAACAAAACCCATAAGATCGGGCTTCAGCTCTGCCACCGACCGAATATTTTCAGTGTCGCGCATACCGCAAATCTTGATTTTAAGGCTGCTCATCGGATTTCCTGTTTTAGTCCCTTAATAAATTTCTCCGCAGCCCTTCCCGGATCGGGAGTGCGCATAAAATTCTCTCCGATAAGAAAAGCATCGAAGCCGGTTTCGAACAATAATTTCACCTCTTCATAACTGCTAAGTCCACTTTCTGCCACTTTCAGGCTATCGGCTGGTAGCTGCCTGATTAGGTCCTGGCTGTGACCCAGATCTACGGAAAAAGTCTTCAGGTTGCGATTATTGATTCCCAGGATGGTGTTTTTCGGGGTAAGCTTATCCAACTCGGAGGGATGGTGGATCTCACAGAGAATGTCGAGTCCGAGCGAATCTGCCAGGTTCGTAAACTTATGAATTTCCTTTTTTGTAAGCACCGCGGCAATAAGCAGAATCGCACTGGCCCCTATGGATTTTGATTCGATGATCTGGTATTCATCAACGGTAAAGTCTTTTCGCAAGAGCGGAATGCGGCTGTAGGCGGCAACACTTTGAAGATCCAGTTCGTCTCCCCCGAAAAACTCTATATCGGTAAGTATACTCATGGCCTTAACTCCTGCGGCCTCGTAGCCTTTGGCAACATCATCTACTTCAACCTGACTGTTTATAATACCCTTCGAAGGCGATTTCCGCTTGAACTCCCCAATTATGGATGGGCCTTTCTCTGCAATTGCCCGGTAAAACGAAGGTCGCGTCATCTTAAAAAATTCGGAGGACTCCAACGATTTGACCGAAAAAAACTTTTTCTTTATTTCGACTTCATTTCTTTTATGAGCGATTATTCTTTCGAGTATGTTCATGCTACAATTTTCTTAAGCGTTTCCAATGCTTTCCCGCCAAAAAGTGAGGATTTGGCTATTTCGAAGCATTCCTCCATGCTTTTTTCGGGGGATAAGCGCCGAAGGGCCATCCCTGAGTTTACAATAACTGCGGCATTCTGAGCCTCAGTTCCATTTCCGCCAAGGATAGATGAGAATATCCGTGCTGCTTGTTCAACAGTGTCTCCTCCAAAAAGTTCAGCAGGAGAAAGTGTTGGCATGCCAATCTGGGTAGGATTGAACAGTTGCTCCTCTCCATTTGAAATAATCTTGAAATCGCCAGTCAGGGATATTTCGTCATACCCATCGAGAGAATAGATGATGGAATAGTTCCGATCGGTCTGTTGGTAAATATAATTATAAAGTCTGGCTGTTTCAAGACTGAACACACCAATAATCTGATTTTTCGGGAATGAAGGGTTTACCATGGGACCCAGCATGTTGAAAAAGGTCTTCACTCCAAGTTCCCTGCGAATGGGGCCTACGCTCTTCATAGCCGGGTGAAACAGCGGGGCGTGCATGAAGCAGATATTTGCTTTATCGAGTTGGGAACGGAGAATATCGCGGTCGTTGGTGAATTTGTAGCCAAAGTATTCCATAACGTTGCTCGACCCGCAGGATGACGATACCCCATAATTCCCGTGCTTGGCCACCTTACCTCCCGCGCCTGCAACAACCAGCGACGAGAGTGTGGAAATGTTAAACGTGTTTTTTCCATCCCCGCCCGTGCCGCAGAGGTCGATAGTTTCAAAGTCGGAAAGATCCGTTACCAGACAGAGCTCGAGCAGCGCATCCCTAAAGCCTGCAAGCTCATTTACGGTGATCATCCTCATCATGAAAACCGTAAGAAAAGCTGCTACTTCGGATTGGTTGTATTCTCCCCGGGTAATTTTCTTGAGTGTTTCCTTTGCCTCTTCGCGGCTTAGGTGCTGGTAAGTTGTGAGTCTTCGCAGTATATCTTTCATTGTGTGTACATTTTTATCTGTTTAAAGGTGCTTGCAGACTAATTGACATCGAGCCAGTTGGCGAGCATCTGCTTGCCGTATCGCGTGAGAACCGATTCGGGATGAAACTGCACTCCCTTAAGATTGTATTTCACATGGCTTAGCGACATAATCATGTTTTTCTCATCCACAGAAGTTATTTTGAGTTCAGCGGGAAGATCGAATTCATTAACAACCCAGGAATGATAACGACCGGCGGTAAATTCTTTTGGGATATCGCGAAAAATCCGTTCGTCTTCATCGAGCACTTTCATGAAGGTTGCCACACCGTGATAGACCTGGTCGAGGTTGGTAAGACTTCCACCATAAACCTCTGCTATTGCCTGGCAACCCAAACAAACCCCAAGTATGCTCTTTGTGGGAGCGTACATCCGGATAAGTTCTTTCGAAATCCCAGCCGAATCGGGCACTCCGGGTCCGGGAGAAATAACGATCTTATCGTATTCAGCTACCTTTTCCAATGTTATTTCATCATTCCTGAATACATCCACTGGTCCGCTACTGATTTCTTTCAGGATGTGAACCAGGTTGTATGTAAAGGAGTCGTAATTGTCTAGTACTAGTATTTTCATTGTTTCGATTATGTTATGTGTGGGTTGTTTTGTGAGGGCGCGAGGGCGTGAGGGCGTGACGGGGTGACGGCGTGAGGGCGTGACGGGCGCCGCCCTGAGCTTGTCGAAGGGCGCCGTCCTGAGCTTGTCGAAGGGCGCCGTCCTGAGCTTGTCGAAGGGCGCCGTCCTGAGCTTGTCGAAGGGC
>JFJP01019803.1_pt1 | contig 11475 bp, 9 predicted proteins | sample 431651 | NCBI WGS metagenome assembly JFJP01 (sample SAMN02602958, study PRJNA72255) | Microbial mat metagenome, whole genome shotgun sequencing project. | biome: fresh water; feature: sink hole; material: water; isolation source: purple microbial (photo- and chemosynthetic) mats found in... | reverse complement strand
CCAACGTCCTGACGTTGATTGGTTTGTTGATTAATCTTGCGGGCGGCGCGTTGATCGCGTTCGGCGCATGCGTGGCGACGGGTTGGAATTGGTGGCATGTGGCGGCGGGCGGGGTGATTTTTATCGCGAATGCGTTTGATATTCTCGATGGGGCCGTTGCCCGCACAGCCGGTCGCGTGACGAAGTTCGGCGCGTTTTTTGACTCAGTTTTAGATCGCTATTCCGATATGGTCTTGTTCGGCGGCGCGGTGACGTATTTCGCGCTCCGTCACGACGTGGTGCTGGTGGTGGTGTCGGTCTTGGCCTTTGTCGGCAGTATTATGACCAGTTACACCAGAGCGCGCGCGGAATCCCTGCTGCCGGGCAAATTTGACGCGGGCTACATGGAACGGCCGGAACGCATTGTCGGCGTGATTGTCGCCTGTGTATTGAGTCGGCTGTATATGGGCATGATCATTATTGCGATCTGGGGGAATCTGACGACGTTTCAGCGCATTTGGGAAGTGTGGCGGACGAGCTACAATCTGGAACATCCTGAAAATGCCCGCGCGAGGCAGAGTTTAAGTACGTCACCGGCGATTTTGCAGATGTTGCGAGAACTTATTTTTTGGAGCTATCCCAGGCAAACCTGGCAGAATGACGCGCTGGGAGTGGTGTTGTTTCTCATCATCCTGATCGCCCCTGTGCGATAAGGCGAGACGTGATCTTTCGTTTCACGCGAACGGCAATTTGCCGACGTGCGTTTGAAATTTTCCCGGCGCGCCACCGGCACATGGGAGAATTCTTTGCCATGGCAGGGATTATCTCTTGACAAAAACGTCGCGACTATTTACATAATAATATGATATTTTCAAGTCTCGCCAGATTCGGAGACAGATTGATCATCGCATGTTCGGAAGAGACAATTTATTACCCGCCTGAGTTGTAACGAAGGTTCACATCTTACGTTCTCAAGGAATCCCAAAACGTCCTTGAATTATAGGGGGTACGGTGCTGGAGGTAAGAGAATTCATGTATAAAACAACGTCAAAACGCCAACAGATTCTTGTGGTTCTGCTCGCCCTCTGTGTTGTTGTCCTGATTGGAACGAGTTTGACGACGCGTGTGTTGGCAACCCAATCGGAAACTTATGAAAAGCTGAAAATTTTTAGTGAAGTGTTGTATTTGATTCAGACCAATTATGTCAAAGATGTTGATGTTCAGGATTTGATCTACGGCGGCATTAATGGCATGTTGAAGACGCTTGATGCGCATAGTTCTTTTATGACGCCCGATATGTACGATGAAATGCAGTTGGATACGCGCGGCAATTTTGGCGGGTTGGGGATCCAAATTGGCATGAAAGATGATATGTTGACCGTCATCGCCCCGATTGACGATACGCCGGCGTTTCGCGCCGGGATTGTGGCGGGCGATAAAATTCTGAAAATTGATGATCAAACAACGAACGATATGAGCTTAATGGAAGCCGTGAAACTGATGCGCGGCCCCAAAGGCAGTAAAGTGATCCTCTCGATTATGCGCGAGAGCTTTACGAAGCCCAAAGATTTTGAACTGACGCGGGATATTATCGAGTTAAAAAGCGTGAATTCAAAGATGTTGGTAGATAAAATCGGATATGTCCGCCTGACGCAATTTCAGGAAGACAGCGCGGATGAAGTGGAAAATGCGTTGAAAGACTTGGAAGAAAAAGGGATGGAAGCGCTGATTTTTGATTTGCGCAGCAATCCGGGCGGTTTACTCAATTCGGCGGTGGAGATTTCCGATAAATTTCTGGAAAAAGGCAAACTGATTGTGTACACCGAAGGCCGGAAAAAGAATCAGGATATGCGCTTCGTCGCCCATCAGGAATTCACGCACCCGAATTATCCGATGGTCGTCTTAGTCGATCATGGCAGCGCCAGCGCATCCGAGATTGTCGCCGGGGCGTTAAAAGCGCATTCCCGCGCAATTCTCATCGGGACGCAAACCTATGGCAAAGGTTCGGTACAGAGCGTGATTCCGTTAAGTGACAACTCGGCCTTGCGCTTGACGACAGCCGGCTATTTTACGCCAGACGGCAAGTCCATTCACGAGAAAGGGATCACCCCAGACATTATCGTGCCGTTTGAACCGCCGCAAGCCGCGGATGAGGCTGAACAACCGAAAGAAGGCGAGCAGCCAAAATCAGATACGCCCAAAGAGGATGATGCGGTGGATGAAAAGCCGTTAAACGAAGAACCGTCACAAGATCAGGATACGGAAGATCAAGTTGCGCCTGAAAAAGAAACTGGCCCGGATCAGGAAATGGAGACGGAAGAAAATGCCGCTCCAGAAAAAGATACGGACGCAGAGCAGGAAAAGAAAACTGGTGAGGGTGACATTGTCGAACCTGATAAAACGCCGGCGCTTGATCCGGAAATTGAAAAAATCTTGAAACAAGATCCCCAACTCCAACGCGGAGTGGATGTGTTGCGCGGGATTTTGATTTTTGAAAGCCAATCGGTTTAAACATGATGAGGCCAACCTGTCAGATATGACTTCATCTGACAGGTTGGCGCAATGTCGGCAGGCAGAAAGTCTCAGGTCCAAGGCGGCATTGATTTTCTGAGAAAATCAAAAAAAATCCTTGACAAAAAATCCCCGGTTTATATTATCGGGGCTATACAAGACAGTACCGCATTTAGTGATGCCGAGGTAGCTCAGTCGGTAGAGCAGAGGACTGAAAATCCTCGTGTCCACAGTTCGATTCTGTGCCTCGGCATTTATGCTGTTGATCTAAGAGACCGCGCATGGTGAATTGGCGCGGTTTCTTAGATCAGAGGCCGGCGTAGCTCAGTTGGTAGAGCAGCTGATTCGTAATCAGCAGGTCGTAGGTTCAAGTCCTATCGCCGGCTTTATTGTTTTGCCTTTCTTGAAAGTCTATCGAAATTTTTCTGACATGTTTTGCGTGGACTCAACCATAGATTGTTTCGGCTTCTTCCTCAACCGTTAAATCGGCTTCCATTCCTTGTTTCGCTAAACTCTCTAATTCTTCTTGTTTGAGCAAATTTTTCATAATTTTTCCGGTCGGCGTTTTCGGCAAACTCTCGCGAAACTCAAAATATTTCGGGTTTTTATACATCGCAATTTTCTCATGACAAAATTTGCGGATTTCTTTCTCCGTCACGATCATATTTTCTTTGAGCGTGATAATGGCCTTCGGGACTTCTCCGCGATGCTTGTCAGGCAAGCCGATCACCGCGCATTCTGCCACCTTCGGATGACTGCAAATCACTTCTTCGACCTCGCGCGGATAGACATTCATCCCGCGGACAATCAGCATATCTTTTTTCCGATCGACAATATAGACATAGCCATCTTTATCAATCTTCGCCATATCGCCGGTTTGTAACCAACCATCGCGCAACACGCGCTTCGTCTCGGCCGGCTGTTTGTAATAGCCCACCATCACGCTGTCGGATTTGACGAACAATTCCCCCACCTCATTGGGGCCTAAATCCACTCCGTCTTCGTCAATAATTTTCACCTCAACACCTTTGATCGGCAAGCCGATCGAGAGCGGCTTCTGGATGCTCTCGAGCGGATTGACACAAATCCCGCCGGTCGTTTCGGATAAGCCATACCCTTCTAACAGCGGGATGTGAAACTTCTGCTGAAATTGTGTCAGAACTTCGACGGAGAGCGGCGCACCGCCGGAGACGCAGACGCGAATCGGATTGATGAAGCGAAAAAACCAGGGAATCTCCGCATTCACTAAGGCATTGAAAACTTGCGGGATGCCCACTAAAATATTAATCCGATATTTCAGGATCGCCGTCACCACCCGTTTAAACGGTTTCACCGAGCCGAGCAGCACAATGCGCGTCCCATGACTCAGCGTCGCTAAAATACACACAACAAAGGTAAAGACGTGAAACAAGGGCAGGAACACGATGATCGTATCCCGATGCGAAATTTTAATCACATCCGTATTCGAATCAATCGCGGCTAAAAGATTCTTGTGGCTTAACATCGCGCCTTTGGGCTTGCCGGTCGTGCCGGACGTGTAATGAATTACGGCAATATCACTATTTTGCGGCGCTTCCCACGTCGGATTCGTGCGCTCTTCCATCTCAAACGCGAGAAACGGAATCGTGCCTGGAATATCCGCATCCACCACGACCAGATGTTTCAAACTCGGCAACGTGGGCAGCACTGGCAGTAAGGTCGCATACAATTTTTCATCAGTGACGACGGCGGAAATTTCACAATCTTGGAGGATAAATTGCACTTCGTCGCTTGCCAGAAAGGTATTAATTGGCACATTAATCCCGCCTAATTTCATCACGCCAAAATAGACAAAGAGATACTCCGGGCAGTTTGTGAGCAACAGCCCCACCCGACTTCCCTGAGAAATTCCCAGGTTGCGCAGGCCATGCGCCACCTGATTGACTTTTTGATTGAACAGGGTATAGGTATAGGTCGTTTGCTCATACGTCAAACATTTGCGTCGCCCATAATGCGCCACAACCTCCTCAATCAATTTCGCAATGGTCATCGCGGGATCTCTGAAATTCATTGTTCGGCCTGCCTTCCTGCTTACCGAAGGTCGCGCTTCATAATCTTTTGCGTCGCATTCTTCGGCAATGACGGTCTAAATTCAATGTATTTGGGAATCTTATAGCCAGCGAGATTCTCTTTACAATAATCCCGCACCTCTTTCTCAGTGAGCGCTGCGCCTTCTTTCACGACAAGAAACGCCTTCGGTACTTCCCCCTTACTTTCATCGGGAATACCGATCACGGCGCATTCCATGACCTTCGGATGCTGATACAAGACATCTTCAATTTCGCGCGGATACACATTGACCCCGCGCACCAACAGCATATCTTTCTTGCGATCCACAATAAAGATATAGCCATCCTGATCGATTTTCGTAATATCGCCGGTCAACAACCAGCCATCAATCAGAACTTTGGCCGTCTCTTCCGGCATATTATAATAACCCTGCATGACGTTCGGGCCTTTCACCGCGAGTTCGCCGACTTCTCCCTGTGGCATCTCATGCCCATGCTCATCAACGACTTTGACTTGGACGCTCGGCAGCGGCAGCCCGACCGAGCCAACTTTGCGGACGCCGTCGGGCGGATTGACGCTGACGACAGGCGACGCCTCGGAAAGACCATACCCTTCACACATCGGACAACCAAAGTTGGCTTCAATCTTCCCAATGACCGGCGCGGGCAGCGGAGCCGAGCCAGAGACGAAAAATCTGATCGCGTGCAAATATTTAAAAAACCAGGGCAGCGGTTTTGCGGCCAGCACATTAAAGACCGCCGGGACGCCAATAAAAATCGAAACCCGGTCAAACAAAATCGCCTGCCTGATTTCGCCCATTGATTTGATCGAGCCGAAGAGCAGAATCGTCGCACCTTTCAAAATCGGCGTCAACACGCACACCGTAAACGTGAACGAGTGGAACATCGGTAAAAACAACAGCAGTTTATCGTTCTCGAAAAACTTCATGGCGACCGACGAATCATTGGCATTCAAGTATAAATTCCGGTGCGAAAGCATCGCGCCTTTCGGATGCCCGGTGGTGCCGGACGTATAAATAAACACCGCCACATCATCCGGCGCGACATCGGCCGCAACATTTTCCGGTGAACCTGATTCCAGCAACGCGGCAAACGCCAGATAATCGTTTTGCTCGGCCTCATCAATCACAATCACACGTGTCAGCGAGGCCATTTGCGGCAGCACGGCTTGCAGCGTGCGGAGAAATTTTTTCGACGTCACGAGAATCTTAATCTGACAATTATCAACGATATATTTGATTTCCCGCCCGGTTAAAAAACTATTGATCGGCACCGCAATCCCACCGATTTTAAGGGCTGCAAAGTAGGTCACAACGTATTCTGGACAGTTCTCGCTGAGAATCCCAACCTTGTCGCTTTTTTGTAGTCCTAATTTGCTGAGTCCTTGTGCGGCACGGTTGACAAGTTCATTCAATTCGCGGAAAGCAATCTTCCGCTTTTGAAATTTAATGGCGCATTTGCGCGGCAAGCGCTGCGCGGTGGCTTCCAGCATTTTTCCTAAAGTCATAATGTCCCCTCCTGCTCGAAATCTCCCGAATTGCACATCTCGTTTTCATTGATTGAGGGCGTGATCCCATATTTCCTAAGCTCTCAGTGGACGCTGAAGAAGTCAAGGGAAAATTCCTGGCTTTCTCTTCTTCCATCCTGAGATGAAGACTGTCAAGCGCCTGCTTTTTTCAGGAGTTCCTCATCGGAGTTATTAAAATAGACACATGCGCCGTAAATCGGTTGCAATGAATCTTTGCCTCTTCCCCGCAAGGCCACCGAAAAGTTGACAATCCGGTTCGCGCGCAACGCTAAAAATGTTGACAAGATCGTTTCGCCGGCGTTAAGCTGCAACAGCTTACGGTCACAAAAATCAACCGCCAGTAATTGCAAAGGAGGGGCAACGTTGACCTGCGAACGTCAAAATCTTGGAAAACGAGGAGAAATCCTGGCGCAAGAATATTTACGCCGCCAGCAATATGTCCTGTTGCAGACGAATTACCGGACGAAAGCCGGCGAGATCGATATTATCGCCAAAGATCGCCAGATCGTGGTGTTTGTCGAGGTGCGCACCAAAACGTCCGCCGCATACGGCCCGGCGTATAATTCCGTGACGCTCACCAAACAACAGCAGGTGAAACGCGTCGCCCTCGGCTATATTGCCGAACACAATTTAGTCAATACGCAATTTCGTTTCGACGTGATCGGGATTATCCTGGATCCAAAAACCCAACAGCCGCAGCTCGATCATCTGCAAAATGCGTTTTAAGATGCTTACGGGCTAATGTATCAATTGCGACAACGGCACAATCTGAATGTTGCGCTGTTGAAATTCCGGGAGCATCTCTTTTAGGGCGCGCAGCGTCGCCTCTTTCGGATGGCCGATCGCAATCGCGGGTTGACGCTGTTCGGCTAAATCGGCTAAGGCGCGCAGTTGTTGTTTGGCAAACGCGACGCTGGGCTGCACGTCTAAAAAGACCTGGCGCTCCGCGGATTTCACGCCAAGTTCTTGCGCTAATTGATACGAGACCGATTTCGCCGTTGTCCGGCTGTCTAAAAAAAACAACTGCTGTTGTTGCAGCTGTTGTAGCACCGCCGTCATGTGCGCGCGATTCGCCGTCAGCGCAGATCCCATGTGATTGTTGACGCCGACGGCAAACGGCACACTGCGCAGATTCGCTTGAATCGCGGCCTGAATTTCTGGCGCGGTCATGCGCATCAGCAACGCGCCTTTGCCCGGCGAGGTCGCCGGGAAATCTTCCGGTTCCATTGGCAAATGCAACAGCACCTCTTTCTGATGCCGATGCAACAGCGTGGCAATGTCTGTCGAATGTGCTAAATGCGGCAAAATCGAAAAGGTCAACTCTTCGTTCAACGCTAATAAGCGCGTAATGGTGTGCATGTTTGCACCTAAATCATCAATCACGATGACCGCGCGCAAGATGTTTGTCGGCGGCGGCGTCGGTGCGGCCACGACGACCGGCGCTTGCCAGCGAAAAACCAGCCGATGGGTAATGCACGGCCCGATGCCGACCGTGACGGTCGTCTGCTGCCGTTCCGGTTGCGCGTAAGTTTGCAGAATTTCACCGCCGACCGCCTCGACCGCCGCCGTCAGTTCCGTCAACAGCGTGGCAAAATTGCCCGCCGCGTCCAGCGGAATCGTATATTCAGCTAAAATCCAAGAGCGTTTTCCTTGCTGAATCGTGGTTGCGCCCGACGCTTGAAGCGCCGCGGCCGGGATGCCGTGTTGGGTCAGCGCCTGTTGGATGGCGCGCTGCATGGTTTGGGCCGTCCGTGTCGGAAATGACGTGGCCGGCTGGCGCGAGAACGGCGTCCCGCCCTCCCAAAATGCGGCGAGCGCCAGGCCGCCCGCAACAATCACAAGCACGCTGAAGAAGAACGCCGTAACATAGTGACGCAGAGTTTTCACGCGAATAACCTTTCCCTGAAGATTTTGGCTTGCCAGTCGGCGTCAGTTCTGTAGGCCAACCAGGACACGCGGCTGGCGAACGGACGCGGCGCTGGTAAGCGCATTATTTGTGCGCGCTCTTATACAACTCGATGGCAACCTCATCCAACGCTTCGGGCGGCAGAATTAATTTTTTGAGTAAGAAGCGATTGCGTAAAATCCGAATGGCGCGTTGTCCGAGGCCGGGGCCGTATTTTTCATCAAATTTATCAACCGCCTCTTCATAGCGATAATTTGCCATGATCAGTTCACATCGAATGCGATCCAATTCTGCCAGATCTCGTTTTAAATCATCTTTTTCAAACATATCCGCGACTCCTTTTGAGATTTTTCAGATGATAATTTATTGACTTTTTGTCCCACGTTCAAACAACCTGACCTTGCGTTTTCACGCATTGTCACGTCAATGCGCAGAGAGCAAGCAAAAGGCAACCAATACAGCATGTCTCAGGCTCTCAGCCTCGCGTACTGTATCTTTTAGACAGGAGTACCACACCGCTATGAAAAGATCAAGTATTTTACGCAGTTTGTTTCTCATCGCACTCTGTTGTAGTTGGATACAGAACGCGACGGCGGCGCCGCAGCTCGAAGTCGTCGGCGGCCCCAGCTTTGATTTTGGCGACGTCCAGCCGGACACGACGTTGACGCATGAATTTGTGCTGAAAAATGTCGGCGACAGCGTCTTAAACATCGAACAAGCCAAAGGCGGCTGAGGCTGCGAAGCGAAGTTGCTTACGGGCAACGAAATCCCCGCCGGCGGCGAGGGAAAAATTGCAGTCAGCGCGCGCAGTAGTCAGCAACGCCGACAACTGCGGCAAACCGCGCGTGTTCAAACGAATGATCCGGTCAATCCGGCCATCGAACTCGTGATCACCGCGACCGTGCAGATCAATCTGGAAATCGAGCCGCCCATTCTGCGTCTGGAAGGGACGGCTCGTTCACAGACCGCGTCGGTCACGTTGAAAAATCATACCGCACAGCCCGTCCAGTTGAGCGCGATTCAGGCATCCGTTAGTAGCGTTGATCTTGCCGTGTCCGCGACCACCATCCCGGCGCATGGCGAAGTGACCGTACAGGCGAAAGTGCTGCCCGACGCCCCATCAGGGATTCTCTCCGGGTGGCTCACCATGCAAACCGATTTGCCGACGTTTCCGACGCTGCAAATTCGGTTGTGGGGCAATATCCCCTGATTGCCATTACTCAGAACCTTTCTGTCCACACACCCGGTGTCCTGTCGGACAACCGGGGTGTATCACCCCGGTTGTCCGACAGGACACCGGGTGTGTGCATTCTTCGTTTTCAACCTCAACTCAAACACGCAGACTTGTACTCGTCAAATTCTGCCGCGTCCGTGTTTGATGTTGCTGCCGGATATGCTGAATCATCAATTGAATAAGGGACGCGGCGTCCAGCACTAAGGCGACGCGGCCATCCCCGCGAATGGACGCCCCGGAAATCCCCGGCACGCTGATGAAATCTTCGTGCAACGGCTTCATCACAATATCGCTTTCCCCTAAAAATGCATCAACCAGCAACCCGGCCTCACACGCGCCGTCGCTGATAATGACGCCATACAGAAAGCCCTGCTCGTTCGCCTCGTCGGGTCGTTCCGCCGCTGAGGAATCCAGCGCTTCCGGCGCTTGCGGGACAAGGCCGGTGAAGCCAAATAACTCCGCCAGATCGACCAGCGGAATCATCCGCTCGCGCAAAGGCACCATCTGATGCGATTCAATCGTTTTAATATCTGCCGGCGCAATCCGAATCGCTTCTTCGACGGCAATCAACGGAATCGCAAAAATGTCGTGCTGCACGCGCACCATCAAGGCCGGAATAATCGCTAACGTCAGCGGCAGTTTAATCGTAAAAAGACAGCCGCTGCCCGGCGTTGATTCCATTTCCAGCGCCCCGCTGATTTTTTCTAAGTATCGTTTGACGACATTCAGCCCCACGCCCCGTCCCGATAAACTGCTGACCGATTCAACCGTACTGAAACCATTGTGAAAAATCAACTGAATTAACTCGCGATACGACAGCGCCGCCGCCTCTTGCGGCGTGAGCAAATGCTGTTCGAGCGCTTTTTGTCGCACCAATTGCCCATCAATGCCGCGGCCGTCATCCTGAATTTCAATCATTACCTGATTGCCTTCATGATACGCCGTCAGCGCAATCAAACCCTGCCGCGGCTTGCCCCGTTGCACGCGCTCCGTCGGCGCTTCGATCCCATGATCAATGGCGTTGCGCAACAGGTGAATCAAGGGATCGGTGAGATAATCAATGACCGTTTTATCTAACTCGGTCTCAGCGCCCTCAATCCGAATCTCAACCTCTTTGTGTGCCTGCCGCGCCAGGTCGCGCAACATGCGCGGAAAGCGGCTCAACACATGACTGATCGGGAGCATGCGGATGCGCATCGTCCCTTCTTGCATTTGGTTGGTAATGCGACCGACGTCGGAGACGATTTCTTCAAACTGATCTTTTAAATTTTTGAGAAACCGCACCTGTTTTTTCGGCGGGACGGTAAACAACGGATTGATGAGCGGATCCGCCGTGCGCGCATCTTCATACAGCGTTTTCAATTCGTGGCCGATTTCAACGAGGCGGGCGCGATGAATCACCAATTCCCCGACTAAATTCAAGAGTTGATCCACACGTTCGGCGTCCACCCGCAACATCGAGCGGCCTTGTAATAATTCGACCGCCGGCGTTAACGCCAGCGCTGGTTCTGGCAGCGCGGGGGGCTCCGCCGGCGGCGTGCCAGCGGCCTGACTATACGCCGTCATGGTTGCGACGATCTCGGTCAATTCGGCCAGGATCACTTCAAGCGGCTCAATCTCTCCGACATCTACGGGCAACGTGGCGGCGATGTGCGCAAACGCTTGCTGATAGCCCGCCAGTAACGCATCAAGGTCGGCGACCGCTAACATGGCCGCCGAGGATTGCACCTTGCGCATCGCTTTCAGCATCGCCTCGAAAGTGTTGCTGAGTTGCTCAGGCGCACACGGTTCTGCGGATTTCAGCCATTCCCGTAATTTGGCGATGGAAAAACGGATAAATTCAAGCTGCTGCCCCGTAATATCAGCAAAAATTTCACAATCTTCCCGCTCAAGCTGAAATCCCTGCGGATCGAAGCGCGGTTTGCCGACCGGACGCGGCGGCGCGGCCGGGGGTAACGGTGAAACGCTCACTGGCGCAATGTTGGGCTGGCGCGCCTGCCATGCCGCCAGCCGTTCAAGTGTCCCCGACGTATCCGGCGCCGGCTTGCCCAGGCTCACATGCTGAATCAACAGTTTTAACGTATCAACCCCGTCCAGCAGCACATCTACTAAATCGGACGCGGCCTGAATTTGGCCTTTACGCAGGGCGTCTAACAACGATTCGAGCGCATGTGTAAACTGACTGATATGCCCTAAGCCGACATACGACGCCGTGCCTTTGATACTGTGGGTGGCTAAAAACAGTTCA
>JFJP01040307.1_pt1 | contig 11476 bp, 7 predicted proteins | sample 431651 | NCBI WGS metagenome assembly JFJP01 (sample SAMN02602958, study PRJNA72255) | Microbial mat metagenome, whole genome shotgun sequencing project. | biome: fresh water; feature: sink hole; material: water; isolation source: purple microbial (photo- and chemosynthetic) mats found in... | reverse complement strand
GGATAAATCATGGGATTTCTGCCGCATAGCTGTCAACTTTTTAATTGACAACAATATACCCTTCCAGGATATGAAAAACATGGATGCCCTGATCGGAAATAATGAAATGGACAAAGAAAAACATTGCCTGGGCAAACCCGGAGAAATCTACCTTGTGTATCTGGCATATGTTAATACAACGAACCTGGACCTGGCTTATGAAAACGGCGATTTTACCGTCGAATGGTTTAACCCGGTAACTGGTGGAAGCCTGCAAAAGGGAAATGTAAGATCTGTTAAAGGAGGTAAAACGGTTTCCCTGGGCAAAGCCCCAAAAAGCAGCAACCAGGATTGGGTCGTACTTGTCAGAAGAAAGTAGCTTACTGTAGTCAATTCCGGGACTTCCTTAAGCACGACAGGAGCTGACAAGGAACAACAATTGAGAAAGATATTATGAAACCAGCAAAAGTCAGATATATGTTAAAAAGAATTTTGGCACATTTTTGTGCACTTAGTATCACGGTTCTTACCAACTCGTCTATAGCTTCTGCCGAAACGGTAGGCCTCTTTTCCGATAATTCCGTAGCACAAATTCAGTTCTCTGCAGGTGACATCAAATCTGCACTGGAATCGAAGGGTTATACTGTGGAAATGTTTCCCCTATCCTCCCTGAATGCAAAGTATACTAAAAAGAAGGTTGTGATCGCCCTTTCTTTAAATGCTGAAGTTACAAAATTACTTGCCAGTGAGGGTGGTACTATTCCGTCCGGGTTGGGCGAACAGGCTTACGCTCTGCGCACTACCAGAAGGAAGCAACTTTCTTACTGGGTGCTTGGCGGTGACATTAACGGGGCCATGTACGGAGGATTCCAGGTTGCTGAAAATATTCTCTTCGAGGGATTTTCAGGTACATGGAACAATCAGGAAGCTCCGTTTATGCTAAACCGGGGGATGAAACTCAATATGCCATTAGACAAAAGAATTCCTACATATGTGGGAGGCTGGACTTCAAATTCCACTAAAAAAGCCATTCCTCATGTCTGGGATATTACTTTTTGGAAAAAACTCATTGATCAGCAAGCCCGCAATCGTTATAATGTTTTATCAGTCTGGGTACATCACCCTTTTCCGGCGTTGGTAAAACTACCCGACTATCCGAAAGCCTCCCTGCCAAACATTGAAGGATTTGACGGTTTTGTCAGGGAATTAAACCACGAACAACGTGTTTCTTTCTGGCGCGAAGTGATGCAATATGCCCACAACCGTGGTATGAAATTCTATTTCTTTAACTGGAATATATATCTCGATTATGCCAAAGACCAATATCCGGACATTGCAGCGGTTCGAACCAATGCAACCACATTGGATTATATGTATAAAAGTATGCAGGCACTTATCGAAACCTATCCTGACCTCGATGGCTTTGGAATCTCAGCAGGAGATGGGATGATGAATGAAACCCAGGGATTCAATGCAGACAGCAGGCTGAAGACACAATGGACCTGGGATGCCATGGGAAAAGCGGTTAGTGATTATATGGCTAAAAACCCATCACGAAAATTCAATTTGATTCACAGAGGTATCGGTTCAAGCCCTGAAATTCTGAACGAAAAGTATTCTTCACTTAAAGAAGTTAAAAATGTAACATTGAATTATTCTCATAAATATGCCCAGGCTCATATGTATTCTACTCCAACACCTCAATGGACAAATTCAATACAATCGTGCACAAAATTGGGCATTAAGTCATGGGTAACTATTCGCAACGACGATTACTTCTACTTCAACTGGGGTGATCCTAAATTTGTACGCGACTATATGTACGGTATTCCTGATAAAGAGACAGTTACTGGTATGTATATCGGTTCTGACGGTTATACCCCAAGCCGGACCTATTTCTATAAAAATGAGGCTATGAACGGTCAACTGGAGGTTGAGAGAAGATGGTATATGGAAATGCTTTGGGGACGGATCTCGTATAATCCTCAAATCAGCGACGATGTATTTAAGAATCTGCTCGATGTGCGCTACCCTGCCATTTCATCTGACAATCTTTTCCAGGCATGGTCACTTGCCTCCCGTTCATTACCCAAAGTTACTGAGCTGATAATGGGCAAGTGGAGTCTTGATTTCCATTGGTATCCCGAAGGCTGCTGGAGCGATCCGGAAAGAGGAACCGGCTTCAGAACCATCGATGGGTTTGCCAACGAAACAACAGTTGCAAAGGGATCAAATCTATGTGATATTACTGCTTCAGCAGCGGGAAAGTGTGATGGTAAAAAATCATCTTACGAAGTTGCCGATGAAATGCAGGCTGATTCGGAGAAGGCTCTTACGTTAATCAATAGCATAAAAGAAAATGGGGATGCCGATCTTGATATTGCTATTAACAATGTGAAGCAAATGGCCAGCCTGGGAATATATTATGCCCATAAAATCCGGGGGGCTACCTATAAAAAATCGGGACAGACCGACCTGGCAAGGGAGGAAATGGCAGAAGCATATTGCTGGTGGATAAAATATACCCGTTTGATGGAGGAGACATATTATGGCGATTCATTCAGAAATCATTCAATTATGCCCGACTGGAAATATGCCGACGCTTCTGCCCTTAAGGAATATACCGATTTAGGTGGTGCAGGAGTTCCTGGTTGTAAATGATCCAATTTACAGTTCATGCAACTCTATTTCTCTCACCGGAATGTTTATACAGTTCTTGTCAATAGCTTATGGACAAGTGCCGGATGTTTGCGTTAAAACATGTAGATTAATTATCGTAGTTCCCTTGATATTATTCAATGCAAAAGGATTTAATAATTACCCTCTCTCCTTTCAGGAACAAGAGAAACACCGAACATCAATGAGAAGAATAACAATTTTTCTTTGTTTATTTTTATCCTTTTCAGTAGAGCTTTTTTCACAAAGCATTACAGGAGAACTCGTTGACACAGTAACCGGTCAGGGCGATGAAGTGCTCGTGGTTGGATATGGTGCCTCAACGAAAAGAACCAATCTTGGTGCTATTGCCCAAATTTCAGGTGAGGCCCTGAAAACGAAAGGTGCATTATCAAACCTTACAGATGCATTAAGCGGGGCAATACCGGGGGTAACAGTTATGGTCAAAACCGGAACCCCTGGTACCACCGGTGAGCATGGAAATGAAACCGAAATTCTTATTCGTGGTTTGAGCACCTGGAACAACACGCAACCACTTATTCTGGTCGATGGTGCTCAACGTCCGATTAGTGATCTCTCGGTTGATGAAATTGAGAATTTCACAGTACTTAAGGATGCATCGGCAGCAGCAGTATATGGTGTGAAGGGTGCAAACGGGGTAATCCTTATCACTACTAAACGTGGACACACAGGTAAACCCTCAGTGTCGTTCGAGGTGAATAGTTCACTGAGATCAATGTCGAAAGTTGAGAAACCGTTGGGGTCATACGATGCATTACTGGCCAGGAACTGGGCTGTAATTCATGAGCTGCCTTTGATGGGTTCAACACAAATGGCTAATTATGTTTCACCACGTGTTCTGGGATACTATCGTGATAATGTTGATCCGGAAAAATATACCAATGTTGACTGGCAGGATGTCATGACAAAGGATCTGGCTCTGACTACAAAATACAGCGTCAATGTATCGGGAGGTACCGATTTCGTAAAATACTTCAATTCATTATCATACATTAACGATGGTGATATAATGAATACGGGAACAGACGATAACCCTCGCGGATATAAAAATGAATTTAAATATCAACGTCTCAATTTCCGCACCAACCTCGATTTCAACTTAACCAAAACAACGACCTTCAGTGTTAATTTAAGTGGCTATTACGGAAGGCAGCAGGCTCCAGATCAACCTGGAAATGCTTTCTGGCCTGGCATTTACAAGTATAATCCGGCTACACCTCTGCCGATATACTCTGATGGCATCTTTGGAGCGAGGGAACCCAGCATGCTTAGTTTTTACGAGAGCAATTATTACTTCAAGCTTCTAACCGGAGGAACGGCGGTTGAAAAACGTACAGCCCTTACAAGCGACTTCCATCTGGAACAAAAATTGGATTTTCTTACCAAGGGACTTTCGGCGTGGGGTCGTTTTTCGTTCGATAACTATTTTACAACTGACGGGGGTAATATAACCGATCCCAGCAATTATGTCCGCAAACGATACGATTTGAAGTCAGGTTCATGGGTTTACGTTATCCCACCATCAGGGAGCAATGGTTTCGACTTTTATCCGTTACCACTAGGTTATACCGTGGAGACTCCCTTATCAGGTAGCATTGTTCGAAATATGTACTATGAGATAGCGTTGAACTATAAACACTCTTTCGGGAAACACTATGTTGAAGGTCTGGCGCTTTTCAGCCGTCAGGAATATGCTCAGGGCAATAACTGGCCAGGCAAGCGTGAAGACTGGGTAGGTCGTATTAAGTACGAATATGATTTAAAGTACCTTTTTGAAGTAAATGGTGCATACAATGGATCTGAAAAATTCGGACCCGGTTACAAATTTGGCCTTTTCCCTTCGGTCGCAGTTGGATGGCGCATTAGCGAAGAGCAATTTATCAAAAACAATATTTCTCAGATATCAAATCTGAAACTTCGTTATTCTATTGGGTGGATCGGCAGTGACAATTTAGGCAGTAATGCCCCGCAATGGGGATACCTGACTACATGGAATCCATATAATAATTGGCACAATATGATAGAAACTACGGTTGGCCCTGCCTTTGGTAGTGTTATAGGTGGCGCTAATTCTATTTATGTTGACCAGTCTTTTATGGAAGGCACAGTTGGTAATCCTGACATTCGTTGGGAGTCAAAGCGTTCACAGAACTTTGGTATTGAGATAGGTTTGTTCAACGATTTAATTACCGGATCTGTTGATTATTTTAACGATTACCGGTACGATATGTTGATCCCGTCTTCAAACCGGGCAGTTCCCGACTTTTTCGGGCAAACCGCACCGGCAGTTAATTCAGGTGAAGTGATTGTGAATGGTTTGGAATTAGACTTAAGGGTTAATAAGACATTTGGCAAAGTGAACCTTTGGGCCAATTACACCTGGACTTTGGCTAAAAACAAAGTCTTATACAAGGAGGATGTCGAAATGTTACCAGCCTATCAGAAAAATGAAGGGTATCAGATAGGTCAGGTTAAAACATCAATTTCAGCCGAAATGATTGATAGCTGGGACGCCCTCTATACAGGTGTGATGCCTGAAAGCAGTACTGGCAGAAAAGACGTTTTGACGGGAAGTGCCCGATTGATTGACTATAATGCTGATGGTTACATTAACGGTAACGATGCTACAGCTAATGGTTATGCGAGACAACCTCAGAATACTTATAGTTTTGCCTTTGGAGGCGACTATAAAGGACTCTCCTTGATGGCACAGTTCTATGGTATGTATAATACAACACTAGAAGGAAGTTTATATAATGAGGAGATGATGTATGGCTTTCCTTTAGCTTTCCAAAGCATAGTTGACAGAACAGCCACTCCTGAATATGAGGTGAGTAACCCTACATTTCGAGCTTTAGGTATAGACAAACGAGGTTCAATTGGGCATTGGGCATATTATGATGGTTCCCTGTTTCGTCTGAAAACTTTAGAGATAAGTTATTCATTACCAAAGAACCTGCTAAAATGGATGTTACTTGATAATGTCAGGCTTTATGTAAACGGAAATAATCTGTGGTTATGGAATAAGATCCCGATAGATGCAGAAAGCATGGATTTACAGGGTGAGAATAATATGAAATATCCAAACACGAAAAATTTCAACTTTGGAATTAATGTAACACTTTAATGAAAATAATATTGAAACCAGAATTTATGATGAAAAGAAATGTGTTGCGCCTTTTGATGACTTGTTTTGTGGGTATGGCCTTACCGCTTTTGGTCTTTGCGCAAGAAGTTGGAGTGTTTTTCGATTCAAAGGTGCCTCAAATACAATTTGCTGCTGCCGATATAAAAACCGCTCTCGAATCGAAAGGCTTTAAGGTAGAAATGAACGAATTGTCGATGCTCAGGGCGAGCTATCCGAACACAAAAATCGTCATCGCGCTTGAATCGGATAAAAAAATAGTAAAGTTATTTGCTGCAGCAGGAGGAACGGTGCGAACCGGTTTAGGAGAACAAGCCTATGCACTGCAAACTACTACCCGGAAACAAAACTCTCAGTGGGTGTTTGGCGGCGATGTGAATGGTGCAATGTATGGTGGGTTGCAAATTGCAGAGAATATTACTTTCGATGGTTTGTCAGGAGAATATAACGAGCAGGTGTCTCCTGACTTTAAACAGCGCGGCGTAAAACTTAATTTGCCTATGGATAGAAGAGTACCCACCTATTCGGGATATATGGGTAATACTTCCACCCAGCATGCTGTTGAGAATGTCTGGGATATGAAATTCTGGGAAGCCTGGTTTGATCAGCAGGCTCGCAACCGGTACAATGTATTATCGGTGTGGGTTCATCACCCGTTTCCTGCCCTGGTAAAGGTTCCAGAATATGAGAAGGCTTGTTTACCAGGTATTGAAGGCTTTTTTGGCTATGCAGACTCCAGTCTCACGCATGAAAAGAGAGTTGCTTTTTGGCGTCAGGTAATGACCTACGCTCACAACCGAGGTTTCTCTTTCTATTTCTTTTGCTGGAACGTTTGTGCTGAGTATGCCGAAGATATGTATCCGGGTGTAATAACAGAAAAAGAGAACAACCCTACGACTCTTGATTACCTCAGTAAAAGTATGAAAGCTCTGCTCGAAACGTATCCCGAACTTGATGGTTTTGGTATAAGTGCTGGTGATAATATGAAACTTCCTAAGGATTCAAGAGGTCCATGGACCTGGAAAGCATATGGACAAGCAGCCTACGACTATGCAATTGCCAACCCCGACAGGAAGTTTACCATGATTCATCGAGGTCTTGGAGCAGGTATTCTTAAATTGTATGAAGATTGGGGGCCATTAACAAAACTGCCCAACATGAAGTTTGAATACTCTGTAAAATACGCCAATGCCCATATGTTTTCGACACTGACACCAAAATGGTATGAAGCTGATATGTCGGATGCCGCTGCCGCTGGTCAGAAAACCTGGTTAACGCTGCGCAACGACGATTATTTTTACATGGATATGGGTGACCCGGAATTTGTACGTGGTTTTCTTAATAATATCCCTTACAGGCAGGTGATTAATAGCTTTAATATTGGTTCCGACATTTATCACCCAACCCGGACTTATTGGTGTAAAGATACGACAATGAACGGGCAGCTTGAAATTCAGAGAAACTGGTACATACAATTGCTGTGGGGGCGGATAGCTTACAATAAGGATATTTCTGACGATATATTCAAAAAACACATGGCTCAACGATTTCCCCAAGTATCATCTGAGACACTGTTTAATGCCTGGGCTCTGGCTTCACGTCAGTTGCCAAAGGTTCAGGAACTGACGCAGGGAAGTTGGGGACTGGATGCGCATTGGTATGCCGAATCTTCCATGTATCCCAGCAATGGAGGGGCTTTTAGATTTCTGAATGATTTTATTGAAACAGAAGTAGCCAGGACATCGTCGTCGGATTTATGCAGCGTTGCGAATTCTGCTGCAGGTACATGCGGAACTAAGAAAAGCACCTATCAACTTGCTGATGAAATGGAGGCAGATGCTCAACGTGCTCTTGCTCTGATTAATGGAATAAGCAGCCAGGGTGATGCTAACCTTGAAGTGAAAATAAATAATATCAAACAACAAGCCTGGCTCACTACTCATTTTGCATATAAAATCCGTGCAGCCACCTATAAAAAAGCCAACCAGATTCCAGATGCAATAGAGGCCATGGGCGTTGCCTACTGCTGGTGGATTAAATATGTAAATTCAATGGACACCATGTATAAAGGCAACAAATTCAGAACGGTTACAATTACACCTGACTGGCACTATGCTGATGCGTTTCAATTAAAGGATTATACGGATCTGGGTGGTGTAGGTGTCCCTGAATGTAAAAAATAGGTTTAACATATTCATTTATTTAGCGACAGTGTGATGGAAACTAATTTAAAAAAAAAGTTTGCCCGATTATGCACAATGGTAATCGTGTTAATAGCAGTTCCGGCAGTGCTTTTTGCCGAAACAGTAACGGCTTGCGTACAACTTCAAAACCTCAAAAGGCCTACTGGGTGCTTGAAGGCGATGCTAACGGTGCCATGTATGGTGGTCTGCAAATTGCGGAAAACATCCAATTCAATAAATTTGAGGGTACTTACAACAACGAGGAATCTCCCGCAATTTTGAAAAAGTGAATGAAACTGAATTTTCCGTTTGATAAGGAATGCCCCACCTATGGAAAAGATAATAAGGGTGGCTTTCAAGGGACATCCTACCGAAAAGCAATTCCCGATGTTTGGGATATGAATTTTTGGACAGAGTGGTTCGACGAAATGGCGCGGTATTGAAAGAATATACTGATTTAGGTGGTTTTGGAATACCGGAATAGTAATAAGAACAATTATTGAATAACAGATATATTTATTTATGGCATTATAAAATTGGTAATTAAATCCTAAAATTATTTATCATGAAATTAATTACTCCTAAAATCCAAATTATCACTTTATTCATTTTTGTAACATATTTGCTTAATGCACAATACAGTGAGATAATTATTAAACCTGAATATCTTTTAAAAGAGTTTAAGACAGGAAATGTGTATTTGCAAAACCAACCCATACAGACGGCTCCTATGAATTACAATACCCTGACGCAGGAAATGTTATTTAAAAGAGACTCAACTATACTTAAACTAACGAATCTATATGAAGTAGATTCGGTAGTGATAGAAAATAGAGTTTTCATTCCTCATGGAGCTATTTTTTATGAAATTATTGCTGGAACACAACTCAAGCTTTTACTTCAGAATAAAGCAAGGTGGGATACCGAAGGGGCTGTTTCAGGCTATGGACGTTCTAAACTTGCTAGTAGCAAAGACGTTAATATTATCTCAACTGGTGGTCAAGTTAAATTACTAAACCCAGATGTGCCAATTGAAGTGTTTGACAATTCAGTATATATGATATTTGCTAACAATATGTTGCTTCCGGCTTCAACTATAAAAAATTATATCACCTTGTTTCCTGAACATGAAAAGGAAATTAAAGCCATAGCAAAGAAAAACAAACTGAATTTGAAAAACAAAAATGATAGACAAAAATTTGTGTTGCTAATAAATAAGTTTTTAAATGAACTTTAAAATGAAAAGGAATAATAAATTGAATATTAAAAGGATTTTGTGTAAGTGTGTTTTTGTTTTTCTGTCACTTACATACTCGCCAATTATTTCAGCCGAAACAATTGCTGTGTTTTATAACTCAAGTATAGCGCAAATAAAATTTGCCGCCGGTGATATAAAAGCTGCTCTCGAATCGAAAGGTTTTACAGTCGAGATGAACCCTCTATCATCACTTAAATTGGGTTATGCCAAAAAGAAGGTTGTTATTACGCTGGCTTCGGATACTGAAGTTACAAAATTATTAGCCACTCAAGGAGGAACTATTCCTGCCATTTTGGGCGAACAAGCTTATGGAATACGAACTACAAGCTCACCACAAAAATCGTATTGGGTAATTGGTAGCGACATTAATGGTGCCATGTATGGCGGATTAGAAATAGCCGAAAATATCAGATTTAATGGCTATAAAGAAACGTATAATAGCCAGGAGTCTCCTGCAATTCTAAAGCGAGGAATTAAACTCAATCTCCCTTTTGATGAAAAAAGTCCAACATATGAAACAAATAGCAAGGGAACATCCTACCAAAATGCAATACCCCATGTTTGGGATATCACTTTCTGGGAGAGTTGGTTTGATGAAATGGCGCGTCACCGTTACAACATGGTTTCGGTATGGAACAACCACCCGTTTACTTCGTTAGTTGTATTGCCCGATTATCCCGATTTGGCCATACAAGATGTAACAGGTTTTAATGGCTATTCAAAAAAAATGTCTATCGAAGAAAAGATCGCTTTCTGGAAACAGGTTATGAACCTCGCACATTCGCGCGGATTCGAATTTCTGTTTTTCAACTGGAATGTCTGGGTTGCAAATGCAGATGGTAAATATGGCCTGGCCAATGGTGATACATCAGAAGCAAATAAGCAATATATGTACAAAAGCATGCTTAAGCTTCTTGAAACATATCCCGAACTCGATGGGTTCGGTGTAACCAATGGCGAAAATAAAAGTACTCAGGATTTTTTATGGGAAGCCTATGGTAAGGCAATGTATGACTATGCAGTTAAGAACCCTCAACGAAAGCTGCGGTTTATTCATCGGTGGCATCAGACGAGCCTTGCTGACATCAAAAAAACATTTTCCGGGCTTTTCGAACTGCCCAATGTTACTTTCGATATGTCGTATAAATATTCAAAGGCACACATGTACTCTGTCCCGGTTCCAAAACATTTCGAAAAATGGAATAACTCGAAACAACTGGTAGAGACCAACATGAGGACCTGGTTTACCGTGCGTAACGATGATTTTTATTACCATACCTGGGGCGATCCATCCTTTGCACGTACTTATATAAACGGAATGCTTGAATATGGTGAGCATTTTGCAGGCTTTTATATTGGCTCCGACGGGTTCTCTCCTACCCGCACCTTTTTCTGCAAAAACAGCATCTCGCAAGGAATATTAGAGGTTCAGCGCCAGTGGTATATGAATATGATCTGGGGGCGACTTGCCTATAATCCGAATACCTCCGACGATGTTTTCAAAAATTATATGAAGCTAAGGTATCCAGCGGCACCTCCGGAAGAACTCTTTACAGCGTGGAGCAAGGCATCAAGCGGCATTCAAAGGACAACCGAATTGATGCATGAAGATTTTGATCTTGATTTTAAATGGTATCCTGAGGCCTGCCTTACCTTCAGGGGTTTTGCAACTGTCGATCAGTTTGCCAGTGCCGATGTCGGGCCAGGCTCATTATACTGTAATATTAAAAACAGTGCTGCCGGAACCTGTGATGGTAAAAAAGACTCTTACCAGCTCGCAAACGAAATCGAAGCTGACGCATTGGTTGCTTTAAATACTGTTTGTGACATAAACGCAGAAGCCAACACCGAATCAGGCGTTGCACTCAATAATATTAAAGCAATGTCCTATCTATCATTGTATTACGCTCAAAAAATTCGGGCAGCAACTTATAAGTTAACCGGTAAGACTTCAGAAACCACCACAGCACTGGGCAATGCCTACTGCTGGTGGATGAGCTATGCAAATCTGATGGATCTGATGTATGAAGGCCAGGCAAACCAACGGACGAATCCTGTTCTTCCCGACTGGCACTTTCAGGATGCAACCGTCTTGAAAGAATACACAGATAATGGAGGCATTGGCGTGCCAACATGTGATGGCGTTCAATGAAGTCCCTGATTACTAAAATCGTAGTTCTTTTTTTATTCCTTCTTTCCGGGGTCTGCGGCCTT